>ENA-ORXT01007153-ORXT01007153.1-marine-metagenome-genome-assembly--contig:-NODE-7153-length-10072-cov-8.026613_pt1 | contig 10072 bp, 4 predicted proteins | sample MGYA00237868_ERZ511482 | MGnify/ENA metagenome assembly ERZ511482
TGGAGGCGGGGGACGGGGCGCCTCCCGCCACGCCGCCGCCGCCGCGGCCGCCGCGGGGCTGCAGCGCCGGCCATATTGCCACCCCGCCCGTGGCCATTGGCGGCGACCGCCGCCCGCGGGGGGGCGGCCAAGACGCGGGCGGCGGCGGCTGGGACGACCGGGGTGACCACACACGGGTCCACGGCAGTGGTGGCCACCGGTCGCCGGCGTCGTGGGCGTCCCTCGGTGGGGCGGGCTCGCCCAGCGGCGGCGGCGGCGGCGGCGGCGGGGATGGGGACCGCAGCCTCCCGTCGAGCGCCGTCGACGGCGGCAGCAGCGCCGACAGCAGCAGCCACCTGACGGGCCTCGCGCCCGGCGTCGGCACGTCTGCGCACCGGTCCTCCTCCCTCTCCGCGTCGTTGCAGGAGCGCTTTGCCGGGCTGCGGGCGGACCTCGCCCGCATCCGCTCCTTTTTCGGCACGGACGCGGAGGAGGATAGCCACGCGTCGCCCGGCGCCTCCCCGTCGCGGGGCGGCGGCGGCTATGGGGAGGCCGGGGAGAGCTTTTTCTCCACGGGCGGCGACGGGGGCCCCCTCACCCGCCACCCGAGCATGATGCCCGCGCCGGGGGGCTTTGACGACAATGCGGCCAAGCTGCGCCTCGAAGTCATGACCGCGGGGGAGGTCAATGTGAGCATTGGCGCCCTGTACGTGACGCTCCTCGCGGGCCTCGTCTACACCCTCGCCGCCACGGGGCGCGCGTCGATGGCGTGGGCGCACCGCCCCGCTGGCGCGTCGCCGGCGGACGTGGCGGCCGCGCTGGCGCCGTCGCTTCTCTCCCACGCGGCCGCCGTCGGCATCAATGTGGCGGGCGTGGGCGTCGCCGCGCTCTTCCTCCTCGCCCTCGCGGCGATCCCCCGCGCGGAGCGCACCGAGGAGCAGGTGTGGACGGCGGTGCTGGTCGGCGCGGGCCTCCTGTGCACGAGCCCCATGACGCTCGCGGCGCTGCCGGGCGACCTGCCGACGGCGGCGGCGGTGGCGCCGATTGCCGAATTCCGACCCGTGGCGGACGCGGTGGCGGCCTTGCGGTCGCTGCTGATGCCGGCGTGGCCGGCGGCAGCGGCGCTCTTCCCGCCCCTCTCCGCGGGAGGGCTGCTGCGCATCCTCACCGACGCTGTGTACACGGCGTCGGTGACCTTTTACCTCCTCTCCGCCTCCCACTCGTACCGGCTGCTGTTGAGGCCCGGCTCCCAGCTCGAGCGCGCCCGCTTCTACGCGCCCAAAGTGGCGGCCGTCGTGTTTGTCTTTTTGATCAAGGGCGTGCTGGCCGCCGCCGCGGGCGTGTCGCTCGGCTTTGTGCCCTTTGCGCGCGCCCTGTCGGTGTTTCGGTTGGCGCGCGTCGGGGAGCTCCCGCCGCTCGTCGGCGGCGCCGCGATTGCGGCCGTCGCCCTCGACGTGGTCATTGCCATCTCCATGTTTTCCGCCATGCGCGCGACGAGCGTCGCGCTCGCCTCCCAACCCTACGCCGAGACGCGGACCAAGCAGCTCGGCTTTCGCTGTTTTGCCTACCAAACGCCCGCGTGCGCGACGGCCATGATTGGCCTCCGCCTCTTGACGATTGCGCGGCTGCCGATTGAGGTGCTCGTCCTCACCGCCCGCCCGCCGCCGCCGTCGCTCGCCGACGCGTCGCTGGTGCCGCCGGTGGCCAACCTCGGCATCGCCGCTGTCTACTTGACGAGCATCACCCTCGCGGCGTATGTCAACCTGCCGGCGGGGCTGTGGCGGGACGTGGAGTCGGCGTCGGCGGCGGCGGCCGAGGCGGAAGCGGAAGCCGCCGCCGCCGCCGCTGCCGGCGCGTCGGGGAGGTCACCGGCGTCGCCGGCGCCGCTCGCGCCGTCGCTGTCGGCCAGCGGGCGGGTGCCGCTGCTGATGGAGCGGAGCCTCGCGCGCGTCTTCTTCACCGCCATCCACCGCGTCTTTTCCAGCGGCCACGCGCCGGCAGCGGCCGACAACGACCCAGAGCGCGCGCCGTTGGTGACCGACGACCGGCGGCGCGGCGGCGGGCGGCGCCGCCGCGTGCGCCTGCCGTCATCGGCGTTGACGACGACCGGCAAGGGGATCCCCTGGGGCCGTGACATGCCCCTCCGCTATCGCCACCGCGAGTGGCGGGTGCTCAACGGGAGCCTCCGCGGCGGCCCCGTGGTCGGCGGCGTTGCGCGGCCAGACAACCTCCGCGGCGCGCGCAAGTGGGGGCGCGTGGCCGCCGCCACCGACAGCGATAGCAGCGGCGACGATGACCATGGCGGCGGCGGCGGCGGCGATGCCCGCGATGGCGGCGACGGTGGCGACGGGCGCCGGAAGCTGCCCCGCCGGTCAGGCGACCGCGCTCACCGGCGACGGCGGGGGCGGCGGCGGGCCCGCCGGGAGCGCGACTTCCACCCGCCTCCGCCCGCTTCGTCCATGGTCAACACTTACACGTCGGGGGCGGCGGCGTCGACGGGGTCGTTTGGGGACTACCTTGGCGGGGTCGCCCTCGACGGCGGGGGGGGGATGGATGGCGTCGGCGGTGGCGGGCCGGGTGCGCCCGACGAGCGGGGCCTGCAGCAGGTGCCGGTCGGCCCCCGCCGTGTGGACCGCGTGTGGCGGCGGCACCGCCACGCGCGCGCCCGCTTTGAGCGCACCCTCCTCGACGCGGACCCTGACCAGGGTGCCTACTTTCGTCTCGGCATGAAGAAGAATGTGCTTGTCATGCAGACGGTCGTCCTCATGGTCAACTGCGCGTACTTGGCGTACATCCCGGGCAATGCGCGGGAGGAGCTGGTGCGGCCTCCGCCGCCGCCGCGTCGGCCGCCACGGCGGCCGACGCCAACGTCGGTTGCCAGCGGGGGGGCCGACGAGCTGGCGGCGCTCCTGGAGCAGGAGCGCCACGACATGTTGTTGGCGGGTGCCAGCGGCGTCAGCGGTGGCGGCAGCTCTGGCGCGGGCGCCGTTGGCGCGTCGGCGCCCTTTGCAGTACCGCCGCGACGGCAACCCATTCCCCCACTCTCCATGCTGCACGCGGACGGCGGCGGCGGTGGCGGCAGCGGCGACGGCGGGTTCTTTGGCGCGCGCCAAACCGCCTCCCAGCCACACTCGTGGTCCCGCGCGTCGGTCTTTGCGCCGACGCTGGCCGGCGACAGTGGCAGCGGCGGCGCCGACCCCTGGGGCCGCCGCCCGCTCTCGGCGACCGCGCACACGGCGTCGCGCATGTCGTCGCCGTCGCTCGACACGTGGGGCCGACGCCCGCTGGTGCCGACCGCGGGTGCCCCATCGTCGGTCGCGTCGCCCGAGGTGGGGTCCGGCGCCGCCGGGTTTTTCCCTCCGCCCCGCGTGGGGGCGGCGACGACTCTTCTAGTGGCATCATCGTCGGGGGGCGGCTCGGCGTCGGCGTCGGCGTCGGCGTCGGCGTCGGCGGCGGGTGGGGAGGGGGCGGCTGCCGCCGCCGCGGCAGGTGGCGTGGCCCCAAACGGCTTTACGTCGGCTGACGGCCTCCGTATCGACCCGTTTGCGCTCGCTGCCTCCCGCGGCTACTCGGTCGTCCGCTACATCACGGCTCCCGCGCTGTCGGCGCACGCGCTCGTGCTCGTCTCGGCCGACCGGGTGGTCGTCACCTTTTCGGGCACTCGCGATGTGACCAACTGGGCGGCCAACCTGGAGGTGTCCGCAACGCCCTTTGACGACCTCTTTTCGGACGAGCTGCCGCTGGACCGGAGCCTATACACCGATCGTGGTGGTCGCGCCGGGGGGTCCTCTACCGACGCGGGCGCCACCGTGGCGGCCACAATGACGGTGGCATCTACCAGCGGCGGCGCGGCGGCATTTACCAACAGCGCGGCGGCGGCCACGCTCGACGCGTCTGACTATGGCAGCATCGCAGTTGTCGGGCGCCCGGTCCGCGACATTGGCGCGTCGCCGTCGACCTTTCTGGGCGACGCAATCGCCGCGTCTGGCAAGGCGGCGACCGACGATTTGCCTCCCCCCGCGTCTAGTGGCGGCCTCGCGGCGTTTGCCAAGGACGTGATGACGCTCGGGCAGGCGTCCGTGCACGGCGGCCACGGGCGGGTATACAAGCAGCTGCGGCCCGACGTGCTGTCGGCGATTGCCAACCTGTACCTGCCACCAGTCCTGTCGCCGTCGGCGAGGGGGACGCGTGACCGCCGCCGCCGCCGCGGGGGCGGCAACGGCAGCGGCGCCGGGGTCAGCGATGAGGACTCTGACGCCCCCGTCGATGAGGATGGCAGCGGGGAGGAGTGGGCGCCCGCCGGCCGCGGCGGCGGGTGGAGCCCGGCCAGCACATCCTCTGGAGACGGCAGCAGCAGCGACGATAGCAGCTATGGCGCCAATGACAGCAGCAGCAGCGCGGGCAGCCGCTCTGGCGGCGACGGCAGTCGCGGCCGCCCGTCGACACCGTCACCCCCCAACGCCCGCACCGCGTACAACGCCAGCAGGTGGCGCGGCCGCGGCCGCGGCAAGCCCATCTTTTTCACGGGCCACTCGATGGGGGGCTCCCTCGCAACGCTCGCGTCGTACGAGGCGGCGCGCCACTGGCGGCAGCTCGGCCTCGGGTCTGCCGAGGACGTGGCGGTGACGACCTTTGGCGCGCCGCGTGTCGGCAACTCGGCCTTTGCGTTGCGCTACGACGCGACCGTCGCGACGCATTGGCGGGTGGTCCTCGCCGCCGACCCGGTCGTGCGGCAGCCGCGGTTGCTCGGCTACCACCACGTCGGGGTGGAGGTGCTCCTCGACCGCTCGGGGCGGCTGGTCGTCGACCCGTCGTTTGTCGAGACGGCCTGGTGGGCGTCGGCGGTCGGCGCGACGACCGGCTACCGCCTCCACTTCCGGGCGAGCTACGTTCTCGCCGTCAAGGCGGCGTGCCGCGCCTACCGGGGGGGGGCGGACGACTTGGCCGACGACTTCTGGCCGTTTGTCCTTGGCGACAACGTGCACCGCCTGTTCCGGTTTCCGTCCCCAGCGAGGGGGGGGGGGGGGGGGGAGGGGGCGGGGGCACAAACGCATCGGGCCCCGACCGCGTTTGAGCGATAGTCGTGCCCGGTTTTCGAGCACATAACACAGAGACTGACCCACTCCACTTCCGTGCAGAGCACAAGCAGACAACGCGAGACGGTCTCACAATGCCCGCCTCATAGTGCCCGCACGAAAGAGCAGCAGGGAAGAGTGGCAATACACGGGGAGCAGAAATGACAGGTGAAGAATCCACACACGCAGAGATATGGCACCCACAAAAGCAAGCGCGCAGCGAAGACCCAGACACAGCTTACGCCCGCCGCACCTCCCGCTGCACCAAATGCATGCCGCAAGCAACGTACCGCGCCCACCACACCCACCGCCCGAAAGAGGCCAACCAGTTGCCCCTCGTTTCTGTCCGCCTCAACACAGCACCCTCCCCCTCCGTACGCCTACTTGAACAACGTGTCAATTCCCGTTTTCCACCACTGGCCCTTGAGCTCAATCTGCTTGGTAGACCCAAAGCACGTCGAGCAGGTCATGGTCGTCTCGCCACCGCAGCCCGGGCACGGGATGGGCTTGCCGTCCGGCCCCATGGACGTCAGGCCCATGCAAAAAGTGCACCTGGTGCGGCCGGTGCCTTTGCAATAGGTGCACGTGGACGACTCCTTGGTGTCCGCACCAGCCGACGCTTCCCGCAACGACACGGGCCGCAGGTCCCAGCCGGGGATGGAGCCGGCGCCCTTGACGCCGACCACAGAGAGGAAGTTATTGGCCCAGGACGCGTTGGACTTTGGCTTGTTTTTTCGCAGCTCACGAGCGGCAGCGCGGGCGTCAGCGTCTGGAGGAGTAGGGGCATCCGCGTTGGGGTCTGTGCGGCCGTCGGCCATGCGGGGGGCAGCGGGGGCGACGGGCACCCGCCGGCAAGTGCAAGCGGCGGCGGCGCGGCGGCAGCTGCGGGAGGCCACGCCAACCGGCGCTGGCACAAAAGTTGGGGAGTCCATAGTGGGGGGGGAGGGTAGTGGGGAGAAGGTGAGCGCAGGGAAAGACAATGTATGCAGGGGTGAGACAAGAAACGGGTGAGGGAATCGCAGCGGGGGGCGACGCCGACGGCAACGTAGACAAGGGGGGATCGCGAAGCTGCACGGCACATCGAGGTGGGAGCTCAACGTCCGTGGATAGATGTTGGCAGTTCGAAAGACAGGCCGGATAATGTCCCCGCGTGGAACTTAATAAAAAAGCCTACCGAAACTTTTCACGGACGATCATAGCTTCGCTTGGCAGCTACGCCTCCATGCTGTGCCGCCTCGTCGGTCTTGCTCGCGCCATCACCGCTGCGCCGGCAGCCTCCCGCTTTGCACGGTCCAGTCCTCCATCTGCTCTGCTTCCTCACCTTTATGACGTCAACGCCAGCCCCAGCTCCTGGCGCGGTGCCGGTTCTGAAACGCCGGTCGGAGAATCGGGTGCGAGAGAATGTCAAGAAGGAGGCCCTCAAGCACTGCGACGGCCTCGTCAAGGAGTTTGTTGACTGCACCAAGGTAGGTGAGCGTGCCCATGAGACTTTGTACTGCCTTTTTAGCACATGATGGATGCGTTAGTTATTGGATGTGCGCCCCGAGCCATCACAGGTTTGGTTGGTGAGTACTGGAGGGGACGACCTTGGCTGTCGGCGTGACCGACTGCTGACTCGTTCTTGTACACTTGAGTGCCTGTCCCTCCCTTTTCTCTTGTTCACTTGTGGATGCTGCTCTTGCTTGGCTCTTGCGTCGCTACTGGCGACTTGTTTGACCTGGTCTGCGTCTTCGCCTGACTTTGGTTTCGCCTACCGTCGACCTGTCCCTCCGCCCTCTCGTGGCCTGCGCACTGCCACGTAGGCCCATACCCTGTCCGTTGTCTGGGCGTGCCGCACGCAACAGAATGCGCTGAACGACTGCCTCGGTACAGTCACCCGCGACGAGGCGGTGATGAACAGGGCACGTGCCGCCTTTGCCGCCAAGTTTCCGATGGAGGTCGTGCGGTGGGCCCCGGTGGAAGACTCGCCCACTGCCTGATACGTGTTGCGCTGTGCTGCGCTTGTGGCAGGTGCAGGGAGGAGAATGTATTGCATGTATTGCTTGGTGGTGGTGTGGTGTGCACGCACGTGGGTGTGCGGGAGCAGAGGAGCTCGTGCGATTTGTGTGAGCCGCGTGGTTGACTCCATGCTGTGCATATCTTGTTTGTCGTCCACGAACCTGCTGTCGAACACGGCTGTCATTGGTTGTAGAGTGGGCGCCATGGTGGAGTCGCATCTCGAGTCGATGCGTCATTGGGGCCGGAACGTTTGCATCGTGGGTGCCCTTTTCTGGTTTCTGAACCTTGTGCCCTTGCATATTCACACGAGGGGCGCACTCGGGCGTCTATAACTGTGACTCATCTATTCATGTTGTTGCACCCCTCGCACCCTCGATCTTGTTCGTCGATCTTGGCGATGTGTTAGCTGGGTCATCTGCTACAGGCTGGGCGCCGCCACCGCGCACAAGCTATGATAACTCGCTGGTGGGCGCACCGACCGAGGCCCGCCGCCAGCCCCGTGTCAACGGTGGGCATCTCAAGGCGACACCCGCTTCGGCAGCAAACTCTTCGGCAGCGGCTTGGACAGAGGCACGGCTACGACGCGCGCGCGAGTGGCCTTCTCTGCGCCGTTCATCTCCTTGCGGAACTTGCCGCCCGGTGGCAGCGGGCAATTGGAGTCCTTGCGCTTGTGGCAACGCGCGTGCGCTTGGAGGAGCTTCAGGGCGCGGCGTTCGAGATCCGGGACAAGCTTGCGGAGGCCGCACACGGTCTTGGACTGAGGGTTCTGCTTTGCGTAGGCCGCCGCATGCGCTCGGGCGCGGAGGAAGATGGACCACGCCGGTTCCGCGACCACGTACAAGCGCGCCACAGCCCACGCGAGCATGTACTGGTCCTTGAGGAAGGCCACCGCCGGTTGACAATCGCGGATGGGCGCCTGGGCCTTGCTCTGGAGCTGAGCCTTGAGGTCCACGAGGTGGGCGCTGACTTGACCGAGACGCAGGCGGTCGACGTGGTCGCGGCCCGCCGCCATCAGCCAAGCTGATAGCGGGGCAACACTACGGGCGTCGGCGGTGCGCGTCGAGTCAGTGGGCGCCAGCACGGCAGCTCCATGCGTTGTCCACGGGACAACAGCCGTTAGCACGCACAGCAGCAGCGTGGAGGCCATGGACACGCACCGCGGTCGGGCAGCCAGCGAGTTCATGGTTGGACTGGTCCGGTCACAAGAGTTGCGACCGGGGAGAATACCGCGCGACAACCGCTGGCGGCAGCTTGGGGGTGGGGGTTGCCTCGAGCTCGGTCGCGCCGCCGATGTAGATGGGGGTGTTGGAACGGGGTGCTTGCGTCGCGGGAGTCGTGACTCTTGCCGCTGACTTCCCGCGGCGCAGACGGCGCTGTTGTCCTCCTTTTAAGGTAAGGCGGCCACATTGGTGCTCACAATGCTGTGTGCTGCTGGGAGACACCTGGAGCCGGCTCGCGCAGGTTCGCCCATGCCGGCCCCGCAGTCCTCCTCGCGACATTGGCCTCTGGACGACAGAGATGACGGGGTGTTCCAGGCACTGAAAAAGCAGAGAAAACACAGCGAGGGACTCCTGGACGCCGCGCGCCCCACCCATGCGCAGGGGCGCGGTCATTGCTGGGCGGAGGGAAAAAGTGAAACCTTTCCAACCGTGCGACCGGTTCCGTCAACCATCTCGTGGGACCTGACGGGCGGGTACGGAACTTGACCACTTGGATCTCTCCCGCGCCGCACACTCCGCTCACCTCCCACAAGCCGCACAATCGCGGGCGGTTAGCGGGCTCGGGCTGACCGCAACCACGAGAGCCGGCGCATGGTGGCGGTTCGCGAATCTTTGATACCCCACGTGGAGAGCCCCAGGACAAGCACCCACCGCGTCTACTGTGCGGCTGCCCACGCCACTTTGCATTGACTCGTGCCCGCCCCCGCCCGCCCCCAGCCCCTGAGATCAGCGGGCCCGCACCGTTCCCGCTGGAGTTGTCGTTGTGAAAGCAGGTAGCGGCGGCCGCGCTCCCAACTCCTCCGGGGCACGCGGCGAAGCGGGTGGCAGCGGTGAGGCACGTCCACCGTTCGCTGCCTGCTATTTCTTGCACACCTCTTACCCGCCCGCACCTGGCCGCCTCGGCCCAAAGCGTCAGCCGACCGACTGCTGCGTAGGATGGACGCGTCACTCGCCACCGCACGCCGGTGCTCATCGGGCCGGTCGCCGCGTTCGCAACTCTTGCAACGCCAACACGCGCCAGACAAACCGACATGCCCGACGGCGGGGATTCTCGTGCAGGTGCCTGTCGCTCGATGGCGCCCTGGGCGAAAAACTCGCTTCACAGACATTGTTGGGCACGGTCTCGAGATTACAGGGCTGCACAAATGCATACAAATGAGTGTTGATCGATTCGGAGGAACGACATGATTTCGAATTGATTGCGATGTAGTCGATGTCTCTGTCGTGTCATGTTTGTCAATATCGCCGAGCTGTCTGAGTCATACAAGGAGCCCCGAGTAGGGTTGCTCAGAACGCCCGGGGCGTCCGTCGTTAAGGGCGTCGTTAAGGGCGTCATCAGGGCGTCATTTGGGCGTCGTGCGCCCCTAACGCCCCAACTCAAAAGGGCGTCAGCAAGGCGTCGCGAAGGGGCGTCGTGTGCAATCCTAGTCCCGAGTACAATTGATGGCCACTTCAGATAGCACGCTACATGTATATAGGGGAATGCGTACTCTAAAGAGTATCATTGGTCGAGAGCAGCAACGAATCATACTTTGGCAGGAGCACGTGATGCCAGACGATGGGCAATGTAAATGCCTTGCACTCTATGGCCAGCGAAACTCTTCCCATCTAGACTTCCGTCGTGAACAGCGTCATCGTCCAGATCGCTTCTGTGCAGACGGCCCCTCGACGAAACACCCGTCGGGTGCCCCGTGATTGTGTCTAGTCTTCTGACGATTCAACAGTCGAGACCGCTCACCCCCCCCCCCCCCCCCCCCCCCCCCCCCCCCCCCCCCCCCCCCCCCCCCCCCCCCCCCCCCC
>ENA-ORXT01007154-ORXT01007154.1-marine-metagenome-genome-assembly--contig:-NODE-7154-length-10071-cov-12.715729_pt1 | contig 10071 bp, 6 predicted proteins | sample MGYA00237868_ERZ511482 | MGnify/ENA metagenome assembly ERZ511482
ATCGTACGAGTTTGCTCGAGGTGGCGACGTCTTCATCGTCCGTACGGTCCGCGGGAGCAGATCGTGGTTAAAAAGGTTCGTGAGGGCAGGTGCGGTGTTTTCGGGGTCGTGAGGGCGGGTTGACGGTGGCGGATGTGGGCGCGCTCGCGTAAGTTTTTGGGTCTTGCCGAAAGGGTGACTTCAGAGGCCTGAGAGAGCGCTTTCCTCTCAAAGGTTCAAATGCAGGGTTGAGTGATCGCGAATCACGTGGCTGCTCGAGCGGTTGCGGCCTTTCCCGTAGCCCGTGGTCGACTGGATCGGGGAGGTGGCGGCCCCCGACAGAGCATGGGCGTTGCAGGGTGTAGGGGTTGGAGGAAGAACTACGTGTCTTTTGTGGGTACGTTGATAATGGGGAGCCGGTCGGGGTGGAAGGGTGCTCGGTGGTTGGGGGAGGGGGCGGTGTGGCACTGGGGGCGGCGGGGATGGCGATGTGTTGGGCACTGCGCCGGTGACGCCGTCACACCCTCTGAGCGAGACGGCGACGGCGGGCGGCGGGGGCCAGGCACCGGCGGTGCTGTGGGGGCGCTGTGGTTGTGGTAGACGTGAATTGCATGTCATCGGTCGTGAAACTCGAAGAGGGGCGAGTGAGGGTGAGTGTGGCCGGGGGCGGCGACGACGGAGACGTGTGGGCCGCCGCGGCGGCGACGCCATACCCGCCGAGCAAGGCTGCAACGGCCGAAGCGGCGGGTCAAGTGGTGACTACCAGCTCCGCACTTCATCTGCCATGCAAGGCGGCGCCGGAGGTGGGGGGGGGGAGTGCGGCCGGGGGCGGCTGCTGAGCGACGTGTCGGGCGCCGCGCTGGTGACGCCGTCACCCGCCGAGCGAGGCGGTGTCGGCCGAGGCGGCGAGATGACCAGCTTGTGGTGGGCCATGCCGCCCATCCATTCTTTTCGCTGCCGCCCAGCAGCGCGCCGCGTACTGAGCGCAGTACACCCGCATTTGGTGGGTTGGGACGGCGGCCACCGCCGCTGCAGGCGTTGCCGCCGCACCTGCCGCTGACGCGGCGGTGGGCGGTGCATGACCACGCGTGGGACGGGCGCTTGCATGCAGGAGCGACCGGCGGCCGCGGTAGTGGCAGCGGTGTCGGCGGCGGCGGCGGCGGCGGCGGTTGTGGCCCTCGCAGTGGCAGCGCGTGGGCGTCGTCCGTCTCCCGCCACGCGCAGCTGCCGCACTTGGATGCGCGACAGCCACTGCCGTTGGGGCTACTCAGCCAACCACGCGGCGGCGGCGGCGTCGCTGCCGCCGCCGCCCGTCGCGTGGCGGCCGTCGGAGCGGTCACGAAGGACCGTCGCTACGGCGCCCAGCCGGCGGGCGTCCCCTCCAACGCCCGCGGTGGGGCACCTTCGGATCATGCACGGCGGCGGGGGCGCTGGTTTCGGCCTCCCCCCTCAATGGCGTGGGGTCCCGCCGGGATTGGAGCACGTCCGACCCGGCCCCCAGCCGCTGCTTGTCCTCGCCCCCGCCAGCGGGTGCCCCCCGTCGACGCTGCGCGTTTGAGCGCGTGGGGTTGGCCTGTGGCAGCCGCCCCGATGGTCGCCGGTGCCGCAGCATCGGCCCCCCCCCCGCCCCTCGTGGCAGCAGCGGCGGGTACGCGGCGGGCGGCCCGTCAGCCGATGGGAAAGGGGCCCCGATCGGGCGCACCCCGAGCCGCCCCCCGCACCGAGGCGCGCAGCGTGTGATTGCCGGCTCCGCGGTAGCAGCGCGTCGTCGCCGCCGCGCACGCGCGGACGCGCCGCCGACGGCGGCTCAGTCGGGGCGCGGCGGCGCGGTGGGCGTCGGCGCCGAGCGCCAAGTAGCTGCGGGGGATGCGAGGCTTACTGCTTGCACCACGTGAGTGGGAACGAGTGAACACGGGATGGGCGGGGGAGTCGACAGCCGCCGCGGTCGCCCCGCTTGGCCGCCGTCCCACGAACGTTGTCACCGCGGCGGAAATGGCGTCAGGGTGATTGTACGGGCTCCCATGGTGGCCGCCCTCTGGTGTGGGTGAGAATGGGGTGAAAAAAATACATGGTGGCTCTGTTGGCGTGGCGAGACAGTGGCAAGGTGCACTGTGTGTTGGAATGAAGATCCGTGTCTTTGTTAAAATCTATTATTCCATCATAAATACGGAGCTATAATTGGGATTCGACTCACGGCTGCTCAACGGATTGTCCGAAGGAAAGTTTCGTGATCGATGTGGCATCATCTCAGATCATATTATCTCTGGTATGATAGGATAATCCGGCGCGGGCGTGGTACTGGACTTATCCCACACTAGTGCACGGAGTAATGTGAGATCAGGTGACGGATGAACCTGGGATCCATCCAGGAACTGTTTCCAAGACTGTCTGTCAGATAGTTCTGCGGCGCAACCAGTAGCACTGACCCTGGACTGTTCTACAGCCGTTCTCTGAAAACCCTCGCACGAAAACTGTTGCACCACTCTGACAACTCGGCCTCTGCGACCCCATGAAGGCCGATTGGTCAGAGTGGTGCAGCAGTTGGCGTGCGAGGTTTTTGAGGGAACGGCTGTACCGATTGAATGCTGACAACGCCATGCGCTCACAAATTGGATTGGACGGAGATCATTTGAATGTCCATGCCGTAGGATTGAGTCGCCACAGCAGCCAGCGCCCGCTCTCCATTCTTGTTTTTATTTAGAGACACAGGCAGACGCGTGGAAGGAGAGAAATCTCATGCGGACAACAGTTTCCGGAACAGCACTGGAGCAGGGCCGCAAAATTGACGAAGAGACCATCCTGACGTCATCTGCTGCAACAAAGCAGACCATAAGTTTTAGGCATGATTGAGGAGCTGTCAACCAGACTATCTGTGGGCTGCTACATGGAGCCGCCTCAGGTCTTTGCATTGTGCTGTTTTGGGGCCTCCCTTCATGATCGACTGCGAGGCAGTGTCACAGCAAATCCTGCCAACTTTTGCATGTTCTGCACTGAGGATCATCACAGAGATTCATCGCGCGCATGTTCCCTCACTGCGGTGCAAGACTGGTTGTTATAGATCAATTTACGGATAAAAACAGAAAAAATAGCAAAGAAAACAAACAAGAGGAGCCGCCACTCTGAGGAGGTCATAAATACGCCCACTTCCACGGGTAGAAAAAAACGTCGCTCGGCCGGGGCCAGAGGGCAGCCAAGGGCATGAAGTAAGCCATGACCGTCCAACGTCAGCTGCTCAACACTTTCGCCGTCGAGTCTTCGTAAAGCGTCACCTTGAACGTCAATTGAGCGTGTTCTCCAGTCAGCTTCCTCATCAGAGAGATCAATATCACCGGCCTCCAGATCCTTCAGCTCGTCCCGCTTGCAGCAAACAACTCTCTTGCGAGCCTCAGCTCTCTCAGGACACAGGAATTTGGGAAAATCCACAGCATCCACGTACTCCTGCAGGCAGGCCGCTCCACAAGCCCGAACAGAGGTCCACACTTCCGTAGCGTCCAAAAAAAGCAGCTCAGCAATGATGGACGTGGCAGCACCGCTTATATCAAGCGGTCGCTCCATCTCCCGGTCGCCGTCCTTGAGCTTTAAGCGGTAACTGACGCTTCACGGGGTGGCCAGCGCGGCCAGCTCCGCTGCTTCAGACGCATTGTGCACACCAGTGGGGATTACGACACGCTCCATTGAGGCCTTCTTGCCCTCATTGTCCATGTACACTCCCAGTGTACGATACGAAAGCAGTCTAGCAGAGGTGCGCCTGCGGTTGCAGCGAGGACGCAGTCCCTTTCTCAACGCTGCCTTCACTACGCGCCGCTCGCTCCTTCCAGCCACTCGCACCATAGTCAATGTTCCCCGCGCATTTCTCAACGGCTTTCTTCACGACGCATCGAAGAGGGCGAGTGCAGTCTTTGTTCGGGCCTTCCAGCTGTCCGGGCTGGGCCAACCATGAGAGACAATCGTGCTCGGGCGAGTCTACCGAGCTCCCGTTGATACGAGGGCTAACGGATCCGTTGCAAATCTTCTTGAGCATGGCTTGAGCGTAGCAAGAAGAGTTACAAATCACCTAATTCTGAAGCAGCAGCAGCTCCAACGGCACAATCAACCCCAGCACAATATACATGAAAAGCAACCAGTATCGTGTCAGCTTACGGTATTGCTCGACACGTTTGTGACAGCAGCGTCGTACGTGTAGTCTACCAAGCCACGCTCGCACGGTCTTGTATCAATTTAACACGTAGCTGAGCGCCTGGAAGCAAAGTATCATACCTCGTGGGAGCTCCATACGCTCAAGAAGAGGGCAGCATCGACGGAAGGAGAACCGGGCCCGGGAGACCCGACGGGTGCGCCGTCGGCGTCTTCAGGGTCACTGTTCGGCATTATCGCGTCCTGAAGGGCTTTAGGCAGCAACACAAGGCACAGTGCTCACTGGCAACCGTCATCGAGGCCAATGTCAACCAGGGCAGTCTGCTATTGATGTGAGTCGAGGTCGGATCGCAAGCACGCCTGGCACCATGTCTCCGTATCGTGTCGGCGACATTTGACTTACCGAGCCATGATCACAACGCGACGGCGAATGCCAATCATGGGAGCGGATAAAAACCTGTTTTAAATGACAGGCTGTGATGCAGATGAAAGCCCAGCTCCACAGTAGTTTCCATAACTCGCACTGTCACGTAGATCATGACAGATAGTGCCGCACACGGGCGGCGATCCCGGACAGCTTCGTGGTCAAGAAGACTCACCGATGAGTGGGGACGGAGAGCATGTCTTCGGGACCATCTGAGATTGCTTGGACGATCTCACTTTACGAGGCCATTGATGATCGACTTCTAAGTACATGAGTCCTCTACAATTTTGCTTTTGATCGGAGATATATCGATTATCCGGCTCGCTCGGTTTTGGCCGACGAGTGATCTCCTTCGAGCTTGTCGCGCATTCCCCGCCGGGTTCAGCGTCTGTGGCCACCCGTTCAGATCGCGCCACACGGGGACTCCACGGCAGGGCGTCGTGTGGGGCCGCCTGGGGAGATCACCGTTTGTGAGCACGTCAGGGTGGTGGCGGACGCTCTTAACACAGTCACCGCACCTCCCCACCGTAGCGGGACGCACCTGCACCCACGTCCCACGCACCGCGCGACGCTCTTTCCGCACCGCGTTGACCGTACTCGCCCCGTTTTGCTCACCGACCTCCACGTGCGACCACGCGCGTGGCCGACGCAGATCGCATGTCATAGTCCCATCTGTTGGCTGCTTTTCTTTCATACCGATCACCCGACACCAACCCTTTTTACCGCACTCTGCCCTGGTTGCTTTCTTGTCTGTTGGGGCTCAGGTCGCTGTTGAGTCTCTGTTCCATGATACACCCGTAAGGGACGGCCCTACTGTCGCAGTGCCCGACTTTGTGTCTCACGCTCGCGGACACACGCCTGTGATTATTCTTCCCGTGTCCGTCCCACCGCTGCGGCGTACACGCATGTGGCTTCTCGTCGTCCTCGCCCTGGATCTGGGCGACTGACGCCCAGATCCGCCGTGTACACGCCTTTTCGCGTCCCCAGCAGACCATTGCCTTTGCGCTCCACTCGGGCCCGCCCCACCGGCGCGGCGGTCCCGAGTAGTTAGTCTGGTCGTCCCCGCCCTCTTTCAGGGCGAGGGACGGATGGATCGGCTGGGGACACGCGTTCTCGCCTCTCCGGCTGACGCTAGTCGCTACCTTCGACTCGGGCCCGCCCCACCGGCGCGGCGGTCTCGAGAAGGGGGTCGCGTCGTCCTTTTCCTCTGTCAGGGTAAGGAGCGGCAGGTTCCGCTGGGGACACGCGTTTTCGAAAACCTGGCAGACCATTGCCTTTGCGATCCACTCGGGCCCGCCCCACCGGCGTGGCGGTCCCGAGTAGTGAGTCTGGTCGTCCCCGCCCTATGTCAGGGCGAGGGACGGCTGGATCGGCTGGGGACACGCGTTTTCGCATTCCCGGCTGACGCTAGTCGCTACCCTCCACTCGGGCCCACCCCACCGGCGCGGCGGTCCCGAAAAGAGAGTCGCGTCGTCTTCGCCCTCTTTTTGGGCAAGGGGCGGCTGGTTCCGCCGGGGACACTCGTTTTCGCAAACCCGGCAGACCATTGCCTTTGCGCTCCACTCGGGCCCGCTCCACCGGGGCGGCGGTCCGAAGTAGTGAGTCTGGTCGTCCCTTTCCTCTGTCAGGGAGAGGGACGCCTGGATCGGCTGGGGACACGCGTTTTCGCATTCCCGGCTGACGCCAGTCGCTACCCTCCACTCGGGCCCGCCCCGCCGACGTGGCGGTCTCGAGAAGCGAGTCCGGTGTTTCTCGCTCTGAATTGGTGCTGGACACGCCCGAATTTGTTATACTCGAGCCTTGCTCTCGGTCCTCTGTTTCAATTCTCTCGTGAGATCGGCAGCGCCTTGACGGAGGGGTGGCCCCTGAAGATGCTGGCTTTGCAGACCAACCCCAGTGTGTGGCTGGAGCCTGGTTGAATTCATTTAAAGGTCGCCACTGCCACCCGTGGCTGCATGACCCAGAGCCTGTGAGGTGTTCGCCGTCCCCGGTGGCTTCCACGATGCACGGCGCTGACGATGCGTGGACAGTCAACGGCAAAGGTCAAGCAGACCGTGGCGGTCTTGCTCAGGACTGACCAGATCTGAGCGACAGCCGGCTGCGCAGCAATCGGAGCCGCGCTGCTCGGTCCAGGCGTGGCGCTCTGACCCCGGCGCAAGCCCTCCAGGCCGAGGCTGCGGTGGCCGCCCGTCATGCGGCGCAGATGCTGGCGGCAGCTCGGGCCGCGCAGCGCGCCGAGGAGCTTAGGCGGAGAGCTGCGTCAGGCCAGGGACCGATTTCTCGGCCGGTCGCTGTGCGGTCGCTCGCCAGTTGCGGTGCCAAGCAACGTGGCCATGCCAACAATGGCGATGGGTCTTACCGGCCGTTGGGCGATGCGGCCGATTGTGGATCTGCGCTCGACAACGCTCCTGGTACCTCGTCGCGCGCGCGCTCCGAGCTCGAGATTTCGTCCAGCGCAGGCGGACTCGGGTGAAGCCGCCACTGCGCGGCTCACGACGGGCCAGGCCATCACCCTAGTGTTGTGCCGTCTGCAGCGGCAATCGCAATGCCGGATGGCGACAACGGGACTGAGGATGCGCGTCGAAAAGGACCGGGGTCGGATCAAGCCTCAATGCACCGTGCTCACGGCCCTGATCCGCGCTCCTTCGGGCCTGAGGGAGCGGCCCCAAGCTTGGAATCTCTAGTGGCGATCTTCAACGACGCTCGGCGGTCGCTGGTTGGTCGAACTGGGGGGTTCTCGCTGGCTCAAGGTCGAATGGTTTTGACGGTGATGGGCATTGCCGGGCCGAGATTCCTTCCAAGCCCACGTCAATTGCGCACAATGCGAAATTGCCCGGGGGGATGTGGCGATGCGACGACTTTTGATTCGCTGCTGGTGTCCACTGTTAGGATATTGCAAGGCGGTAACGGCTCGATAGTCAGCCCGGTTGACACGGCCGCGCGCCTCGTCCAAGCTGGCCTGGAGGCACACGCGTGCAGCGGCGCTTGTTACCCCCCACCACGCATCGCTTCCCCGACGGCCGCAGCAGTGCGACACCCTGCTCCACCTCCTGCCGAGCTCTCCTCTGCAGGCCATCGGTCGCCCGTGGTGCGCTCCCCCTCCCCTCCGCACAAGCGCTTCCGGGAGTGTGTTTCCGAGGAGGAAGACCGCCGTGAGATGCGTTGGGTGCCTGCAGCTGCAGGACGTGCGCGGCCCGAACCCTCTTCTGTGGCGCGCTAACAGAAGGTGAGCACACGGCTGCTGTCCCCACCTCGCCCCATCAGCCCTCGGCTTCTTTTCAAACGTGCAGCCACTCGTCATGTCGAGCTCTCTTCCGGTGATATGTCGTCGCTCGCCGATGGGTCCCCCCTTTTGCCTCGCATCATTGACGGAATGTTGCTCTGATTGCTGCATCGGCATGACAGTGAGGGTCGATTCGGTGGTCTGCGAGTGCTGACGTCATAAGACGCTGCAGACGTTTCCGCAGCTGGGGGTGATGACCGGGCTCTGATGGACCGGGCTTGTCCCGTAGTGCACCAGAGGCTGGTGTTCAGCGTGGGCACAGTCCTGGTACCTGTGCGTTCTGGCCGGCTTTGGTGGGGCATTGTCGTGCGGTCCCTGGACCACATGGTTCAGGTGGTTGTTGAGGCGAAGAGACGCGGTAGGGCACTCGTGGGGGCGGCGGAACGCGACTTGGCGCTTGTCGTGGTCAACACGTCTTCGGTGGGAATGGGTACAGGTGGCTGGGACGAGCGGGTGGTGGACCAGCTGTTCATCGTGCTGGCAACAACGATCTGCCGGACGATTCTGCGGACTTCCAACTCGCCTGGGACGCTCACGAGGGTGGTGGAGACCCTGCGGCGGCTGGCGCCGGTAGATGTCATCCAGACCAGCGGAGGCAACCACAACGACTCGGCCGAGAGACTACTCTCGTTCTTCACGCTTCTTCAGTCCGCCACGCCCGGCGCTGCCCGTGCCCTGTTGCGCAACCATCGTGGGCGTGGCTGTGGCAAGGCGCACGCACCTCGACGCCTTCGCGGCCTCGTGCGACGCGTCGTGGAAGCCCATCGCCCGGGCAATGACTCTTTCGATGAGGACGAGCCAGCTGAGGAGCTCATGAATGGACGGGAGCTATCTGAGGACGAGTCGGCGAGCACCCATACCATGGAGTACCACGACAGCGAGGATGGGGGGGCGGGTGGGCGAGACGGCTTTGGTGGGAGTGGCAGAGGCGGCTTTGGTCGGAGTGGCGGAGGGAGCGGGAGCCGCTCTCAGGGCAGCGCACGAGGCAGCCGTAGCGGCGGCAGTGACATGCGCAGACTAGAGGGCAGCAGTCGAAGCAGCTCCGGTGACGAGCGACGCCGTGCCGGGGGTGAGCACGACAGTGCCGACGGTGCCCACGGTGCAGACTGCCTGCACGGCGCCGTCGCGACTGGGCACCACCGCGGCGAAGACGGAGATGTTAATGACGTTGCAAGCGGACGCGCCCGGGATGGACATGTTCCGGTTAGACTCGATAGCGCCGCCGCAGACGAGCGCCAAGGTCGTCACGGCGCCGGCGCCCACGACGAAGAAAGCGCCCTGCGGCATGATCGCGGTGGACGCCACGGTGGTGACCGCAGTAATCACCAAGGTCGTGGTGACGGCGGTGAGGGTGGGCGAAGAGATGGAGATCGCCTCGGTGCTCGTGGTGGTGCTGTTGTTAGAGCATTTGTTGGTGCTACACGGGGTCGCGCTCCTGATGACAATGCTGCAGTTACGCGCGATGGCGCCGCCGCCGGTGAGCACCAAGGTGGCGACGGCGGCGACGCCCACGATGACAATTGCGCTGCGGGGGAGCATCGCGGTCGGCGTCGCGGTGGGGACGATGGTCATCATGACGGTCGTGACTCGGGCGCTGACGAAGAGCGCCGAGGCGGGGAGCGTTTGCGTGCTGGTGGTGGTGGTGCAGCTGATGCTGCCGCTGCACCTGAACGTCGTCGCGCCCGTGGAGGCGATGCTTCTATGATTGGCTATGGTGCCGCCGCGGACGAGCGCACAGGTGGTGACGGCGGCGGCGACATCGATGACGACGGCGCCGGGGGATGTGGTCGTGATGAGCGCCGCGGTGGCGCCCGCGGTCGTCAAGACCGGCATGCCGGCGGCGCTGAGGGCGGGGGCCAAGTTAGAGGGCGCCTCGGTGCCGGTCGCCAAGACGGGCGTGCAGGCGGTGCTGATGGTGGAGACCAAGGTGGAGGGCGCCTCGGTGGTCGTGCTGGTGCTGGTGGGGCTGCTGGTGGAGCTGTTCGTGATGGTCGCCATGATGACCATGTTGGAAATACACCCACTGGTGCCGCCGCCGATATCCGCCGAGGTGGCGACGGCGGCGGCGACAACGACGACGACGGCGCCGGGGGAGATGGTCGTGATGAGCGTCGCGGTGGCGCCCGCGGTCGTCAAGACCGGCATGCCGGCGGCGCTGAGGGTGGGGGCCAAGGTAGAGGGCGCCTCGGTGCCGGTCGCCAAGACGGGCGTGCAGGCGGTGCTGATGGTGGAGACCAAGGTGGAGGGCGCC
>ENA-ORXT01007155-ORXT01007155.1-marine-metagenome-genome-assembly--contig:-NODE-7155-length-10071-cov-11.457074_pt1 | contig 10071 bp, 2 predicted proteins | sample MGYA00237868_ERZ511482 | MGnify/ENA metagenome assembly ERZ511482
GTGCGGTTTACTAAAAAATTATATACGGAATTGAAGGAAGGAAAAAGTATACAAGCCGCTTTTGATACAGTTGCGATGGATTTTACGATGGATAATTTTGGAAATTATAGTAGTAACATGATGGAACAAGTGCAGTCTTTTTCATCGGAAAAAGAGCCTGCTTCTGCTTCTTTATTGAATTTGTTTCCTGTGGTGGATTTAGAAAAATTAAAAACTAGAGTGAGCGATTTAGTTGCTAGTAATAATCTAAAACTAGCTATTTTCTTATTTAGGGATGCTTTAGTAAAAAATAGTGCTGCACAAAATGAAGTGCTTGCTTTGCAATCAAGCTTTTTTACTGAAGAAAAATCGTATACCGAAGGGATCATTGATGAAAAAACATATACCTTTACTAAAAATCAATTAGACTCTACTATCTTAGAAAACCTTTCTATCTTAAAAGACACGGACTTAAAAACACATAAGCTATTAGCTAATATTCCCTTTCCTGAAGAACCACTTGATCGAAATAGAGTTGCTGATCAAAATAGAGTTGCTATTCGTAGAGAAAAGAATACTTCTTTTAAACCTTTAACTAATCATTTATTAATTATAGGAATTGATGATTACAAAGATGCAAATATATCTCCTCTTTATAATGCAGTAAAAGATGCACAAGCTATAAAGAAAGTATTGTTAGAACAGTATGAATTTGATGAAGGAAATACCACCTGTCTGTTTAATGAAGAGGCAACAAGGAGCAATATTCTTACTACATTCGAGCAGTTATTAAATAATTTAACAGAAAACGATAATTTAGTTTTTTACTATTCTGGTCATGGAGAATTAGTAAAGAGGGGTAAAAAAGAAAAAGGCTATTGGTTACCCGCTAATGCTATTGCAGGAGAAACCCATTCTTATATAGCAAATAATGACATTGTTGATTTATACGTAGATTCTTACGCACATCACATCTTTGGTATTGTAGATTCTTGTTTTTCAGATTCTTTTTTTGTAGGCAAAAGGAATATTACTGTGGAAAAAAAGGAGATTACTTGGAAAAGGCCTAGTTCTTTTCCAAGTAGAATTGTAGGTATTGAAGCCGGTTTATTTTATCATCCCTCTCGTTGGCTATTAACTGCAGGGTTTTTGGAACCTGTTTCCGACGGTAGTTTAGGAGATAATAGCCCTTTTGCAAAGACACTACTATACTACCTTAATGATAATAAAATTAGTAGTTTATGGGTATCCGAGCTTTGCAATCAAGTTTTAAGAGGTTTAGAAGATAATATTAAAAATCAAACCCCTAGAGGAGAACCCTTGCATGATGTAGGTCATTATGGAGGACAATTTATTTTTTATAAAAAGGGATACATGCCTAATAGAAGTACATCAACTCCCCCTAAAACAGTATCAATCACTCCTACTCCGCCAGAAACAACTGCCGTTAAAAAAAGTTTTAAAGATTTAAATGATTTAAAAATTTATCTAAAAATTTTGGTGGAAGAGGATATAGGTCAAGCCTTGAAGGTATACAAATCCTCTTTAGCTAGTGATAGTAGAAAAATCAATGACATCATCGGGCAATTAGGTAGATATAATAGAAGTACTAAAGATTTTAATAGTGGTCTATCCATTATGGAACAAAGAAATATAGCGTACGCCCGTATTCGATACGCCTTAACTCAAATGATTGATGATTTGAAACAAGAAGATATTGGAATAGCGTACGAAACAGGTAAACAGATGGAATACGAAAATACCAAGGGTGAGACAATTCAATTAGATTTGGAGCAGTTAGAACAAAAGGGACTACAACAACGAGCAACTTTATTAATTGAAAAAATTCATAGACTTCAAGAAGCGTTAGATTTAGAGGACGACCCAACTCGCAGCTTTAAATATGAGAAACAACTAGAACAAGCAGAGGAACAGTTACGAGTTATTAAAGAGCAAATAAGATAATATATTAGCTTCGAACCTTATACTTTACTTAGCCACTTATAGAGAGAAAATTCAAATGTCAATTTGGGGGAAGAGTTTTTATAAATTTAATAGCATCTTTGAGTTTACTTTTTCCTAATTCGCCTATTAATAAAAGAGATTCACCTTTAAGCTAAGTAACGATGAAAAAACATTTGGTCGTTTTTGAAATGGGCTTTTTTCTAATGGGTTGAAAACCTATGAAAAAAAAGGTCAATTTAAAAACAAAAGACCAAATATTTTCTAATCAATACTAAAAGACCTTTTTGGAACAATATTGTAACTTTTGGAACGATATTGTAACTTTTGGAACGATATTGCAAGTTCCTCCTTATTTCATTGCGTACTTTTACCTTCTACAATTTCGCTTTTATTACCGTACTTGGTAAGTCTACTCAAGTTATTACATACACCACAATACACCACTGGATAGTTCTGCCTATTTGTATAAAAATATCGACAGGTGGTCAGATAAACAAAACCCCTAAACAACACTATAGTTATTTAATCAAATCTTAAAAACAAAAATTATGAGAATTTTTACTATTGGTCAAATAGTAAGGACTAGGATTCTATTGCCCCTATTGATGCTACTATTTTCGCTCTCCGTTTTTCAACTATCAGCACAAAACTGTTCTATTAGAATGGTTATAACCGACATTACTTGTAATGATAATGAAACCGATTTAGATGCAGATGATGACACCTATTCCTTTAACATGACAGTAGTTGGTACTAATGCTAGCGCACAGTGGGAGGGTGGTTTTTCTAATCCTTATGTAGGTGCTTTTGCATTTGGTCCTACCAACTATGGGGAAGTTATTCCTCTTGAAGGTTGGTCAGCAGGAGACTTTATCCCTACTAATATTTCTCCACCAACAGTGGTTTCAGGAGGTCAAGATGTAGAGATTTTTGTCAACGATGTGGCGAATCCCAACTGTAGTACCTCGATTATTGTCTCTAGTACTGGCACTTGTTCCCAAGTGGCAGTACCTACTTGTAATATTACAGGCAGCTTCATTGTAACAGATGGTTGTCTAACGGACCAATTCACGGTATTGGTAGATGCGAACGACCCTTACAATCCACCTAATAATACAAGGTACAGCTATGAGTATGACATTGCTTCGGATAACACGATTACAGGTATCAATACGAACGATCCACGGAGTCTAAATATTCGCTATGGTACACCCGGTATTAAAACCATTACGGCTACACTCAGGGAGAATGCTACCCCTGCTTGTAAACAAACATTCACGACTAGCTTTAATGTCATTGATTGTAATGTATCGGAATGTTTAGTAGTAATGGACATTACCAACATACTGTGTAGTGATGCAGGGACTCCTTATGATGAGAGTGATGATACTTACACCTTTAATGTAGAAGTAATTAGAACAGGAGGGACCGACGATAGTGGAGGATATAATTTAGATATTAGCAATGGAAACTTAGGTGCTTTTTTACTCCCTGGTAATTATGGAGATATTCATTTAGTAGGTCCATTTCCTGTTGGTTTTGATATAGATTTAGTGGCAAGAACGAATGGGACACCTAGCTGTGCAGATTTTCAAACGGTCACTAGTCCGCCTGCTTGTTCTAACCAAGAAGAATGCTCCATTGGATTTGATGTAACGAACATAAAATGTAACGATAATGGAACGCCCTCTAATGCTTCTGATGATTTCTTTACTTTTAACTTGTTTGTATTTCGTACAGGTGGTACAGGTGGGAATGGTTGGATTGCCAACTATGATAATGCAAATTTAGGTGCTTTTATAGAAACGGGTGCCTATAATGAATTAATATTAGTTGGCCCTTTTCCTGTAGGGAATGATATTAATATTACGGTTAGTAGTGACGGTACACCTAGTTGTTCTGCTAGTTCGGTAGCTGTTAGCCCAGCAGCTTGTTCTAATGCGCCTGCTTGTGCAATAGCAGGCACTTTTTCCGTAGCGGATGGCTGTTTAAATGATGAGTACAGATTGTTTGTAGATGCGAATGATCCTTATAATCCGCCAAATAATCCAAGATATATTTATGATTATAATCTTAATTCGGATAATACGATTGCAGGTATAAGTTCTACTGATCCACGTTCTGTAAATGTCACTTATTCTACCCCAGGTACTAAAACTATTACCGCTACAGTAACAGATAGAAATGACCCAACTTGTGTTCTAACGCTTACCTCTAGCTTTGTGGTGAGGGACTGTGGGATTGAAGGACCAGAAACTTGTTTAGTAGATATTGACATTTCTAATACTGTTTGTCAAGACAATGGCACGTTTACTTTTGACCTTGCGGTATTCCGAACGGGTGGTACGCCTGGGGCTTCTTGGGAAGGTACGCTTGGAACCGGTGATACGGGTATTCCTATAACAGGTGCTTACAACGAAAGAATTACTATGGGGCCTTTTACTGTGTTAGAACAGGATATGACAAATCCATTGAATTCCTTTAGAAGAACGGTTCGCATTGCGGTAAATGCTGCGGGTATTCCGACCTGTGACGATTATGTAGAAGTTTTAGCCCCTGAATCTTGTTCTAATACTACTACAGGAGGCGTTAACTATTGTGCTAATATAAGCGTTGTCGGTGGTCCCGGTCAAATAGTAATTAATGGAGTAGAAGCACCGAATCATCGTATTCAATATCGCTTATTTCCTACCACGCCTTACACGGATATTTGTGTGAATAACTGTTATGCTTCTCAGTTGATATATGGACTTTCAGCCAATACCTATTATATTCGAGTAGAGCAATCAAGTGCTGGTGGTGGTGATTACTGTGAACAAGAATTTACAGTAGGAGTTAGTCGTTCTTTAGCTGAATCAAGTTCTAGAGCTGCTGCATTTACTGATTTTAATGCTTATAAAGAAGCCCGACAAATTGATTTGGAATGGCTCACAAATACGACTTATAAGAGTGATTATTTCTTGGTTGAAAAATTAATAGATGGACTTACTTTCGAAACCTTAGCTAGTGTTGATAATGAGCCTGTTGGATTGGATGTAGGCTATTTCCAAAGTATAGATCCTACCCCGACAATGGGAGATAATTACTACCGCTTAAAGCAAGTCTATCAAGATGGCACCTTTGCATATTCCGAAGTGCGGCACATTCGGTTCGGTATAGATCTTACTTCTATGGATTTATTTCCAAATCCCGCCAAGCAAGAGCTCTATGTTAACTTAAAGGAATTCGAAGGGAAGGAAGCAAGCGTTCTCATTGCCAATCAATACGGCACGGTCGTGGAAGAATATCAAGTAGCTGCTATTTCTAATGAACCGATGAGAATAGATTTAGCTACTTATAGTAATGGTCTTTATTTTATAAGAACGAAGATAAGTAAGACTAAAATTATTACGAAAAAGTTTTTAGTGAATAAGCTGTATTAAATAATGTAAACTCAAATCCATTTCTTTCCTTAAGGTTTGAAATGGATTTGAGTTTTTTAGCTATTCCTTGTTCAGCTAAGACACAGGTATTTTAGAGTTTTTCCTACAGTAGAGATGCGATAAATTACTTCTCTACACCTCTTCATACGCCATCGGATTATACGCTCGTTCTTCCGGTCCATCTTCTCCAAAAGCAGACTCCAAGCCTCCTCTACTAACCAAACAAGGAAAATCTACTTCAATAGCATCTTCTGAAATATATACATCAGTAGGTAATTCTTCCAAGGGTAGGCTGACCTCATTGGAGTTGCTGCCAGCGTTTCTTTTAAGCGTTTGTATTCTATCATACGCTCGTTCCAAATCTGCTTCTGCTTGTAGTAAGGCGGCAACATCTGCTTCTATTTCTGAAGGATTATCCCATATTTTAACTTGCAGGGTTTGCACTTGTAATTCGATTTGGTCAAAGGCTTTTTGTGCTGCTGCTAATTTTTGGGTGAGTAATTCCGTGTTCACAGGAGCGCCTGTATTTTTATCTAAACCAGTTATCAATTGCGCCCAATTAAAAGCAGGACCAATATCTACTTTATCTTTTCTATAATTAACATGGGAGGTAATTCCTTTAAAATCAATGACCGCATCCGTTGTTAGAAAGCGTTGGGATTCAGGTAAAAAATTTATTGGAATATCATGTTGTGTACTTAAATATTTTATCAATACAATTAATTGCTCATACTGCTGGTCAGTATAAGTGGCAAAGTAATTTCGTTGCCTATACGCATCGGGTAATTGCACAAATTTATCTGCATCCGTTTCTTGGCAGTAGACATCAATAATCGTGGGTTTTTCTTTAGGTCGAGAATGAATAGTTTCCATTTTTCCTTCCTTCGGAATCAAAGGACCATAATTGGATATTTCTATACCAATCGCTTTTTGACTTTGTGTCTCATTTCCTCCTTTTGCATGTTTGCCTAAATGATAAGCCCAGTGTTTGGAATGATGTAATTGATAAATAGTTCCATCTCTTGCAATGACAAAGGCAACGGAAACATGATAGTTTTTTTGGGTTAATTGATTCAAATCACCTTGCAAGTGGCCTGCGGTGAAATGCAAAACTATCTTTTCTTTCTTTACTACTTTTCCATAGTAATAGCTGCTGTATTTTTTGGCAGGGCGACAGGCTAGTCCTTTTAGTCTAGCGCCATTAGATAGTGCAAAAGCGAAAGGTTTTAAAATAAAACTACTTGCTTTCTGCGCTTTGTATGTAGCTTCAATTTTTTGAATTCTTTGGTAATTCATAAGGAGGAATTTGTGAGGTTGTGTAAAATGTGTTTTGTATTAGACTTGTTACCCTTTAAGAAACATCTATCTGAAATGCTCTTTTTCTGTTATTTTCCTCTAAAAAATAACTCAATAAAGAGATTATTCAGTGATTTTTTAAAGAAAACTAACAAAAAAATAGCTATTTCATATAGACATTTCTTAAAGGGTAACAAATCTAAACAAGATTAATCCTAAGTCTATCAACCTACCTAGAATTATAAATACTCCTTTTTGCAAAGAAATTAGGACTATAAAATATCTGGATCAGCTTATGTTTTGGGATCTTTTTTTGAGGTAAAGTGTCCGAAACTTTTTTACTATCGACCAAATAAAACTATTTAGAACCAGAAACTTACCAAAATAATCCAAATTAACTAATTACTTTTCTGTTACAGAAAAACTAAAGATATAATGTTTAATATTTATTTTAAATAATTAAATATTAATAAATAACATCTATATTTTTTTATACATACGACAAATTAAACCTGCCTGTCTCTGTCACAAATCTAATCAATTTTAAAAATAAATATATAATTTATACCTGACATTGCATAAAGTAAGTCCACCATCCAACAATAAAAGTTTATAACATTTCCTAAACCGATCTATCCCATAAACTAGACTTTAGCCATTGATCTTTATTGACAGCCTGCCAAGTGCTAGGAAGTTATCGTATTACTTAGTTTACCCTCGTCTTTTTTTATTCGAGTGTAAAGAAAGTATTTAGCTAATTCCTACTACCAAGCATAAGCCTACCAAGGACTAAAGACCAATGGCTAAAGTCCAGCTAAAGACCTTTACATAAAAAGCCCCCCTTATAATTCTTGAACAATTATTATCCAAAATTAGAACAAAAATAGTTTGACAGCTAAGTATAACTCATTGAATATCAACTAACAATCTAAAATTAGAGTGTCAGCTAAAAACAGATAACTGCGTGTGTTTGCGTCCTAAGTAATTGCCAAATTTATTTGGCAGATTCAAAATACGCCAAATTTTATTCTAAAGATCAAGTAAAACAAGTGGAATCTGCCAAATAAATTTGGCAATTACGTAGGACGCAAACACACGTAATTATCTGTTTTTTAGCTGACGCTCTAATAAATGTGAATTCCCAATGTAGTGGCGACTTTAGTTGCCGCTGCAAGCAATTTAAAACCCTCTATTGAATAATTACCAATTATTAGTCTTTTGGAAAGTTAGATTTTCTAATAAAGTGTACCCACTATTAAGCTAAACATTGTAACAATCTCAACTGACTGTTACCAAATTATTTTACCATGAAAAGGAATTTACTATTTTTTTATTTTTTATTAATTCTATATGCCGCAGGCTATGCACAGAACCCGGCTTACATTATTGATTTTGATAATGATATGCCTACTATTAGTTTTATCGATGAACAATTAGTAACCGTATCTGGCGAGGTTTTATTAAATAATGAAACGAGAACTGAAGCTGGATTCGGTTATTCTATTACGCTGCGTATTTCTGGTGGTCCAGACGGAACAAGTGTCATTGAATATTTATCGAATAATAATGAGGTACTAGCTGCTGGAATGGCTGCCTCCAAATTTGACACTGATGGACTAAAAGTTGATACTTGTGGAGGAAGTCTTGCTTTATGTTATGCTTTCAAAGGGAGAGATGCAGTTGATGATAGTGATGCATCTGAATATATCTATTTAAGAGATCCTAGCTCAAAAATGCGTTTTTCCTTAGCATTAGATAATAATAATAGTTTTGAAAATGTCACCTATGTTGTAGGAGATATGGACTATAACTTTATTAGTAATCAAGCTTCTTGTGATGGAAAAGGGGATCTTAATAATTATAATTGTCGTACTTCCTATATTGATCAAATCACCTTTATTTCAGGTGCAGGAAGCAATATCTACGAATTTCCAGATCCGTCTATGATTACTCAAGACAGCGCAGATAGATTTTATGCTAAATTTCCAGACGAAAATAACGACGACAGACCTGATATAGAAGATGATGGCAGAATACCAGGTGCAGATGCTAATGGTAATATCCAAGTGTATAATCCTAATAATATTGGTAAGGAAATAGTTTTTGAATATAATGATCCTGGGTATGGAATTGAAGGAGATGCTGATGGCTTCCACGATTTTGACTCTTTTAACCAAGTGATGTCTTTCCTTACTGGAATGACCTTTGACATGGTGGAATGTTCTATGACCGATGTGGCTATTACTATCCAAGATAATACTACATCAAATCCTACTTTAGCAGCAAGTACTACTGTACAATCAGGCAGAGTCGTGTCTTATCAGTGGCAAGTTAGTACGACTAATTGCGAAGAAGGATTTACAGATATTGATGGAGCTACAACAGATACATATACACCAACAGGTTTAACAACAGCAAGTTTTTTCAGAGTAATAGCAACAGAAGGCAGTAACGAAGAAACAGTCTGTGCCTTAACTTCTCCTTGTATCGGATTAGGTGTTATCAGTGGATGTATCCATGAAGATAGTAATAGAGATGGTAGCAAAGATGCGGACGACCAACCTATGGAAAGTGTGGGTATTGTTTTATACGAATGCGGATTCTTAGATACCCCTATAGATGTAACCGTAACGAATGAAGAAGGGAATTATGCCTTTACTGGACTTACAAGTAACGGCTATGTTATTCAAGTAATAAGCCCAGATACTTATATATTACCTAATAATTCAGGTCTTGATGAAAACGGTTATTCTTCTTGTATGTCTTTAACAGATGGAGCTACCATAGATAATTGCGAAACCATCTTAGGTATTTGTCACTCTATTGATTTATTCTCTGTTAATGAGACTATAGTAGCAGGACAAACTGCCTGTGTTGAATTAGCGCAAGCTGGTAATTATATCTGGAGTCCAGCTACAGGAGTAAGTTGCGGAGATTGTAAAGAAGTTTGTTTTTCACCAACAGACACTACAAACTATATAGCTACTTGGGCAAATGAAACAGATTATAATTGTGTGCATACAGCCGAGATTACAATAGAAGTAACTCAACCTATTCCGCCTTGTTCTATTACAGCTAGCGTAGATACAGCAACTATTGTTAGAGGGAACGAAGTTTGCGTTACCCTTTCTGGTACAGAAGCTGGTAGATACGTTTGGTCCCCTAATACTAATATCTCAGAAAATGGCGGAGAGTTTTGCCTTAGCCCAACGGAAAATACTACTTATACTATTACTTCTTCGGATGACGATTGTACAGAAGAAGTGGAAATCACGGTCATTGTAAAGGAGCCTTGCGTTATTACAGCTAGCTTAGACACCGCAACTATTGTGAGAGGGAACGAAGTTTGCGTTACCCTTTCTGGTACAGAAGCTGGTAGATACGTTTGGTCCCCTAATACTAATATCTC
>ENA-ORXT01007156-ORXT01007156.1-marine-metagenome-genome-assembly--contig:-NODE-7156-length-10070-cov-32.323026_pt1 | contig 10070 bp, 2 predicted proteins | sample MGYA00237868_ERZ511482 | MGnify/ENA metagenome assembly ERZ511482
GGTATTCCCTCGAAGAGATAATTACCATCCGCATCGGTTGTTGTCGTGGCAACTACTGCACCAGTATTGTCGAGGAGGGTGATAGTAACTCCAGGGAGATTAGCATCTCCAGTGTCATTGTTATCAACATCCTCAGAGACATTACCAGCAATAGTGCCTAACTCGTCAACGAAGTCATTATCGACCGAGTTGGCTCCCGCAGCTAGAGTGACCGCAATAGTATTATCATTCGCTCCATCTGTGTCAGAGACATCGCCAAAGCCAGTATTGTTAGTTTCTTCGATAGTGTAGTCACCGGCAGGTATTCCCTCGAAGAGATAATTACCATCCGCATCGGTTGTTGTCGTGGCAACTACTGCACCAGTATTGTCGAGGAGAGTAACAGTCACTCCAGGGAGATTAGCATCTCCAGTGTCGTTGTTATCAACATCTTCGGAGACATTACCAGAAATGGTACCTAACTCATCAACGAAGTCATTATTCTCTGAGTTAGCACCAGCAGCCAGAGTAACTGCAATACTGTTGTCATTGGCACCATCAGTGTCGGAGACATCGCCAAAACCAGTGTTGTTAGTTTCTTCGATAGTGTAGTCACCGGCAGGCAGTCCTTCAAAGAGATAATTACCATCTGCATCGGTTGTTGTCGTGGCAACCACTCCTCCAGCACTGTCAAGTAAGGTAACAGTCACTCCCGGCAGATTAGCATCTCCAGTGTCATTGTTATCAACATCTTCAGAGACATTACCAGCAATAGTGCCTAACTCGTCAACGAAGTCATTGTCTTCAGAATTTTCTCCAGCCCCTAACGCTACAGCAATAGTATTGTCATTAGCGCTGTCCGTGTCGGAGACATCTCCATAACCAGTGTTGTTAGTTTCTTCGACGGTGTAGTCACCGGCAGGCAGTCCCTCGAAGAGATAATTACCATCTGCATCGGTTGTTGTCGTGGCAACTACTGCACCAGTATTGTCGAGGAGGGAGATGGTAACTCCCGGCAGATTAGCATCTCCAGTGTCATTGTTATCAACATCTTCAGAGACATTACCAGCAATAGTGCCTAACTCGTCAACGAAGTCATTATCGACCGAGTTGGCTCCCGCAGGGAGAGTAACAGCAATAGTATTGTCATTGGCACCATCAACATCAGATACATCGCCAAAACCAGTGTTGTTAGTTTCTTCGATAGTGTAGTCACCGGCGGGCAGTCCCTCAAAGAGATAATTACCATCTGCATCGGTTGTGGTAGTGGCAACTGTGCCACCATTAGCATCGATCAAGGTGATGACAACGTTGGCTAAGGGGTTAGCTACATTTCCTACATCGTCATTATCAATATCTTCCAGAACAGTACCGGCAATAGTGCCTAGTTCATCAACAAAATCATTACCTTTAGAATTCTCGCCGGCACCTAAAGCTACAGCGATTGCATCAAGATTACCCGCATCACTATCAGAGACATCTCCATAACCAGGATCGTTATTTTCTTGGACGGTATAGTTACCTTCTGGGATACCTTCAAAGATATAATGCCCAGTTGCATCGGTAGTAGTAGTAGCAATTACCGCGCCAGTAGAATCAACCAATGTCATCATGACATTAGCTAGAGGAGTATCCCCAACATCATCGTTATCAGTGTCTTCGAGAACTGTTCCTTCGATGGTTCCTAGTTCATCAACAAAATTATTATTTTCTGAATTTTCTCCTGCACCTAAAGCTACAGAAATAGTATTATCATTGGCACCATCAGTATCAGATACATCCCCATAGCCCACAGGCTGTGATTCTTCTACGGTATAGTTTCCTGCTGGTAGAGCTTCGAAGAGATAATTACCATCACTATCTGTCGTTGTAGTTGCTACTACACCATTACTATCAGAAAGGGTTATGAGAATACCGCTTAAATTAACATCACCAGTGTCGTCATTATCAACATCTTCTGAGACATTTCCCGCAATAGTACCTAACTCATCAACAAAATCATTGCCCGTAGAGTCCGCATCGTTACCATATCCCAAGGTAACCGCAATAGTGTTGTCATTGGCACCATCAGTGTCAGAGACATCTCCATAGCCTGTGTTGTTAGTTTCTTCTACGGTATAAGAAAATCCTCCTGCCGGTAAATCTTCAAAGAGGTAATTACCAGATGCATCAGTAGTAGTAGTGGCAAAAACATTTCCGCCACTATCCTTGAGGGTAATAAGAACTCCAGCTAGATTAGTATCTCCCGTGTCGTTGTTATCTATATCTTCAGAAACATTTCCAGCAATGCTACCAACTAGTTCGCGATAGGCTACTTCGCTAGTATCCAAAATCTCATTATCCATTTCCCCAGGATTTGTGGGGTCGTTGACGCTACCGTCGGGATCTTCATAAGTAGGTGGTGTCGCTATTCCCGATTCAACACTATCGAGTTTGCCATCATCATCACTATCTTCATCTAAATAATCGTAGGTACCATCACCATCAGTGTCCTCAGGAACAAAGAAACTGCCTCCAAATTCTCCTGGGACTTCGTTATCGTCAAAAATATCGATGACACCATCACCATCAATATCGTTGTTGGTAACATCCCCATCGTTAGCTTCATAGTTAGCAGTAGGACGAGCTTCGATGGTATCGGGAATGCTATCGCCATCACTGTCTAAATCAAGATAATCGGGAAGAGCATCAGGATCGTTATTGACTGGAGTCGTTCCCGTTCCAGCAGGGAAAACATCCATTAAACCATCGCCATCACTATCGGCGTTACCTACCCCGGAAATAGCTTCTGCTTCAGCCAGAGAAATCGAGCCATTATTGTCTGTGTCGTATTCTGGGCTAGGAAATCCACTTTCAAATAAATCGCTCAGACCATCATTGTCGCTATCTAGATCGCAATGATCGGCAATACCATCACCATCGGTGTCTCTAGTGATTACTTCTGTGGCAGAGAAGTTCCCAAAAGAAATTCCTTCTGAAGAACGGTCAGGATTTCTAACAATAATTTCTAGTTTGTCAATTGCAGTGAAAAAGTTAATATCAACCGAACCGTCTTTTGATTCATCAGGGGATTCATCTGCTGGATCTGTTTCAAAGGTATTAAGACCCGTAAAATCAAGAATCGAGCCTGAGTTGAAATTCGGCGGAATCAGAGTAACCAAGTTGCCCTCAATATAGGCATTGATGGTAACTATGTCTCCCTCATCAATTTGATTAAGGGTAAAGGCAAAATCTTCTATCGGTTGACTAAAATCAAAGGTGGCAACAACCGTATCATCAATTGAGCTCGCGCCTGAATATCCAAGATGAACTCCATGTTCTCCTGTTATGTCATTATCTGAGATAGTTTCAGAATCAATGGTTGCAGTACCTGTAGTTGCCAGGGTCAAGTTGACATCTGCCCCAGCTAATTGTTGTCCACTAGTGTTAATTAGGTTTGCGGCTCCATTACCCGTAATGGAGCTAAAGTCATAACTAACAGGGTTTTCGGCATATCCTTCTTCGGTATCGATGATGCCGTCGTTATCATCATCAATATCCTCTGGATCTGGTACTCCATCACCATCCTTATCAGGGGCAAAAACTTCGGCACTAACAGAATTACTAACCAGTTTTGCGTCTAATACGTCAGGATCTACTCTGGCAATAAATTTATTTGTGTAAATGTCATTAGGATCCGTACCGACGTTGTCTTGGGGAGTTAGATACAGTAGAAAATTAGTACTGGCATTTCCTGGTAAAAAGGGATCACTTAGTGTTTTGTCTGAAGCAGCACGAATAGCAGTAATATCTTCCATCGACGGTGCGCCTGCCACACCATTTTCCACGTCATCTAGGGTATACTCCCAAATACTGCCAGGAGTTCCTTCTGCTACGTACCAGGGGGTGGAAGCACTTGCTGTTGGGTCTGCGGTAGATATTGGTTTTCCTGGGTCAGCATAACCGTCAACCGTACCATCCTGACTATCCAGAGTCGCTTGATCTTCGTCTGTTACATAGATAGTTAGATCGGGGTCTACGTTGCTAGTGTAGATATTGGTATAGTTTCCATTAATATTAGAATTAGGTGTATCATCTGGATCGTCAAAATCACCATCTAGGTTCCCATCTGTACCACTTAAGTCGCCATCATAGGGCAAGATATCAACCAAATCGATCCACGGGACATCATTGGCAGTGAAGTTACCCATACTTACCTGAAAGGCAATAGTGGTGTCTTCAGGAACGACAGGGGTAGCAACCGATTTTACAGCCCTTAGTTTTTGTAATTGCAGCGCTGAAAGACCAGCTTCACCAATACGAAATTCCTCAGGAGAACTATCGGAATCAGAACTGATTACAGCAGTATTTTCCCATGCTTCTCCATTTGGTGCATCGAAGGGTATATTAACATCAAAACTTAGGGTGGGTAATGCTGTACCACCGTTGCCCGCTGGAACATCTCCAAAGTACCAGCGAACTCCACTGGCATCACTTGTCCAGACCGAACTCCAATTTAAACCATTCCAATATTCAACCGCCTGTATCGCTTGAGTACTACCATTAGCATCAGCAGTATAAGTAGTTCCGGCTGGGGTGGCACTACCGCCAACTACGGTTAAGCCTGATGGTAGGATATCTTCAACGTATACTTCTTCCGCAAGAATAGGAGCATCTGGTTGACCGGGAACAGTAAGAGTTCCATCTAGCTCAAAAGTGGTAGTTGAACCAGCTAGGAAAGTTCCTCCCGTGCTGGTATCCGCCAGACCCTTCTCAATTTCGGCATTGACGTCTAGGATATAGAGTTTATCACCCCGTAAAATATGACCAGATGAACCTTCTGGATACCATTTATTATCTGATGGTCGATATTCAGAAGTTCTCCAACCATTAACCCCAGTATCAGGATCTTTAAGATAATCAGCAGTAGCAGCGACAAAGTTGGCAGTAATATGACCACCTTCATTTTCTTCTCCAACACCAGCTTGGATGGTTGATCGTCCAGTTGTTTCTGCGGTAATCAGAGAAATTAGAGATTCCCCTGGTTGAAGATTCCTACCTGGGTTGGCTTCAGTCCCAGTAAGTTTGATGCGCCACTTGGTAATGGAGTCTCTGACCCCTGTAACTGGATCTGGAGTTCCGCCTAAGGCAGAGTCGGTAGGGTCTTCAGTCCAGATAGGAGATTGATCGTCTGCTAAAGTAGCGTCCCCCATAGAGTTCCAATCTGTCCAACCAGAAGTTGCTCCGTCGACTCCCCCCGTACCAAATTCAATAACGTAGTCTGTGCCATATTCTAAGAAGGTGCCACTATTAGGACCTCCAGCAACATAAACTCGCGACCATTGATTTCCTTTATTTTGATTAGCACCAGTATTGAAATAGGAGTTGGGAACAATTTTCGTAGAGGTATTATCAAACTTGTCACCAAAAATTATTCCGGTGAGATCTAAAGCCCCTTGATTCTGACCGCTACTAACACGAAAATCGTATTGATGACCAACGGCTGTCTCCCCATCCCCAGCAGCCCAAACAGAAGATGTTTCTACCCATCTACCAGAGGTGGAATGACCAATTCGAGAATTATATTTAGTCGGTCCACCAAGCTGAAAAGTAACAACATCGTGTATGTGATAATTTTTCTCCGGATCTGTATTGTTTATTATGCTGGAGTTATACTGTCCAGTTTCAAATCCAGCACCAAAGTTGCTTTGAGCAGGATCGTAGGGATCTTTGGGGTCGAAGTTAGTAATCTCAGGTATTAATGTTAGTACACCATTATCATCAGCTTCATCACCAGATCCACTAAGTAGACCATCGTTACCTGGCTGAATATCAGCGATAGGAACCCAAATATGTACTTGACCGGAGACAAACCATTTATCGTTCGCAGGTATTATTCTAGTTGGACTAGCGTATCTGTCGGGAAAAGAAATTCCATCTGTAGTTGCACCAGTTACTTCCGCATCGTAGATCCAGCCATTACCAGTGTCTGTGCCGTTAGTAATATTCCAATCACCACTATCTGGAGTAGAACGGTACTCCTGCCAGCCTGTTCCACCATCGTCAACTGTTCCTATCGGTCTATTGCTTTGAGACCAAGCTGTTCGGTTAACGACAGTAGGATTATCACTTCGAGCAAATCTTTCGTAGTTTCTGGTTATACCATCAAGAGCATGTTCAGTAGTAAGCCCTAATATTGCCCCCCAGTCAAATATTTGAGCTCCAGGAGAGACGTTAGTTAGATCGAGCTTGAAAGTAAAAGGTTCTTCGATGGGAGAAGCACCTTTATAAACCTCGCCATCTCTAGTGGGATGATCACCCAAGACGCCAATACCATAGCTGAATACTACGCCATCATTACCGTCGGGATCGGCAAACCTACCGCGGAATGTGGGGGAGAGCAACCTAATATCCATATTAGGTGCAGAAGATAGAGTAAAGTCTCTAGGCACTGTTGCTAGAGGATCGGGGTTCTCATCGGAATACATTTCAATGAAAACACCGTTTAGTGGTGTATCTTGTTTTCCACCTAGAGCACGAGCGACTACAGGAAGATTGCCGATTTCTGCAACATTAATATCATCTAATAAATATGCAGTAAGGGTCTTTTTATCGGCACTAATTGTGGAGCGATTGGTATCTGCCCAAGCAGGTAAGTTATCCCAAACTAAACCATCAGGAAGGGTTGATAGCAAGTAAGGATTTGTAGTGCTGGTAGAATTAGTCTCATAGGTTACATTAAGAGTGAGACTATCGTGGGAACGAATAATACCATTAGTATTATTCATATCGTTGCCAGGATCGTTATTTGGATCGAATACTCCTGCACCATCCAAAGCTACTAATGAAGTAGAAGTAAAAGCAAGAACTCCTGAATATGTTTCTAAGACATCTTGTTTAAAGGGTACGATCCAATTTTGCCGATCTTCTGAGATTCCAGGGAATTTTTTAACCAGATCTAATTCCCAATTACCGCCTAGTGCTGCATTGCCTAATTTAGTTGTAGAAGCATAAACATTTGATTCAGTGACAGTATGAAGTTTATTGATAAATTCTGCTCCTCCATCTCCCATCGCCACATTACATCCATAGAGTTGTAAGGATGGAGTACGAGAGGTTGAGAAGGAAGAGGAGAACCAAGTTTCTAAATCTGTTTTATATTGCGATAAAGTATCTAGACTAAGCTGACTGTCTCCCAGATATATACAGCCAGGGGAACCATGAGCAAAAATATTTATACTAGATACAGAATGTCTTCTTTTTAAAACATTTGTAATTTGTTCAATACCATCTTGTTTTGCATCTAAAACGATAATCTCTATCTCAGAAAATATGCTTTGAGCTAAGATCTTATCTTCATCTATTTGGGAATCAATAAAAACTATTGTGCTCTTATATAGACAAGACTTGAAATCATTAGAGATATCTTTTTTGTTTATCATTTTGCTTTAAGATAATATTTTGTGACTAATAATATTTAGCTTTAGACATCAAAAATATAATTGATGCAAACACTTAAGTAGTATCAAATGCTTTACGCATCTAGATTAATATCAGGCGATCGAGTGATCTAAATCACAGCATATTCATTTTTTTTAATCTAGCTTTTTTTTCTTTAAGTGCCATCCGCGAAAAGCCCTAGATGAAAGGAGTTGTGCCAATTAAAACGTTTAATTTAATGCTGATAATGAAAAAAGTAAGGTATTGTTATTTGCAGGTTTATCGTCTAAAAAAATAAAAATACTTTATAGTCTTGCAAGGAGTAAAATATAAGAATTTAGTATGTAAAGTAAAGTTTGAAGTTGAGCCTTAGTTTTTATGTGTAGTTATTGGATTTAGATTAATAAATGAGCTGAAATAGTTTATCAATAATTATTTATGAATATTTTTAATCTTTAAATGGTACGAAACAAGATTAGACCGTGTCTTAGCTCAAAGATATATAGAATATTAAATTCACCTAGCCTAACTCTATGTCTAGGAAAACAAAAAAAAGTGGATAAGATCGCAGTCTCTAAATTTTTAAGTATCACGATTTATTGTCTTATAATTAATCCATTTAAAACCCTAGAAATCGCTTTTAAAAAAGTTCTGTATATTTGATTGCTTCATGCTGAATATTGCGATGACTAAGACATGTCTGAATTAGCCTGGCGTCATATCTTTGACTTGTTAAATAAAAGTCACAAGCATGGCACAGCATATGAGGATAGATACTTTAAATAATTCCTCTCGCTGTCGTAGCCGTTATCACTCAATCTTCCCTACTGTCTTCTTCTCTTCGCTATCGAAAATAATGATTGTGAACATCACAATCTACAAAAATACGAAAATGAGACTTTTCATCTTCTCACCGTCTAAATCACTAAATAACTCTCTAATTTGAGTGTTTTCACCCTGTTCTTTACCTCCAGCAACAGTTATCTTTGCTGAATGACTTCAGCAAGTCAATCAGCAAGTCAATCAGGAAGCATAAAGAATGATTACTGCCTTCATCAATTTGAAAGGTGGCTCTACTAAAAGCAGCAGCGCAGTTCATCTCTGCCGTTATTTGTTAAGCAAAGATCTGAGCGTTGCTTTAGTTGATGCCGATTCCCAAGCCACTAGCTCAACCTGGATTAAAAACCTAGAAAGTAATATCCCTCGTCCCCATGTGTATCGTTTGACCGAACCAGATCCTCTCTTGGATGAGATGAGTGCGATCGCCCAGTCGGTCGATCATGTCGTTATTGATGGTGCTGGCGGACTGGCAGAGGTACAGCGAACTATTCTCTTACTCGCCGATCGGGTCTTTATTCCCATTCAGCCCAGTGCGCCCGACCTGACCGCTTCTCATCAAGCTATTAAAGCCGTAAGTAGAGCCAGACAAATTCGCGATGGTCAACCGTCGGCATATACTTTTCTCTCTCGCGTCGTTCCTAAAACTCTACTGCTAGCTGAGGCGCGGGAAGTACTGTCAGCTTATAAAGATGTTCCTCTGCTCGATGCAGAAATTCCCCAGCGTCAAGTTGCTGCTGATGTTATGGGTCAAGGATCTACTTTGTTCGATCTCAAAACTCGTCCCGCCAGGGAAGTCGCAAGTTTCTACCGTCAACTATTCGATCTGGTTTTTAATTATGGTTCGTAAAAAATTAACTGATGCCCAAAAACAATTTATTACTGGTGATGACCCTAATGAGCCAGTAAGTACTTCAGTAATGCAGCAAGCAAGTACTGAAATATCCGCTGCCATAGGCGCTAATCTCAAGGAGGAGTTATTTGGCGATCGTCAAGTAAAGGAATCTAGTATTAGATTTACTGTTGATGTCCCACACTCTCTCAATAAAAGGTTAAGTCAGTTGAGCGTCGATACTGGTAAGCCTAAAACAGAACTAGTTAGAACGATACTTAACCAGGCATTAAGCAGTCTTGATTACTGAAGCATTTGCTGACTTCAGTAAGTGTAGCGGACTGAAATTATAATCACGCCGACCTGAAATCATCGGCGTTTTTCGGATCACCAAAAGTGTGCAAATTTAGTTTTAGATGATTAAACTAGAGCTAGGGAATGGATTAAAACAAAATATAAGTATCTCTTATTAATTGAGTATTTGTACTCATCGTTTTGTTGCTTCACTAATAAGTTTTGCTTAATTGCTCTAGTTTTCGCTACGAAACCATAAGCTTTTGAGTGAATTAGGCGATTAAACTAGACTTTGACAGTGTAAACTTACTTACATGAAAGTGAACAAGTTTGGTCGGGCTGCAATCCTTACCCCAACTCAAATTACTCTACTATTTGAAAAGGGTTTTACCAAGCCCCGCGATCGCGCTCTGTTTGGCGTATGTCTATATGCTGCTGCGCGGATCAATGAAGCCTGCACTCTTTTGCGTGGTGACGTAATCGGTATTAGAGGTGTACGCTCTGTTTTAGTTATCCGTAGCTACAACACTAAAGGCAAGCAGTCTACCAGAGAAATTCAGGTTCATCCGCAGTTGAAGGAATATATTGAAGAGCATCATAAAACCGACAGATGGCACACTCGCCCGTTACTTTTTCCAGGTCGTCACGGTCGAGGCAGCATTCACAAAGCCAGTGCTGATAAGATACTCAGGGATGTTTGCTACAAGTT
>ENA-ORXT01007157-ORXT01007157.1-marine-metagenome-genome-assembly--contig:-NODE-7157-length-10067-cov-18.746146_pt1 | contig 10067 bp, 4 predicted proteins | sample MGYA00237868_ERZ511482 | MGnify/ENA metagenome assembly ERZ511482
GGGGTTGGGGGGGGGGGGGCACCTTCCTCCTCCCCCGACACGGGGGTTCCCGTCGGCGCCGGGGGGGGGGACCCCCGCGCCACGACGGGGGGGTGTCCCCCGCGTCTTCCTGCCGCGGGCGGTGTCTCTGCGGCCGGCGGTGCCGGCGCGGCGGCGGTCGCGGTGCCTTTTGCGGCGGTTCCTGGGCGGGGCGCGGCGCGCGTTTCTGTCCCTGGCGGCTGCCTGGTGCCCCCCCCCCCCGGTTTTGGACCTGGGGCGGGCGGGGCGGTCCCTTCCCCCCCCCTCGGCGGTGTCGGCGGGGGGGGGGAGCTGTTTCCCCCTCTGGGGCGGGCGGCGGTCGGCCGGCCGGCCGCCGCCCCAACTTTTGTTCCTGTTGGCGTTCTTCCTGGCGGTCGGCGTGGCGGTGCTCTACCTCCCGGTGGCCAAGGCAAAGGACGTGCACACCCTCGACTACCCCAAGGACAAGTTCAAGACGGCGGCCAAGGTCGTGTCGGGGGGGGTGCGGGTCGTGTCGGTGCGCGTGTTGGCGGGGGGGGTGCTGTCGGTGTGGGTGAGGTGGGCGGTGCTGGTGGTGCCCCCGCGTCGGCGGGGGGTGCTCCCCCCGTTGCTGCATCTGCTCCCCCTGCCGGGGGGGCATGGACTCTTGTTGTCCGTGGTGGGCGACGACGTGGGGGTGGACGTCGGGGTGCAGGGGTGGCTGCCGCTGGCGGGGATGCCGGTGCTGCCGCTGCACCGCCGGCTGCCCTGCCTGTGGGCGGTCGCCCTGCCCCCCCTGTCGCCGCCGCGTCGGGGCACCGCGCCCCGCTGACGCCGGCGGAGCGGGCGGCGCGTGCCGCCGCGTTTTTGACGCGCGCGCGGCCGCGCGCGGGGGCGTTGGTCGCCCTCGAGACAATTTATGTCTCGGGGGTGAACCGGGACGCCCCCGCCCAGCGCCTGCGCGGGGAGCTGGCGGACCTGACGGGCGTCCACGTGCATAGCATCGTGGACGTCCGTCGGGTCGGCGCGGCCACCGCGGTCACCCTGACGGTGACCGGGGTGGCCGCGTTTACCGCGGCCCTGGGGGTCGGCGCCGCGGCGGGTGTTCTGACCCTGCTGCCGGGCGCCGACCCCTGGTCCCCCGCCTTCCTGGGGCCCCGGCGGCGCTCCCAGCTGCCGGGCGCCGCCGCGGCGGCGGAGGCGGTCTCGCGTTGCCGCCGCCGCCTCACCGACCAGGTGGCGGAGGTGGCGACGCGGGCGGCCATGCCCGCCCACCTGCGTGCGTCGCTGGCGGCCCATTATCGGGCCGACCTAGCGGCGCACGCTGGTGCTGGGGGGGTGGCCGCCGCGTCGTCGGCGGCCGCCTGCGGCGGTCTCCGCGCCGGAGCGGCGGTCGCGACCGCCAGTGCCGCCGCCAATTTGGCGGGCGGGGGTGCCGCGGCATCTACTGCCGCGCACCCCGCCGCCGTTGCGCCCCCACCCGGCCACGTGTCGGGCACGGGGGTGGCGGGGGCCGACGTTTCCGCGCCGGGGGCGGCCGCCTCGACGACGGCGGCCACCCCCGGCAATTTCTCCGAGTTGGCGGCGGCCACCGCGGCCGCCGCCGCAATTTCTGCGCGTGGGGGTGACGCGGCGTCCACCGCCGCGCACCCCGCTGCCATTCCGCCCCCCCACGGCCACGTGTCGGCCCCGGTGGCGGGGGGGGCGGACGTTTTTGCGTCAGCGGCGGCCGCCACGACGACGGCGGCTGCCTCTGGCGTTTCCGCCGCGTCGGTGGCGGCCGCCGCCGCCGCCGCCCCAAATTCTTCGGGTGGGGGCGCCGCGGCGTCCGCCGCCGCGCCCCCCATTGCTTTCCCGCCCCCCCCCGGCCACGTGTCGGCCCTGGTGGCTGGGGGGGAGGCTTCCGCCGGCCGTCGGGCGGCCGCCGCGTCGACGGCGGCCAAAGCCGGTGGGGCTGTAGTGCCGGCGGCGGCATCCGCCGCCGCCGCAGCAGCAATTTCGGCAGGCGGGGGTTCCACATCTACCCCCGTCGCGCCGCCCTCAACCCTCCCGCCGTCCGCCCGGCTTGGGGCTGCCGCCGGGGCGACCGACGTCGGGGTTTCCGTGTCGGCGGCGGGCTCGGCGATGGACCTCTCGTCTGACGCCGACCCCGCCGCCGGCGCGCGTCCCGTCGCCGCCGCGTCGCCACCGGCGACGGTGCACCTGGCCGGCGCGCCGCCCGCCGCCGCCGGCGCTTCCCCAGCTGTGCCTCCGCCCTGGGGGGGTACCCCCCTGCCCGCGAACGGGCAGGCTAGCCCCCCCCCGGCCAAGAAGGCTCGCCGCCGCCGGTCGGGCCGCCGCCACGCGGCGTCGTCGACGTCCGCCGCGCCTGCCGAACAGGCGTTCGGCATGGACGTCGACGACGCGCTGGCTGCGGCCACCGCGGCGGCCGCCCAAGGCGGATTGGCGCCCGCCTCGCCCCCGGCGGCGGCCGTCGCCCCTCCCCCTACCCCGACCGAGTCCGTCCCGTTGCCCCCCACCGCCGGGACGGTGTCGGCGGCGGTGGGGGCCACGAAGGTCGTCACGGCGGCGGTGCCGCCGCCGACCGCAAGGTCTTCCGGGGCCAGCGGCGGAGGCGGCGCCGCCACGCGCGCGCGTCGTGGCGTGTCGGCGGGGGGTGGTCCGGGTGTGGCAAAGCGCCGCACCCGCACCACCCCGGCCGGGTTGGCGCGCGCGCTCGCCGCCGCCGGTGGCAGCCTGCTGCGGGGCAGCGCGTCGCTGCCCCCGCCGGCTGTGCGGGCGGCAGCTGCCGCCGTGGCGGCCGCTGCTGGTTCCCCTCCGCCTGCTGCTGCCGCTGCGGCAGCAGCTGCTGCTGCCCCGCTTCCCCCTCCTGCTGAGGCCGGCGGCCACCCCTCTGACCCTGCTGAGGGGACGACCGCCGGCCCGCCAACGGGGTTGGCTGCGGGTGCGCCGCCTGTCGCGGCTGCCCCTCCGTCGCCGCCGCCCCCTGAGGCGGCCGCCGCCGCGCCCGCAGCCGCCACGCCGGCTGCGCCGCCGCCCTCGCCCACCACCCCCGGCCCCAAAACACCGGGGGGGGCGGCCGACGTTGGTGCCGCGCGCCGTCATGAATGACGGCGCGCGGGGTAGCGGCGCCACTGACGGCGCGGGGACATCCAACCCCGCGCCGTCGGTGGCGGCCGCGTTGCCGCCCGCCACCACGCCAACGTCGAATGACGTGCGGGGGGCGGCTGGCGGGACGCCGGGAGGTGCGCGGGTGGGCGGGGCGGCCGGGGGGGGGGGCGTCGCGACGGGCACACCCGACACCTCCGACGAGGTGCTCGAGGTGTGCCCGTGCGACGAGTGTGAGGTGGTGCTGCCGGGGGGGGTGGGGTCCGCCATGGGCCTCACCCACCTCCAACAGCACCACCTCCTGCGGGACGTGCCAACGGCGACGGCGGCCCAGCTGCAGCTCGAGGGCTGCCGCTGGTGCCGCCGGCCGTTTCGGGCGGTGAAGGGAAGGACCGGACGGTCCTCCCTCACCGCCCACGAGGCACAGTGCGCCCGCAACCCGCGCAAGCGGGCTGCGCGGGAGGCCGCCGCGGCGGCGGCACGGGGGGGGACGGCGGCGACGTCGGCGGGGGGGTCGCCGGCGGCGGCGCCGATGCAGGGGGGGTCGGCCGCAGTGGCGTCTGCGCAGCCACCCGGTGGTGCTGCCGCGGGGGCGGTGCAGCCGGGGGGTGGGGCGGGGGCGCGCGCGCGCGCCTTCACCGCCGACCCGTCGGCGTGGGCGCGCGCGCGCGAGGAGTTTCTCCGCCGCGTCGCCCCCACCGCCGACGACTGGGCGCCGCTGGTGGCGTCTGGCGCCCGCACGGTGGCGCACGTGCCGTCGGCGTTGGGGGGGCCGTGGTCGGCGCTGATGGGGGACGCGCTGGAGTGGGTAGGGCGGGAGCCTGGGCAACGCCTCGCTTGGCTGTGGCTGCTCCTCCTGCCCTCCCTCCTCCTCCACGTCCCCGCCGCCGACCACGCGGGCGACTCCCCCCCCCCCTGCTGGCCCCCGCACGGCCGCGTTGTCTCCCGCCCCCGCGCCCTGTGTCATGGGGTCGGCGTCGACCGCTGGGGGTGTTGCCAGCCGCTGTCGTGGGCGTGCCTGCTTCTACCGCCCGCGCCACCCGTGCAGCCCCTTTGGCGCGCCACCCCCCGTGCGGCCACCACCGCCTAGACGCGGGCTCTGTCGTTTGCGCCTGCCGCTGCGGCAGGCGGGCTGCCCCTCGTCGGGGCCGGTGGGTGCGTGGCGCGGCAAGCTCCCCGCACGCCCGCCTCTCGACGGCGGTGGTGGGCCCCGCCTCGGCTGCCATTGCGCGGCGAGTGGCGTGGCACAAGCGGCCGCTCAGTACTCTCTCCTGTTGCCCGCCTGCGCGGTGGGGTCTGCGGCTGCACGACCCCCCCGGGCGCCCTTTTTTCCGCCTGGCGTGCGGCCTGGGCCGTGCGCGTCGACATGGCTGCCGCCGTCTCGTCGAGTGACTGCCTCCCCGCCAAGGAAGATGCTGCCGCGTGGGGGGTGCTGATGCGCCCGTGTAGTGGCAGCCTGCAGCTGATCAAGCGGCGTGGAGGCCTCCCTTGCGGTGCCGGGGGCTCCCGCCAGGTGGCCCTGACACCCGTGACGGTGCACCTGTGGTGTGGCCTCCACTACCAGCGGCAGCCGTCGGGGGGGGGGGCGGGAACGGCGCCGGGCCCCGGGAACCTGCCGACGCTCGACCGCCAAGACCGGCACCTCCACTTTGTGCCGCTGCCCCGTGCTGCCGCTGGGCAGACCAGCTGGCAAGTCAATGTGTTTTGTGCGTCCCCGGCGGGGGAGCTGGCCGAGCTTTCTGGCCAGTGGGTGGTGGAGCTGGTGCTGGGGGGTTCCACCGACACGCCAGTGCGCTTTTGCGCTGCCACCAAGGAAGACGCCCTTGCATGGCAGCAGCAGCTGCGGCGGCGTGGCGCGCCGCTGGCGGCAGTGTGGGAGCGGCACATGGACATGGGCGGTGGCAGCAACGGCTTGGCGCCGGAGCGTGCCGATGCCGGGTTTTTTTCGGCCCTGGCCAGCGGCGCCGGCTCCGTGCTATCGAGCAGCGCGCTGGCGGGGGTGGCGGGGGTGGCCGCCGCCCTGACGTGCGAGGAGGCGGCCAACCTGGCGTCTGCGGCCGGGCCCATTGTGGGCATTGCCCTGAGCACGCTCTCTTTTGCGCTGAGCGTGCTAGTGGCGGCGCGGGAAGCTGCTGGGGCGGCGGCAGAGGCGTCGTCGAGCCTCAACGCCCTCCACGCCTCCCTCAGAGGGCACCTGCTGCCGGCCCTGCGGGACCTGGGCGACGGCGGAGGTGTGGATGTGGCAGACCTGATCGGCCGCCTGGGCGCCCTCGTGGCCAACCTAGAGGTGCTGGCGGGGGAGCTGCACCACACCCTGCGCTCGCGACGGGCGCGGGCGTGGCTTGCGTGCTCGTCGACTGGGCGGGGCGTGGGGGTGGGGGACGATATGGAGGCCCGCATGTCGGAGAGCCGGCGCGATGCCGACCATCTGTTGCAGCTGGTGCAGCTCGCGTACCACCGCAAGGTGCACGCGGTGGCGACTGAAACGTTGGAGGTGGTGGTGGCGGGGCCGGCCCAGGCGGCACAGGCGGCGGCGGAGAAGCTGCTGCCCGCCCTGCCGTCCATGGTATTTGTGGATTGGGCCAACCCAGAGCTGCCCCCCGTGCAGCTGTACCAGGCGGTCATGTCGGGCGCAAACCCCGTCGGGGCTGTGGGCGCCCACGGGATGGGGGGTACGGGCAAAACGCTGTCGTGCCTCCTCACGGCGCACCGTGTTGCGACAGAGGTGGCCGGTAAGGAGCGCTTCCCCGACGGCGTCTGCTGGTTCCAGCTGTACCGGGATGTCACGCGTGCCGAGGTGCACCAGCGCCTGTGCGCGCTGGCGACCACCCTCGGTGGCTCCCTGGTGGAGGCGGTGGACTTGGATATGGCGGTGGAGCGCCTCCGCACCGCTCTGGTGGGCAAGTCCTGCCTGCTCGTCGTGGACGATGTGTGGCATGTGCAGTGGGTGTCCCTTTTCATCAAGGCAATGGAGGGTAATGAGTCGTCAGCCTTGCTGGTGTCCACGCGTCAGCGGGCCGTTGCCAGCAGCCGGCGCATGAGCCGCTGTGTCGAGGTTGGTGCACTTGGCGGAACGGCTGCGACTGGGGTGCTCCTCGTGCACGCCGAGCGCAGTGGCGTCGTCCAAGCTGATAAGACGGACGAGCGCGTGGGGCAAGCGGTGGACCTGTGTGATGGCCTGGCGTTGGCGCTCTCTGTGATGGGCGGTCTTGTGTTGGCGCATGGGTGGGCGTCGGCGTTGATGCAAGTCGGACGTCAGCGAGCGGCCTTGCTCCTCGAGGAGCCTACCGGCACCGACAAGTACGCATCCCTGTGGGCCTGTCTGCTCGCCAGCTACGCGGCGTTGGGGGAGGATGAGGGCAACTGCGAGCTGTGGCGAGAGCGCTTTCGGGCCCTGTGCGTGTTGCGATCCAAGGAGCAGCTGCCGTGGTCGGCGCTGGCGGCGCTCTGGGACGAGGACAGCCTGGACGTGACCAAGGAGATTGCCCAGACGCTGCGCAACTACTCCCTTGTCAGCGTTCAGGACAAGGGGCCCAACGAGCCGCTGCTGCTGAGCCTCCACGACCTCGTGGTGGAATTTCGGGCCCGCCCAAAGCTGCTGAGCCAGACCGAGCGGTCCAAGTTCCACGCCCAGCTGGTGGCTGGATATTGCCGGCGCAGCGGTGTGGTCCCCATCGAGAAGCCGGTCGAGATGCGCGGCAAGCGTGTGACCATCCGCCCTGTGTGGATGCTGCCGTCTGACGGCTTCATTGAGGCCTCCATCTGCCACCTCCTGCGGGCCGGGGGCGCTGCTGATGAGCTCCGTGTGCTGCTTTTCGATATGCGCTTTGTTGCATGGCGGGTCACGCTTGGTGCTTGCACGTGCGGCGTGTACAGGGCCGACTGCCACGGTCTCGGCTTGGACGTCCTGAACCTCCTGGCCACCGTCGTCGAGGGCGCGGTTGCCAACAAGAAGACGCCCATGCCTATGCGGCTGAACCAGGCGGCTTGGGAGGTGACGGAACGTCTCCGGCTGCTATCGGTGGACCCTGATCACGGCGCAGACGCACCCTTGTTGTCGTACTTTTGCGAATCTGCGCGCTCCTTCCTCACCAAGCCGACGGTGGAGCTGTACGGTGCAACCCGGCTGGACGTCCCGCGCTACAGCCTTGCCTTTTCCATTCGCTGGCCGGTCGACTGGCTGTGCTCTGTCGTAACCACCAGTGGAGTCACGCTGCTGGTGACGGCCAGCATCCACAGCCCCGTTATGGAGGTGTGGAATGTGGACCGCGGCATGTGCAAGTACACATTCGACGGCCACGACGGCCCGATGCGTTCCTTGGTCGTCTTGGACCGGGGTGGGGGCGGCAGCGGGGCGCGCGTCGTCTCTGCTTCCGACGACGCGACGGTGCGGGTGTGGGATGTGGAGCGCGGAGCCTGCTTGGCCGTCTTGCGTGGTCATACGAGCCCGGTGCGTTGTGTGGTCGCCGTTGCTGGGCGTGAGGGCGGCACCGACGCCCGCATCGTATCGGGGGCCGACGACGGGACTCTGCGGGTGTGGGATGTGGACAGCTGGCTGTGCTCGTCTGTGCTGGAGGGACACGACGGTCCGGTGCTGTCCGTGCTGCACCTGGATGACAGCGGCAGCGGCCACGGAGCGCGCCTCCTGTCCGGGTCCCGTGATGGGGCGGTGCGGGTGTGGGAGCTGAGCAGCGGCTCCTGCCTCACGGTGCTGGAAGGCCACACCGCCCCGGTCTTATGCCTCACACCTTTGGGAGGGGACGTCAGGGGCACCGGGGCACGCGTCGTGTCGGGGTCTGAGGACGGGACCGCGCGGGTGTGGGATGTGGAGGGCGGCACGTGCGTGTCGGTGCTGGATGGCCATACCCTCCCGGTGCTGTGCTTGGCCATCCTGGATGGGGGCGGCAACGGTGCCAGCCCTCGTATCGTGACGGGCTCCCGGGACAAGACGGTGCGGGTGTGGGGCGTGGACGGGGCGCCCCTCATGGTACTCCGCGGGAACAACCTCGCGGTGATGTGCCTCGAAGTCCTGGGTGGGGGTGACGGCGGGAGTGGGCAGCGCCTGGTGTCTGGGGCACGTGACTCGACTGTGCGGGTGTGGGATGTGGATCGGGGCGTGTGCACGTCGGTGCTGACCGGGCACAATGGCCCGGTGCTGTGCTCAACGCTGTTGGCCCGGGGTGGGGACGACGCCATGACTCGCGTCGCGTCTGGCTCGTACGACACCTCTGTGCGGGTGTGGGACATTGATAGTGAGCCGTGCCTGCCGTCCCCGAACGGCCACACCGACTGGGTGCAGTGCTTTGTCACACTGCCAGCCGCGGGCAGCGGCGGCGGGCCGCGCATCGCGTCGGGGGCCGACGACGGGGTTGTGCGGCTGTGGGATGTGGACAGCGGGTCTAGCGCGTGTGTGCTCCGCGGCCACACTGGCCCTGTAGACTGCCTGCTCGTCTGGGATGACAGCTCCCGGGGCGACGGGCTCAAGCTGATCTCGGGGTCCCGTGACGGGACGGTGCGCGTTTGAGAAGTCGCCACGGGCACTTGCTTGGCGGTGCTGGAGGGGCACACTGACTGGGTGACGTGCTTGGCCCTACTAGATACGGCTGGGGACGGGAAGCACCCCGCACAGCGCCTCGTGTCTGGGAGCCGCGACAAGTCCCCGCGGGTGTGGGACTTGGCGCGTGGGTCGTGCGACACCGTCCTGGAAGGCCATACGAATGGCGTGTCGGGCGTTGTCGTCCTCCACGGCAGCGGCAGCGGCGGTGTGGACCGCGTCGTTACCTCCTCTGGGGACGAGTCGGTGCGAGTGTGGGACGCGGCCAGCGGCTCGTGCCTCTCTGTGATGCGTGGGAAGACTGGCAAGTTGTTTTGCATGGTGCTCGTGGACGGCGGCGGCGGCGACGGCGGCGGGGCGCTCGTCGCCACGGGGACCTGGGACGGGCCCGTGCACGTGTGGGATGTAGACCGTGGGGCCCTGGTCGCTGAACTCACCGGCCACCCAGCCCCCGTGTCGATCTTGGCGGTCATGGAGGGTGACGGCGACGGCCGCGCCGCGCGGCTCGTGTCGGGGTGCTATGACGGCAGCGTGCGGGTGTGGCGGGTGGGGGCGTGGACGTGCGAGGCGGCCTTTGAGGGGCCCCACCGGTGGACAATGCCCTCCCCCGCCCGGTACGTCCCGCCGGCACCCGCGGCTGCGGCAGACGGCCGGGGCTGCCTGGCGGCGGGGGTCTTTCTCATGTCGGTGATTGGCGAGTGTGGCGCCTTTCTGGACATCCACGAGGGGCGGCCGCGGCTGCGCCTCGTCCCGTGCCCGCCGTCTTTGACGGCCGTCGTGTCAGTGGCGGGGAGCCGGGTGGTGTGGGGGACCAAGACGGGCCCCGTTTACTTTTCCCACTTTGCGCCTTGATAGTCAAACCGGTGCTTTTCTTTCCTCCCCCTTGTTTGTCTCCGCCGTTGGTGGTACCGCGTGGTCGCCCCGGCGGCCAGCCGGGTGGTGCAGTGTGCCCGCACACTGTCGCGCGGGTGGGGGCGGGGGGGGCGGTGGGGGCGGTGCTGGGCGCAGAAGGCGGCGGCGGCGGCCCTACGGGAACAGATGCGCGATAAAACCGCGATATCGCGGTTCTCCCACGGGCCAACAGGGGTCTGGACGAGTCTTGGTCGGATCGCTGGGTCCTGACAGTGCATGATGGCTTCTCGGATGCCTTCATGAGTTCTGATTGGCTTTCCACAAATTTCGCAGCTCCTGTTCTGATAGCTTCTCGAAGCGACTTGAAGCATCCAATCATGTTCCGTAAGCCTCCTTAAACATCTAGTGCCATCCAATAAGGAGTCGTGCACCCTTTCATGATCAGCGTTCGGCCGTGTGGCTCCATTACCAAGACCTCATTGCAGCGCAGCGACAAGCCTTGGGCTTTGACGCCTGGCTGTCCCCAGCGTCGTCGACCACCCGTCAACTGCCTTCATCGTCGAGTTGCCCCACGCGG
>ENA-ORXT01007159-ORXT01007159.1-marine-metagenome-genome-assembly--contig:-NODE-7159-length-10064-cov-22.465305_pt1 | contig 10064 bp, 10 predicted proteins | sample MGYA00237868_ERZ511482 | MGnify/ENA metagenome assembly ERZ511482
AGAGATATCGAACAGCCCTGACAAACCCTTGGGAACTCGAGGGTAGTTGGCACGATGCAGTACGCCGCCACAATAAGAGCAACCTTTCTCCTGGGTGTTGTATCCCACATTATTCCAGCAGAGTTATCTCAAGCTAATCTGCGCGTTGAAGGCATTGGTTTGTCACGCTTTAACTGATGTTGGATTCAGTTGGATAGCGATATAAACCGGTAACACGATCGACTGTGCTACCGGGGAGATCGACGGTATTTTCAGAGCTCAGAACGGATCATCGAACGGCAGTGGTAAGTTCTGTTCACTGGTGGTGCATGGTTGCTCAGTGAGGCAACGCTTGGTGTGATTGTCAGCCATTTTTTTGAGCAGCGCATCCCTGTGTTTGTCCATCAACACGGCGCTGATCGTCTGGCAGACATCGTAGACCGCTAGCACCTGATCGCTGCTCCACAGATCCATATCCGGGATCTGCAGGTGCGTATACCGATTCACAGTCCGATCTCCTGCAAAGCGGATTGCACATGCTCAGCGTTTACGGCATCGGCTTTATCTATTGCTGCGGCTGCCAGAGCGTAGTGAGCAAGGCGATTGACTTTGCGTGGCAAGGCCTGTGTTGCCTGGAATAGCGCCTCGATAGACCCTTGGTCGAACAACGGAAGTTCACAGCCCGCAGCCTGTAGTCGATGGGCAAGATACTCAGGCAGTTCCTTGCGAGTAAGAGCACCGAGTTGATAGCGCATGACGATACGCTGATCCAGTGATTCATGTACTGACATCTGCAGACGTCGACGCAGCTCACTCAAACCGACAAACAATATGCAGAGTCGGTTCTGGCTGTCCATCGCATAATTTGTGAGCAAACGAAGATCTTCAAGCACCTCATTTCTCAGATGGTGCGCTTCGTCGAGCACAAGAATCGGCTGCTGTTTGCCTTCAATGAGCAGGCGCGAGACCTCATCACGAACCGAGCGGAAGGCGCTGGCCCGGTTGCGTTCCCCGGGCAGACCCAAGCCCCACGAGACAAGCTTATAAGCATCCATAACATTGCCCGTTGTCAGTGGTACATAGATGACGCGATACAAGCCGGTATGCAGCGCATCGGTGAACTGACGGCATAATGTTGTCTTGCCGCTGCCAGGTTCACCGGTGAGTAACCCGATACCACGCAGTTCAAGCAAGTGCTTCAATCGCACCATGGCTTCGTTCTGTGTACTGATGCCAAACAACTCAGTGGATTCCAGTGTGTGATCAAAGGGGAAATGCGTCATGGCAAAGTGCTTGATATACATCAGACGCTCTCCGTGGCAGGGTCATCATTATTGTTATCGCCGTCCAATGATCGTAGATTCAATGACGGCTTGGTTTGTGGTGCCGGTTTGTCAGAATCAATCACGCCGGTACTACGATGTCTCTTAACAAAACAGTTGGCGTAAGGATCTACCGGTTTTGCCATCTCGATGAACTTACCCTCGTGCACCACCTGTACGGCTGAGTCTGGTTTGGCCGGGTTGTATCGCAATGTCACTTTGATGCCCACCAGCGTGGCATCCACTTCAAACAACTTGCCGTTCAACGACACCGTACGATCATTGTTCACTTTACGTGTTGTGTCGAACAAAAACAGATCATCCAGATCCAGTTGTGGCTCAGGGTAGTTCACCTCACTGGACACCTGTGCCCAGCGCTCCAGAGGTGTCTGTCCTTCAAGACCTCGATGTACAGCTCGGTGGTATTCTCCTTCCACCCAGGCGCTAAGTCGTCGATTTAGGGCTTCCAGACTTTGGGTGTCCTCAGCGGTAAGTCGTGTTAATAGTTGTGCACGTACCGTGCGGAAAAAACGCTCAATCTTACCTTTGCCTTGCGGAGAATTATGCGGTGCACCGCATAACAAACCGTATGCGGACTACTTATATATGCGGAGTTGACCTCTTTAGCTCAACGTACACCAATGTAGGAGCGTAAGAGCACTCCGCATATAATCTACTGTGCAATCTCCAAGGGATGGCAATTCTGCCAATTCCCCATAGGAGGAAGCATGCTTACATCTCACGTCACGTCCCCGATTACACTGGCTCGACTACAGGCCACACCTTGCTGGCCATATCTTGATGGCTATACCTGTTGGTTAAATGATCGACATTACACCTCGTCGCTTATCCAGCTCTACCTATTTGGCATCATTCCACTGGGATGTTGGTTGACCAACAATCAAATGATGCCATCAGACTTTAACTACGATGCACTCGTGCGTTTCCGTGAGCATCGTTCCTCTATCCATCAGTGGCGTCACCGTAATGGCAAGATAAAGGCCGCCTATAGAGGTGCACAGCGTTTCCACGAGTATCTTGTGATGAATCAGATCACTACCGGTGCGCCTAACCCTAGGCTGCAGGTACATCCGCTGCAACGAGACTTCGAAAGATGGATGTCAACTCATCGCGGTGTGGCTGATGTTACTTTGCATGGGTATGCTTCTTACATCGTAGCGCTGCTTGACCAATTGGGCGAAGATCCATCTACCTACAATGCTGCCGCACTACGCCAGTTCGTTATGAATAACGGGAAGCGTGCAGGCATCCGTCATTCATCAGCCTCGTCGACGTTGACGGCAGTACGGGCTTTTCTGCGTTTTCTTGTCGCTACAGAACAGTGCAGCAGTACACTATTAGGCGCATTGCCTAAACTGGCAGGCTGGCGTCTCTCAGCATTACCTACAGTTATTTCAGCATCAGAGGTGCAATGCCTGATTGACTCATGTGCCCAGTGCCCATTGACTGCACGGCGAGATCGGTCGGTTCTTATGCTGCTGTGGAACTTGGCACTACGAGCGGGTGACATTGCCAATCTTGAGTTGACTGATATTGACTGGCGCGAAGCACGAATACGGTTCAAGGGTAAGAATAAACGTGAGACATGGCTACCACTTACACAGGATGTTGGTGATGCTCTTATCGATTATTTACAAAACGAACGCCCCGATATTAACTGTAATCGGGTATTCGTGAAGAGTATCGCTCCGTGTGGACCGATCAATAGAAGCGTTGTTGCATGGATAGTTCGCAGAGCTTTCCGGCGAACGGGAATACAAGCTGCAGCAACTGGCTCCCACATCATCAGACGTTCTTCAGCAACCGATATGCTGCGTCACGATGCATCACTTGCTCAGATTGGTTCCATACTCCGTCACGAGAATCTCCAGACAACGCAGCTCTATGCAAAAGTCGATCAGGATTTACTCCGCAGAGTTGTAGCATCGTGGCCAACGGGCACAGACACGACCGTTACAGACGAAAATCACATCGAAGCTACAGCATTGGAGTCAGGCTCATGCTGAAACAGGCTGCAAACGAGTACCTAACGTTGCGTCGCGAGCTTGGCTTCAAGCTGGTTGACACCGGAGAGCTATTAACAAGCTTTACTGCATTTGCTGCAGAGCGCGGTGATCAGGTGATATTGGCAGAAACTGCTCTGGAATGGGCAGCATTTGGCTCGAGTGTACAACGGCGTCACCGCCGTCTTCGTACACTCGATCTGTTCGTTGAGCATCTACGTGCAGAAGATGATCGGCATCAGCGAATACCGATGGAACATCTTTCTCCATCAACTAAACCGCGTCGCTTCCCACCACGCATATTTTCAGCTGACGAAATCGATTCTGTGCTACGGCTGACGGCACGATTACACCCCATCAGATCTATCCGACCGTTAACGTACAGGACTTTGTTCGGGTTGCTGTTTACAACCGGTATGAGAATTGGTGAGGCGTTGAACTTGCAATTGAACGACATCCAGGGCGATAGCCTTACAATACGACAGACCAAGTTTGGCAAGAGTCGCTGGCTGCCACTGCACCAGAGTACTGTCGATGCACTCGAATACTATTTGACTCAACGTAATGACTGGGTTTGTGATAACAACCGATTGTTTTTATCTTGGTCACACTTACGACCGCTTAGTCAGGATGCTGCCTTAACCACGTTCCAGACGCTGTGTGCACAAGCTGGTATTAGTGGAGCTGGGGCTAGACGAAAACCACGGCTCCATGACCTTCGTCACAGTTTTGCAACCAATGCATTACGGCGATGCTCTGCAGATCGTGACGCTGTAGAGCAGAACATGCTGGCCCTTTCAACCTATTTGGGTCATGTCTCGGTCAGTTCGACTTACTGGTATCTGGAACAGACTCCGGAACTGATGAGAGACATTGCTAATGCCTGCGAGCATATCCAGACTGGAGCGATCACGTGAGCGCCTTAGCGCCGCACGTTGCAGCATATTTAAATGACCGACTGCCTGTTGAACTTGGAGCAAGTCGGCACACTTGCGAGACCTACACGCATGCTCTTCGCTTATGGTTTGAGTATGCAGCGACGCATCACGGTGTGCCTCCATCAGAGCTAGCGCTCGAGCAGCTGGATGCAGCGACAGTTGCCAGCTTCTGCGAGCATCTTGAACAAGCACGTGGGAACAGCGCCCGGACACGAAATGCCCGACTTGCGACTATTAAATCGTTCATGCGCTTTGTCGAGTATCGAGAGCCCGTGATACTTGAACAGAGTCGACAGATCCACGCGATACCCTCTAAACGCACTGATCTAAAGCTTATTGGGCACCTGAGCAAGGACCAGGTCGAAGCAGTGTTAAACGTGCCAGCTTTGGACACACGCTACGGAATACGTGACCGTGCCATGATGCATCTTTGCCTGGCTGCTGGTTTGCGCGTATCTGAACTTGTTGAGCTACCTCTGTCTTCGCTCACCTTGCACGGCGAACCTGCAGTACATGTGCTCGGAAAAGGTCGACGCGAACGTGAGTTACCTCTATGGAAGGACGCTGCAAGGGATATTCGTGCTTGGCGGGATGTACGTGGCGACAGTCCAGCCAAAGAATGTTTCTTGAACGCACGAGGTGGTCCAATGACCCGATCAGGCTTCGAGTACGTATTGCGAAAACATGTTATCAAGGCCACCGCAACGTGTCCGTCGTTGGCGATAAAACGTGTTAGCCCCCACGTGCTAAGACACACCTGCGCAATGAGTGTACTTGAGGCTACCGGCGATATCAGAAAGGTGTCGTTATGGCTCGGGCATGCTGATATCTCCACCACACAGATCTACTTGCGGGCAGACCCCAATGAGAAGCTTAGTATCGTGGAGTTGCTTGTTCCACCGAAGCTGCGTCGAGGCCGCTTCAAGGCAAGTGACGCACTAATAGCATCGTTGATGAAGTCATAGTTATGCAGAGTGATGTTCGCCTCTAACACGGTGGCGGGCACACTCTATCGCGTCAACTCCGCATATATAAGTAGTCCGCATACGGAGAATAGGCGGTGGCATGTATCAGCGTTATGTTCAGCTTTGCGCAAACCAGCGATAAATGATGTGAGCGATAACTGGCGCCATTGTCAACGTATAGCCTCTCGCTCAGGCCTCTTTTCAAAATAGCCTGTTTGAACACCGGCAGAAACGAGGCCGTATTCTCACTAAAGGCAAATTGGGCATGGGTAATGACACGGGTGGCGTCATCAATGAAAGCGATCAGATAGGTTTTACGTTTGCGCTTTCCGGTATCGATCACGCTGGGCCGTGGAGTAAGAGACAGGGCGCGGTCGAACCGTCTCCCTGCCTCTTCTCCCCAAACCGGACGTGCACCTTCCAGCGCATCCGGCTTTCCATTCAAGCACGGCTCATAGCCGTAGCAACATCACGATAGCTAGAGGTCAGCGTAATACGCTCATCAACACGCAGATAGGGGTTAGAGCTAGGAGTTCGCCAACGGAAAGTACCCTTGGGCCGACCCGACAATCGTTCCAGTACTGCGCCCCTGCGTTCACCGTTAACCGTGTCATACCGGATCCACGTCTTTGCAACGTCGGAGTCAGGTGCACGGAAAGAGCGGATCAGCAGTGACTTGATGCTGCAACTGTATTTTCGAGCAAGCCATTTGGCCAATTTCCAGAAGACCACACTGTCAATCTTGTGAAAGACCACAGCACGATTGTCAACATATTGGTAAAACCCAGCCCAACCTACTAACTTAGCATTGACTTTACGGATCATATCGACCGCAGAGACGCTATGTGAAGTAGAGAGCAATGCCGTTAATGAAGCTGTGAAGTTGCGAGATTTCTCTCGAGGAATAGTCGTAACCACTCTCATCCCACCTCGTTGGGCAGGTTTGCGAATGATCCGATGACCCAAGAAAGTGAAGCCATCGTCGATATGGGTGACATGAGTCTTTTCCATATTCAACGACAGTTTTAGATCGCGCTCCAGAACTTCACGACACTCTGCTCGGAGCTGCTCAGCCTGCACCTTAGAGCCTTTTACTACGATAACGAAGTCATCAGCGTAACGGCAATAGGCAACTGAGGGTTTCCAAGCCCAGTCCTGTTCCACGGCAGTACGTCGACCGGCTTTGATACTGTAGTTGTTATACCAGCGATCTTGACGAGCCTTTTTACATAGGTAGTTCCTTTCCAGATATTGATCGAACTCATTAAGCATGATATTCGACAAAATTGGACTAAGGACACCGCCTTGCGGCACGCCTCTACTGGCAGCACAGAATAATCCTTTATCCACATGACCGACCTTGATGAAAGACCACAACAGTGACAGAAATCGCTTATCACTGATGCGTTTACGTACTGCCTTCATCAGAAGACGATGATGTACTGTATCAAAATAACTGGCAAGGTCACCTTCGATAACCCACCGACCCTTAGTGTAATTGCCATCGGTGAGCTGTAACTTCACAGCTCGGATAGCATGATGAACACTACGTTCCGGTCTGAACCCGAATGAAAGAGAGTGGAAGTCACTTTCCCATATCGGTTCTATCGCCATAAGCATAGCCCGCTGAACGATTCTATCGCGAAGACAAGGTATGCCTATCGGTCTCTGTTTGCCCTTGGCTTTTGGGATGTATATCCTTCGAGCTGGAGCAGGTTGGTAATTCCCTGACAGTAAATCCTCGCGGATATGCTGCAGGTAATCCAGAAGCGATTCTGATTCGAGGGAGTGTTTGGTTACGCCATCGACACCCGGTGTTTTAGCACCTGATGAGGACAGTGTAATCCTTGCCGCTTCCTCCAACCATTCACGCTGTGCTATCAAGCGCAAAATGCGATCCATACGTCTTGCCGGATCGGACTCTGCCCACGTTGCGAGCTTTCGTTGCAGTTCACTGATTATCAAAGGTCTTCACCTCGCTACAGTCAGATAGTGTGCAATGAAAGCGTGCTTGAACTGCCTCCCTTCGCCATGTAGTGGGCTTTCCCCACCTCGGACTACTACGGAAGCTCCGCCAGTCGATACGTCATCGGGGTCATGCCCCCTTTGCATCCGATATCGACCTTCCCCGGTTTGCCTGTCTAGACTCGAACGTATCGGGTTGGCTGCCCATCGCACTCTTTGTCCTTGCATTTCGCAAGTTGGCAGGAGACCACGTCGCTTGCTGCGATGTCGGCGTGGCACCCTGATGACAGTGCACGGATCTGCCATCATTCGTTCTGGATCGCACCATTTGTTCACGTTCCATATCTCCTGCACGGTGTCTCAGATCGTTTCACCGTGGTGACGTTTCAACCCGCAGAGGCGGATTAATGGGTTCATGTTCTTCAGCCTTTCGGTACTCAGTCTCAGGTAGCATCTTGGCGCGTCGATCTTGGCCTCACTACCCTTTGTCAGCGGACTACATCACCTGATGGGCATACCACCAGTCACTGCCGCTCAGACTCATCTTCGTCGCAGTCAAAGAGGTCAACATCAGTGATCTTCATGAGCACGATGCTGACATTCCAGACAGACTCGTGATCCTATTCGAGCATCTTGCTCACGCCAGGATTCCGGGCGTAACGTGCATGACGTCTGACATCCACAGCTGACCGGCCCGTTCATAGCAGAAGCGGCGTCGGTCCTTCTGTGTTGACTGCCCGGTACGCGGTGTCATCAGTCCCAGTCGTTGGAAGAGTCGATGTACGGTGGATACCGGTACATGTTCATTGTCACCAATGAGTTTTTCCTCACGTGCCTGTTCAATGATCAGGCGCACGGCAAGCTCCGGATTCTCTTCCTTAATGTGCATGAGCCGCTCAACCAGATCGGCGCGTAATGAACGCGGCTCGCCGGTGTCGGCACGGGGCTTGGGGATTAACGCATCAAAACCCCCTTGCTCATAGGCGCGAAGCCACTGACGCACGGTGCTCTCAGCCACGCGCTGACGTGTGGTTCCGGGGATGGTGTGTTGTTGATTGGCGATACGCTGTAGTTCAGATGCGCGTTGTCCTGGTGTCAGGTCTTTGGGCAACAGGCGTGCAATAAGCCCATGCCGGAACAGAGCGATGCGTTCGATCAGTGCTTTATCTCGTGTGTGTGCCATAGCGGCGAGGGTGCTCTTAGATGTCAGCCCGTCGAATACGGGTCACCGGCAACACTCAACGAAAGCGATCGGCGGGTCACGCCCCGCACCGTGTTGGAATGCTTCCTTTTCGTTGTGCATGGCATTGCAGTGCGGATTAAAGCCCAGAGGCGTTGGCAGCTGTGGCAGGTAGCGCCAGGCAATGTCACGTAATGTCATCAAGACCTGGGAGGTGTCGAGCAGCGCTGCGAGCTCGCACAGCCTGGGCTGACAGGTAAATTGGATGGGCATCAATCCTTTAATCGCGCGTAAAGCGTTGGTGATTTGACGAACCAGGCGAGTGACAAAGCGTAAGATGCCCGGAAGCTGCACCTCGGGTCGTAAATCGTGACAGGCGGCTGACAAGCTGGGTGCGTTTTCTACCAGGCGCACAATAAGCTCACACTCATCGAGTGTGCCGCTACGGTGCGAGGCCAGACAGTCCGGCAGTGCACTGACAGTGCGCCTTGCCGTGGGGCAGTACCAACGCGCGACGCGTGTGCCAGTAGGCTCAACTCGTCCATAGGTACCATGACAAGCAAAACCACAACCGCCCTGGGGATGCCATGGACACGCAATAAGGGTTGCGCACTCCCATAGCTTGCCGGTAACGTAGTCCTCACTGGTGGTGGACGTCGCTAGACGAACTTGCAAACACCAGTCACGGTCCGCACGGCGCCTACCGTGGCGGACCACTTTCCTCCCTGCCTGTGATGATCCTTTGGCCAGTGTGCCAAAGGAGGCTCGTCGTGTGCAAATTAAAATGACTGCGGGGGCGCTCTGAACTGAGCACATTAATCGGATATCCAACCATCTGCATAACGTAATAACACCAATGGTTAGTGCGCGCAGATCACCGATTAATCAGAGCTACAACAGTGGGGTTGTCAGGACTCGAACCTGCATTTCCAGATTTAAAAAATTGAACTTTTAGTCTCTGGTGTCCTAGCCAATTAGACGATGACCCCATCAATAAATGTATACGAGAACGGCGTGATGGTCAACACCGCACATAACAGCAGCGTTAACCCGCACTTGACACTGACAGACCAGAGCGGCAGCGGCGGGACGGAAGTGTCAATTGACGGGTTCAACGTATTGTTCGGCTCAGGCTAGGTCTTTAAGCTGCCAGCTTACTAACTGCTGCAAGTCTCACGATCATATCTGCACCGCCGCTCCTGGACCACTGATTCTGTTTCCGTTATTTCTTTTTCAGTCAGATACCTCGAATTCAGAATCTACAGGCATTCACATTACCGCAGTGAAGAACAGCGATGCAAATTGCTGTTTTCGGATCTAGTGCAGCGATCTAATCTAAGCACATCATCGGTGCAGGTTCATCGCTCCGCAATGACGCTTCACGCGGCCCATTTTGCCGCCCTCACAGTGGGTACTGATACTGCTCATCACTCAGTCCGTAGCACAATGGAAACATGCTGCGACCTTTGATATCAATTTAATACTTCAACGAAGCGAGGGGCAAATTTGAAGTACTGTTGCCAACACTTTACCGACTTGCTAATTTACCCGCTCCGTAATCGTGCTGCTGAACTTCAATTTCACTCACCTTTTGAAACCCGATGTCACCCCTAGCCGAACAGTCGCATTAAGCTGAACTTGAGGCTGACGTGACGTAGCGGCAGCGCAGTCTCGGCAGGGTCAAGTTACAG
>ENA-ORXT01007160-ORXT01007160.1-marine-metagenome-genome-assembly--contig:-NODE-7160-length-10064-cov-7.452388_pt1 | contig 10064 bp, 9 predicted proteins | sample MGYA00237868_ERZ511482 | MGnify/ENA metagenome assembly ERZ511482
TTTTCAAAAAGTACCACAAACAGGTAATGTGGTAATAGAAGATTATGTAGATATTGGCTCTGCAACAACCATTGATAGAGCTACTTTAGGATCTACAATTATTAGAAAAGGAGTAAAACTAGACAACCAAATACAAATTGCACATAATGTAGAAATTGGTAAGAATACCGTTATTGCTGCTCAGACAGGTGTCGCAGGTTCTACTAAGATAGGAGAGGGTTGCCAAATTGGTGGTCAAGTAGGTATCGCTGGTCATTTAACCATAGGAAATAATGTTAAAGTACAAGCACAATCTGGCATTGGTAGAAATGTAAAGGATAATGAAATATTACAAGGATCACCATCTTTTGGGTACTCCGATTGGAATAAATCTTACGTATATTTCAAAAATTTACCAAAGCTTGTTAAAACGATAAATGAATTAGAAAAGAAAGTAGATGGCAATAATTAAAACGGAAACGAAACAAAAAACCATTGAAAAAGAAGTGACACTTAAAGGTGTAGGACTTCATACAGGTGCTAATGTAAAATTGGTGTTTAAACCAGGAGCCGAGAATTCGGGCTTTTTATTTGAACGTGTAGATTTAGAAGGAAGCCCAAAAATTGAAGCAGATGCAAATTATGTAACTAATACACAACGTGGCACTTGCTTAGAACGAAACGGAGTAACCATTCAGACCTGCGAACATGTGTTAGCAGCCTTAGTTGGTTTAGATATAGATAATGCTGTTATAGAATTAGACGCGTCTGAGCCACCAATTATGGATGGGTCTTCAAAATTCTTTGTGCAAGCACTAGAAAAAGCTGGTGTTGTAGAGCAAGAGGCTTTTAGAGAAGAATATCAGGTTACAGAGGTTGTATCTTATACTGATGAAGAGTCTGGTAGTGAGATTATTTTAATGCCGTCAAAAACTTACCAAGTTACAACTATGGTAGATTTTGGAACTAAAGTTTTAGGCACTCAAAATGCAACCATGACTTCTGTAGCAGATTTTAAAGACCAGATTGCAAATGCAAGAACTTTTAGCTTTTTGCACGAAATTGAAATGCTCCTCAATGAAGGCCTTATAAAAGGAGGAGACCTTAATAATGCGATAGTTTACGTAGATAAGGAGTTATCTCCTGAGACTATGGAGAAATTGCGAATCGCTTTTAATAAAGATAAAATTACAATTAAACCAAATGGAATTCTAGATAACTTAACGTTACATTATCCTAATGAAGCAGCACGACATAAATTGTTAGATGTTGTTGGTGACTTAGCATTAATAGGCACACGAATTAAAGGGAAAGTTATTGCCAATAAGCCAGGACATTTTATAAATACGCAGTTTGCTAAAAAAATGTCTAAAATTATTAAAAACGAAAGACGTAATAATGTACCACAGATTGATTTGAATTCGGAACCTTTAATGGATATTAATCAAATTATGGATATGTTACCACATAGACAACCATTTTTGTTACTAGATAAGGTTTTTGAGTTGTCTGATCAGCATGTTATTGGCATGAAAAATGTCACTATGAACGAAGAGTTCTTCAAAGGGCATTTTCCTGGGCAACCTGTTATGCCAGGTGTATTAATTGTTGAAGCGATGGCGCAAACTGGAGGAATTCTTGTATTAAGTACAGTACCAGATCCTGAGAATTACTTAACATTCTTTATGAAAATGGATAAAGTAAAGTTTAAACAAAAAGTAATGCCAGGAGATACCTTAATATTTAAATGTTCGTTAATAACACCAATAAGAAGAGGGATTTGTCATATGCAAGGCTATGCTTATGCTAATGGTAAATTATGCGCAGAAGCAGAATTAATGGCGCAAATTTCAAAAATAAAATAAGTTGAATTGCTAATGTGAAGCTGTTTGTTAGGTAGTCGTTAGACCGATAAAAATAAAAAACAACTTAAAGGTTTAACAACCAAATAACATTGAATCGAACTTAGTTCAAATTTAAAGAGGACAAAGAAGTTTTAAAAGCGTATTGCGCAGATAACTGTCTAATGTTTGATGAGGCTGCGTACGACGATTTCGTGAACGACATCGACAATCAAAACGTAAAAGACTCAACGAACTATTTTAGAAATTATTGTGGCATTACGACGTCAATAAATCCAGAAATTTTCAAGCTCAACCTCGCAGATCAGATTGTAACGGGGATGCGTGTCTATGAGGAGTTAGAGAACTGTATTTTCCAGACTGCCGAGGTCTAGAAGTCGAATTAAATCGTGACATAACAGTGCATTGCAGCCGTCATTTGCATTTCGACTCGCTGCGCTACCGCTCCGGTCGCCGAAATGCAAATGCACCTGAATGCTGTGTTGAACTAAACCGCTGCGCGGGGCCTGACACAGACTGTTCTTTCGTCGAACATTGTCAATGCTGACTTTACACTTGCTGTGCTGAGGGTTTCTGCTTCCAGACAGGCCAGTATCGGTCTGTCTCTGGAGTGCAGTTATGTCCCCATTGCGTCAGAAGATGATAGACGCCATGCGTCAGCGTGGATTTTCCATCCGAACTCATCAAAGTTACCTTGCAGCGGTCAAGGGCTTTGCGCGATTTCATCAACGTTCGCTCGTGCAAGTGGATGAGGAGGATGTTGCGCGCTATTTTGAGTATCTCGTCCGAGAGCGTGATTTATCGGCATCGACCTGTCGCGTGTATTGGGGTGCTCTGCGTTTTCTTTATGAGAAGGTTCTGGATCAACCCACCACGATGCGCAAGGTGGTGTTGCCAAAACGAGGGCAGCGTTTGCCGGGACTATTAAGTGCGACAGAGGTCAGTTCGCTGGTGTCGGCAACCGATAATCTTAAACATCGTTCGTTGCTTTGTACGTGCTACGGCTGTGGCCTGCGTGTCAGTGAATTAGTCAGCTTGCGTGTCAAGGATATTGATGGTGAGCGGCGTGTACTGCGTGTCGAGCAGGGCAAGGGTAACAAGGATAGGGATGTTGATCTGTCCGAAGCGACACTGGGTTTATTGCGCCGTTACTGGTCACAGTACCGTCCGACAGATTGGTTGTTTCCCAACGACAATACAGGTAAAGCGTTGAGCGTCAGTACGCCGCAGAAGGTGTATATCCAGTGCAAGCAGGCGGCAGGTATCGAGAAGCGTGGTGGTATTCATGCTCTACGGCACGCATACGCCACTCATCAGCTTGAGGCCGGCATGCCCGTTCATAAGCTGCAGCGCTTACTTGGGCACCGCAGTCTAGAGTCGACGATGCGCTACGTGCACTATGTGTCAGAGCATCAGGCTGGCACCAGTACTAACGTGGATCTGATTGCAGAACTGGGTCTGGAAACATGAACAGCCAGCGGTGCGATCTGCAGAGCATACTGGGACGAAGTGATATCGGTGCGCTTAATCCGAGGCAGCGCCAGGTTGTGTCACATGTGACCAGCTGCCGGACGGCGGTGCTTGGTGGTATGCGCTGGGGATGCGAGCGTTGCGAGCATCATGAGACGCACTTCCACAGTTGCCGTGATCGGCATTGCCCAAAGTGCCAGCGCAAGCAATCGGTTGAGTGGCGTGAGCGACAACGTGCACACGTTCTGCCGGTGACTTATCATCACGTCGTATTCACGTTACCCAGTGCTCTCAATGGTTGGGTAGGCCTGCATCCGGAGCTGATCTATCGGACACTGTTTAGCTGCGTCTGGAGCACGTTGGCAGCATTCGGTGCTGATCCCAAACGTCTCAACGGGCAGATCGGTATGAGCTGTGTGTTACATACTTGGGGAGAGGCTCTGACACGCCATGTACATCTGCATTGCCTGGTTCCCGGTGGAGCACTCGGTGCAGACGGTCAGTGGCACGCCGCTCGAAGTCATTATCTGTTTCCAGTGCGAGCGTTGTCTCGTCGCTTTCGAGGATCAATGGTCGGGACGCTAAGAGTGGCAGCGGCAAAGGGTCAGTTACATCGTGTTACTCGAGATGGGGAGATAGATACTGTGCTTGATCAGTTGATGCAATCGGAATGGGTTGTTTATTCAAAAGCCTGCCCTGGACGCGCCGAGCAAGTCGTGGACTACCTTTCACGCTACAGCCATAGAATCGCTATCAGTGATGAGCGGATTGTGAAGGCTGATGCATTCAACGTGAGCTTTCGTGTGAAGGATTATGCTAACGAAGGTACGCGACGGACATTGACGCTCGAGACAAAAGAGTTCATCCGCCGTTATCTATTGCATGTGTTGCCGAAGGGGCTGATGCGTGTACGCCACTTTGGGTTTCTGGCGAATCGTTGTCGGCGACAGCGGTTGTATGATATTCGATCAGCGTTAAGCGTCAAGGACTCTACTGTCAATGAGTCTGATGATGTCAAGTCAACGAACCCAGAGGTACGACTGCAACCAGTGACAGAGCGACTATGCCCTGCATGTAAGAAGGGCTATCTGCAGGCTCGTTATCGAATTGAGCCCTATCGATTGACGGAGAATTGACGAGGCAAAGTCCCGCTAGGCTGAAAACTGGAATACAAACTAGGCTGATGACAGAACTAGTCCGCCTACGGTATTGTATGGCCAAGACAGACCGATCGGTGTTAACTATGTGCTCGAGAGGAGTGAATCAGACATGAAAGTGAATCCTTGAAACACAATATTTTCATTTCTGTGGATCGAATGTGCACTGAATCAAATGACAGCAACTGCCGTGCACGTCTGACAACAATACAATTCCCATAAGGGGGACACTAGTGACTCGCTCGAGGGCGGCTAAGTCCAACAGCGTTTATACAACATGCTGCGCACGTCGGATAAACGCTTAGTAGTTAGGTTTACTCTACAAATTTCTGAAGTAGCTAACAATAAATTGATAGAGAGCAGCACTTACTTCTGTGCAACAACTCGATAAGCTATCTTCCCTGCTAACTTACGTCGGCTGTTTCAAACATTTTTCGCGTATCTATAATTTTTGTACCGATACTCATATGCTCATAAATAGCCTCCGCCTTCAGTCGAAGCCTTCTGTCATTGCAAAGAAAATGAGTACAACATGTCATAGCATAACTAGCATGGTTCATATCAGCATCAGATCCCCGCATTTTTCGCAGCTTCTTTATTTTTTCATCTCTATGAAACCCAATCATATTTAACCACAAGTAAAAATCATTCGCCTTTTGTACTTGTGTAAGCTCCACCGTACCATGGAGTCCAAAATCCGCGGACGCCAATTTCATTATCACTTGTTGGTATTCTTCAATTGTTTCGTAGCCACCAAACGTCGAACCGACCATACTCCACAGGGTTTCTATAACTTTAGGAGCTTTAACACCTGATATTTCAGCCATATCGTAGCCTATGTGACTTTTTATATTGTCCGCTTCGAAAGGTGAGCCGTTTTTCTCTAGCTCCGCATCAAGCTCTGACATCGGTGCAGCAGTTTGAGCACGAGCTGACTCAATGTCTTCAAACGCCTTAATAACCATAGATGAATTAGCTAGCTCAGGAGTCTCGCCAACCAGTGATTTAATTAAATCCTCGGCTTCATCCAATTTGGCGCTTACCAATTCACCCATGCTAGCTTCCTCACTGTTTCCAAAAAACTTAGCCATGACATCCATTCCATCACTAATAGGCGCAGAGCTTTCCCTCGCTTCCTGCAGTTCTAGAATACGATCTGCAGGCTTAATATGCGAAACATTAAGCTGATTTGTGGGCTTCCAGTTAGTATCGAGTGGAGAGCTTATGTGTATAGCATTTAATTTATTCAGATACCCTATAAAGTGATCCTTCCTCACAGCAGAGTCACATATTTCATCCAAATTCTGATCTGAATACACTACTTGTAACTGTTCGTTGTTAAGATAGAGTAGAACCTCCTCTTCTTGTCCATCGTACATATCGTTCAATACGTTATGATCCAGATATGCAATTCCTTTATGCGATGACATTTTCCACTCTCTAATTTAATACGCTAGACGGTATAGATAATTGAATTACAATCTATCACTAAATAGTTACATCACGATAGGGCTCTCGCGTCGCAAACCTAACTTTGCCATGCAGCAATCACTTGACCCTGCCACAGCTTCTGGCTACGCCATAACCTGCGTCAGCCTCAAGTGTTCCTGATGGCCGATGTTAGCATTTCAAGCTCAGTCTAATGCACTACCAAATCACGCTCGATCAAACATGTGGAGTTTTATGTATAACTTGAAAAATTGTTGTGTTCTGACTGGATTTAAAAAATTCCAAAAAAAAATATTTTAATTTAATGCGAGGCAAGAATGAAAGGGTGGGTGTATTTGATTACAAATGAATCGATGCCAGGGCTCGTTAAAGTCGGTTTCTCCATGCACGATCCGGAAAGAAGGGCAAAGGAATTAAGTACCACAGGTATTCCACGCCCATTTAATGTGGCGTTCGCAGTATTGTTGGAGGCCCCTCAAACTATTGAAAAATCTGTCCATGATGCGTTAAGTGGTTATCGCGAGGGAAAAGAATGGTTTAGATGTGAAATTTTAACTGCGCGTGATGAGATAAAGCGTCAAGCGAAACTTGTGGGTGCTTCATATCATGAGTCGCATCCGATGGGACAACTGTTGCCAGATTCATCTTCAACTGCTGACATTGAGAATGATGGTAAGCGAAGTATTTCAATAGCAAATAAAAATGAGAAAAAATATAACGATGGTAATGCGACCGAGGAACTACCGTCATCTGTATCGGTAGATCATAATTGTCAGGCGCTTTCTTGTAAAACGTGCAACCCAAAGCGCGGTTGGTTGGTATTTATATCGCATAAAAACATAAGTGGAAAGATAATGATATCAAGCACGAGTAGCGATCCTAAAGTGTTTGTTGAGTCGATTTCTAAACAATTGGAGATTCCATATCGCTTAGAAGCATCAATACTAACTTTAGATCATGTCAGCGCAATTGAGCAGGGTGTCTCTGATATTGATTGGGCATTGGAATATGAGAATTGGTACATGGGAGATGTGGATGAATTGTGCGCCATGATTCTTGATGTGTTGGAAAGAAACGGTGATGAATTTGTCGTGACAGATGGTACCTTTGCTTAGCGCGATAAACTTAAATATATTTTGTAATATTAGTAGATTGAGATAACATCTTTTTTGTATTGATAGTTTTTGATATATCAAATCAATGCTAACAGTACGCTGAACCGGTCAATTGACAAAGCTCTAGAACGTGCGCTCCGCGCACAACCTAGACCTTTGTCAATTGCCAGTTAGCGCTGTAGTTATGTGAGCCTTCAGACTATTTCCATTGATCCGGTCTTTCTCAATGGAGCAGCGTTCAAAATTTGTATATTGACAGAGAAAATCACATCGACTACGATACGTATAACGTAACGCATACATAGCAATGGATGATTCAGAATTTCAAGGATAAGAAATGTGCACGGTTCTTTGATGGTGAGGACGTAAGGCAGTACCGCAGCTTCTCGGATCAATTGATCAGGCGATTGACGGTTATGAATGATGCGGAGACGCTTCAGGATTTGCAGGCTCTACGCAGCAACAGATTTGAGGCTCTCGTCGGGGATAGAAAAGGGCAATACAGCATCCGAATAAACAAACAATGGCGTCTCTGCTTTCGATGGGATCCAGAGGGGCCGGGCGATGTGGAAGTTGTCGATTATCATTGAAAGAAATTGAAAGAGTATAAAAGATGAAGCGTCGTAACGGTATGCGCCCAGTGCACCCTGGGGAAATCCTTAGAGAGGAGATGGAAGAATTGGAGATGTCAGCGCGTTCGTTGGCTGAGGCTATAAATGTGCCTGCTAATCGAGTCAGTTCAATTATAAATGGCACTAGGGGTATTACGGCCGATACAGCTTTAAGGTTGTCCAGGTACCTTGGCACTACCCCAGAGATGTGGATGAACTTGCAAAAAACCTATGAGCTCAGGTCCGCAGAAATAGAAGCTGGAAAAGAAATAGAAAAACAAGTAAAACCACGCTCTAAGGCGGCTTGATTTCAATTTCAATCATCTGAAGCTGGGTAAGGTTTTAATAACCTCACATAACAAAGCATTGCAGCTGTAACTTGACCCTGCCACGTCTGCGCTGTCGCTCCGCCGTGTCAGCCTCAAGTTCACCTGAATGCGGTAGTTCGATTTCCTAGATTCTACCCAGAGAACAAACTTCGTTGCGATAAGCCACTGACTCAAGAAACAAACAGATATAATCGTTTTTAAAAGAAATAGGACATAGCTGAGAAAAAATGCACAGAATTACTAAAGCGCACCTCGAGAGCTTTGTAGACAGCTATGCTCTCCAGCAACATACCGAAAGCATTCAATTCGAGATGTTCGTCAACAAGGCAATTCTCGCATCTAGGCTTGGGAATGCGTTCGATTTGGAAGATGTCACAACGGGAGATGGTGATGATGGGGTCGATGGCGTTGCCCTAATAGTGGATGAAGAATTGACACTATCTGGTGAGGACGCAAGTTCGATATTCAAATCAGATCGAAAAAACCACGAGGTAGAATTGGTTTTTGTGCAAGCAAAGAGGAGTGAGTCATTTGACTTGGGTGATTTTCTGAAATTCAAAGAATCGATCCTCAGATTCATTACTTCTGAAGATTACGACGTCAACGATGATGTGCAACGAAATGCTAGGGAAGTTTTTGATGTAGCTATTGGTAATGTTCCGAAAATAAGAGGCGGCAAACCAAGCCTGACCGCTCGATTCGTAACTACTGGGATATACAGAAGTCCAGATGCTATCGAGACTGCTAAAGTGGATTTCTTAAGCCAATTGGCTGAGCTCGGTTACTTTAATGAAATCGATGTCGGATTTATGGGCAGAGATGAGCTAACCGCGCAGTGGGTTAGTAGCTATTCAACTTACTCTGCGGAGCTTCCTATGTTCAGCAATGCCCCGCTACCACCGATACACAATATAGATGAAGCTTACCTCGCTGTTGTGAGTGGGAAAGATCTGGTAGAAAAATTGTTATTAACCGAAGACGGAAATCTAAGAAGTAACGTTTTCGAAGAAAATGTACGTGCGTTTCTTGGGGTGGAAAATCCAGTAAACAGGTCAATTTATGGGACTTTAAACAACGAAGATCAATCAACTAGATTCCCAGTGTTAAATAACGGTATTACGATTGTTAGTCCTGATGTTAGGGTTCAGGGAAACATCCTTCATCTCAGCAATTATCAAATTGTCAATGGTTGCCAGACATCAAATGTGCTTTACGAATGTAGAGAAGCTCTTAATGACACGATAATGGTAAATTTAAAAATCGTTGAAACCTCTAACGAAGATGTATTTACAGAACTGGTCCGAGCGACTAATAGCCAATCCAAAGTTGAAGAGACACAATTTCTCTCGTTGAGACCAATTGTTAAAAGAGTCGAAGAATATTTCAATACATTCGAAGGGCAAGACGGGAGAATTTATTTTGAAAGAAGGGACCGACAGTACATCGGTCGGGATATACCGATTGTTAGAACATTCCCACTTCACATTGCCGCCAAGTGTGTTGCAGCTATGTTTTTGCAAAGACCAGATCTTTCATATAGATATCCAAAAAGAATGTTTGAATTGTTAGGTGAGGAAATATTTTCCGATGATACAAAAGAATCAGTATTTTATGCAGGATGTCTATCTTTATATCGGCTTCACTTACTTGTAGCAAGTGCAGACATACCTCAAAACGTAAGGAAATATAAATGGCATATCTTGGTTCTTGTTAGAGCAATAGTTGCAGGCAAAGACGTGCCTAAACTTAATTCAAGGGCAATGGAGGTTTATTGTCAGAAAATTATTACTGCATTTTCAAAGCACGGGGATACCGTAACCAGTCCATTTCGTCAAGCTGTTGATATACTTCTCGCGGTAGATGATTTATCGGATGATCGTTTAAAAAGACAAGCGGTAATGGATGAGATGCTCGAAAAAGTAGAATGAAAAGTATTGATGTATCAATTTTCTATCACTAACCGCTGTAACACCAATGAATAATCGATAATCGCGTGAAAATGGCGCGCAATATTAAAAGCAAATCGAACAAAACGTTGAAGCTGTAAATTGTGGCCGGCACGTAACCGTGAGTACCTCAGAACACATGCCGG
>ENA-ORXT01007161-ORXT01007161.1-marine-metagenome-genome-assembly--contig:-NODE-7161-length-10064-cov-4.986182_pt1 | contig 10064 bp, 11 predicted proteins | sample MGYA00237868_ERZ511482 | MGnify/ENA metagenome assembly ERZ511482
GATCGAGAGGGCGAGTGGAACTCTGATTCATGGCGGTTCCTGTTGTCGTTTTCTTCAGAAATGATCAGCTGACCCGGATACGTCGAGCGCGGCGTGATGATCCGGATGTGTCGGTTCGGGAACTGGCTCGTCGATTCGGAACTCATCGTCGAACGGTGCGCGATGCGTTGGTGTCAGCAGTGCCGCCAGAACGTAAGGTCTATGCGCGGCGTGCGGCGCCGGTTCTGGATCCGTGGAAGCCGATCATTGATGGCTGGTTGCTCGCTGATCGCGACGCTCCGCGCAAGCAACGGCACACGGCCAGGCGGGTGTGGCAGCGTTTGGTCGATGAGCACGGCGCGGTGATTTCTGAGTCAACCGTTCGGGGCTATGTCGCCTCGGTGAAGCGGGACCTGCCAGCGGTGATTGCTGATGTGAAGGTCCCCCGAACACACGTGTTGGGCGCTGAGGCCGAGGTCGATTTTGGTGACGTGTGGTTCGTGCTGAATGGCGTGAAGGTGAAAGGGCACATGTTCGTCATGCGCTTGTCGGCATCAGGTAAAGCGTTCCATTACGTGTATCTGAACGAGGCTCAACAGGCGTTTCTTGATGGTCATGTCCGCGCCTTCGCATGCTTCGGGGGCGTGCCTGCGAGTCGGATCCGTTACGACAATTTGGGCTCGGCGGTGGTGAAAGTGTTGAAGGGTCGCAGCCGTGAAGAGACCGAGCAGTTCCAGCTGCTCAGATCGCATTACCGGTTCGATTCATTCTTCTGTGAGCCCGGCATCAAGGGCGCTCATGAGAAAGGCGGCGTGGAAGGCGAGATCGGCCGTTTCCGTCGCAACCATCTCGTCCCGATCCCCAACGTCTCCTCGGTCGCTGAGCTCAACCGGCTGATCGCTGCCGCTGACATTGCCGATGATCGCCGGTTCATCACCGGCCGCTCGATCCGAGTCGGCGATCACTTCGCTGCTGAGTCCACCAAGTTGATGGATCTGCCCGTCGAGCCGTTTGACCCGGCGCTGTTGCTCCGTCCCCGTGTTGATTCGAAGTCGAGGGTGAGCGTGCGCCAGAACTTCTACTCGGTGCCAGTGCGTTTCGTTGGCCAACGCATCGACGTGCGCCTCGGCGCCGACACCGTGGCTGCTGTCAACGGCGCTCAGGTGGTCGCTGAACACGTGCGCCTAAGCGGTCGATACGGCGAATCGCTGGTCCTGGATCACTACCTAGAAACGCTGGCGTTCAAGCCGGGCGCGTTCGCTGGAGCCACCGCTCTCATCGCTGCTCGCAAGTGCGGAGCGTTCACGACCGAGCACGACCGCTACCTCGCAGCCGCACGCCGCCGTCTCGGCGATCAGCCCGGCACCCGAGCAATGATCGAAGTGCTGCTCGCGCATCGGCATCTACCCGCAGCAGCGGTCTGTGCCGGCATTGACGCCGCGCTCAGTGTTGGCTCGGTCGATTCGCAGGTCGTGATTGTTGAAGCCCGACGCCACACCCAACCCAGCAGCGACGACGTTGTCGTGCCGATTGGCACGCTCGCCCGGTTCGACCGTCCCGCACCCGCGATTGATCACTACGACAGTCTGTGGAAAAGGACAGCCCAATGACCACAACCAACACCGCAGCCGCCGCTGCAATCGAAGCAGCAGCCCGTGAGCTTCGCCTACCCGGCATCCGCTAGCGTTACCCCCGACTCGCAGACCAAGCCAAACGCTCCAAAGCCACCTACCTCGGTTTCCTCGCCGACACCTTGACTCTCGAGGTCGATGACCGCGCTGAACGCCGCCGCTCCCGACGCATCATTGAAGCCAAATTCCCACGACCAAAACGACTCGCCGAGTTCGACCTCGACGCTACGCCCTCGATCAACCCAGCCACCATCGCCACCCTCGCCGCTGGGAACTACCTCGACACAGGCGACCCCGTTGTCATGCTCGGCGACTCAGGCACCGGCAAAACCCACCTCCTCATCGGTCTCGGCATGGCCGCCTGCGATCAAGGCCGACGCGCCCGCTACACCACCTGCGCGCAACTCACCAACGAACTCAACGAAGCCGCCGACGAACGACGACTCGCCCGACTCATCGCCAAATACTCACGCATCGAACTCTTTATCATCGACGAACTCGGCTACGTCCAACTCGGCACCCGAGGCGCTGAACTGTTCTTCCAAGTCCTCACCGACCGAGACGAAAAATCGTCCATCGCTGTCGGCTCAAACCTCCCATTCAGCGAATGGGGACAAATCAGCGCAGACCCACGCCTCGTCGCCGCCGTCATCGACCGACTCACCTTCAACGCCCACATCATCGAAACCGGCACCGACCCGTACCGCCTCAAAACAAGCCGCACCAACACCCACTAGACGGAGCCCCGGGGCCAAAATTGGTTGACATTCCCAGACCTGGGGGTGACCGGGGGGTTGTCCCCATTCCGCTGTTGGTGACGTTTCCTTATTGTTCTTCTTGTAACCAATCACGCCGCCAAGAGCGGCCGACACAAGGAGAGATCAATGGCAGCAATTAAGGGTATGGATATCGAAGAAGTACGCACCTTCGCAGGCAGCGTGCAGACCGAAGCCTCAAACGTCGAGGCAGCAGTCCAGCAGCTGCTCGCCCGGGCAGAAGCTCTTCAGTGGTTCGGCACCGACGCCGAGAACTTCAAGGGCGAACACGTCGCTACCACCCGCACCTCGATGACCAACCTCACCCAGGCCCTGCAGACCATGACCGAAACCCTCAACAAGAACGTCGCAGAACAAGAGACCACCTCGCAGGCCTAACACCGGTCTACGAGCACAACCACACGGCACACACGAAGGCGGCGGGAACCCCAACCCGCCGCCTTCAACATTCCTAAGTACACAGCCCACAACGACTACCCACCCCACCACTAGCCCGATAGGAGCAGAAAATGACCATCTTTGGAGCAAGCCCCGAAGGGCTGCGAACACTCGCCAGCGAAGCCGACGAAATGCTGAGCGTCGTCACCGACGCTCGGGCCTTGCTCACCGACGTCGTCGGTGTCATACCAACCATCTGGACTGGAGCAGACGCTGACGCCTTCGTAAGCACTGTGACGAGCGCTCACATTCCGAGGCTGCAATCAACCATGACCCGGCTCGAACAAGCCAGCGCCGAGCTGCGCACCTCCGCCGATGCGCAAGAGCGCACCTCGCGTTAGGAAAGGAGCCCATCATGAACGTCACCGGCGCAAATACAAACGAACTCCTCCAACTCGAGAAGAACCTCACAGCAATGATCGAACGCCTCGATTCTGCCATTAGCCAAGGCCCTGGCTTCTTGAGCCGGCTTGCTATGAACTGGCTCGGTCCCCTCGCCGACATCTTCGGCAACACCTGGCAACACACCGACCTCCCCTCCATCAATCATGTCCGCTACTCACTACAACAACTCAAAGAACAGATCGCTAAGGACCGCACCGAACAAGAACAAGCGAGTTCAACGAGCTCACTCGCCCATGGCTCTGCCCGCCAGGGATACGGCGGGATTCCCCGTACTGGACCCTACGTAGGGCCGTCGGTGAGAGAGCAGCAGGTCCTCGGCAACTCCCCGAGCGTTAACGCAGCGGGAAATCCGCAGCCTGACAACGGGTGGTTTCACCACAACCTCGACGACAACAACGCAACCGGCGAGTGGGCCGACTCGAAGGCCGGCCTTAAGAGCTCGCGGCAGCAGAGAGCTGTCAAACAAAGCGTGACGCTCGAACAAGCCAAGGCCGGGTGGACTCCCGTAGCGAGTCAACACACGGAGTCGAATTGGGGAACGAAGACGGTCGATGAGAGATGGAACGTTCCCAATAACGAGCAATCCTGGCTGCGTGAACATGGGCAAGCATCGGTGAACATTTGGGACGGCCAAGTCGGGATAGAAGGTTCCCTACTACATGGTGAGTGGGGATCAGAGAACAACAAGTTGACCGTCGACGGCTTCGGAGCAGGAGCTGGTGCTGATGGCAGGTTCGCGCTCGACCTCGAGAACGGTTTCGTTTTAGGAGGTAACGCCAACGCCGAGGTCTATCTCGTGAAGGCCGAGTACGAGGGCAGCTACGGCCCTGGATATGTCAAAGCCGAAGCCTTCGTCGGCGCAGAGGCCAATGTTGGCGGCAACATTGAATTCAACCCACTCAAAGGGGATGTCAACGCCAATTTCAACGCCGAAGCCTTCGTCGGCGGCAAGCTCGAAGGTGAGACCGGCGTGCGCGGCGAGTACGGACAGGCCAACGTAAATGGCAGCCTGAACTATGGGTTGGGTGCAGAATTCGACGCCAACGTTGGAATGGACGATGGTGTCATCAAAGCAAAGGTCGACATCGGCGCAACCCTCGGTATTGGCGGCGACATCGGCTTCGACGTAGAGCTCGACGGCGGTGCAGCTGTGGGTTACGTCGGCAACAAGAGCGGTGCCGCTATCGACTTTGCTGGCGACGCTGCAGGCGATATTGCCGGTGGAATTGGCGACAAAGCAAGCTCAATCGTGAGCTACCGGCCCTGGTAGTCGTCGCGAATTAGGAAGAAAGAAACACTCATGGAAACTTCACTGACGCCAGTGCCGGAGATCGTCACGTACGAGGGCGACACCTTTTCGATGTCGCTGCCTGAGAACTGGCTTGTTACCCGCGTCGACAATGACCAACTGCTCTTTGTTGGTCCCAAGGTCGGCAATGCGAATGTCGGTATTTACGTCACTCGCATTGCTGGCGAGACCGCAACACTCAGAGACATCGCGGCGGGGGCCCGCGATGCACAGTCGGTGAAACCGCACTACCGGCTGATGTCCGACAATGACATCTCAACAGGCGGCTTCGAGGGACGTATGCGGTGGTCGTCGTGGTATCAGGATGAGATTGACATGATGCTGTCCGTTAGAGAGATCTTCTGCGACGCGCCGGGTCACGACATCATGGTTCTGACGTGTTGCATTCCTAACAACCCCATGTTGAACGAGCTGGATCTCGCCAGCCTCGATGTCATGAACAGCTTTCGATTCGTTGACCTTCCAGAGCCTGTGTCCTTGAGAGCCGAGTCCGCCAGCGATGTCCCCGACCCAAACCCCATACGCTCATCCCTGGAGTTCGGCCATGTCAGCTCTTCACCTAGGTCTTCCTGTCCAGGTGTAGAGGTCACAGGTCCGCCGTGAGGTGGGCCAGGTGGTGGAACCTGTGGTTCTTCCTACAGACCCACGAAGGGACCACCACCGTGACCTCAGAAGAGATTGTGTACCACCAGCGCGTCCGGATGCTCGACCATGCTCTGGTGACCCAGAACGTGTCCGAGACGTGTCGGGTGTTTGGCATCTCTCGCAAGACGTTCTACAAGTGGCGCAACGTCGCCGCGATGTATGGGCTTGCGGCGTTGTGGCCCAAGTCCAAGCGGTCACCAGCGATGTCGAACGCGACACCCACCCATGTGATCGAGCTGCTGTTGACCTTGGCGGTGACCTCACCAACGCTGGGATGTCGCCAATACGCCGACCGGCTCGCCGAACGAGGTTTCGCGATCTCTAAGTCGACGGTGCAGAACCATCTTGTGGCTCACAGCCTCGGCAAACGACACCAGCGCCTAGCGCGAGCTGCAGCGATCGCTGCGATGACCACCGGCACCGTTACCGACGTGCACCGTGAGGCCGAGCCATTCGGTTTCTGTCACTGGTCCGGCCGCCCTGGCGGCCTTGTCGCTGTTGACTCGTTCTACATCGGGAACTTGAAAGGCGTCGGCAAGGTCTACCAACTCACCGCGGTCGACACCGCAACTCGGTGGGCAATGGTGTGGCTCGTTGTCGGGCGGCGTCAACAAGGACGTGTCGGTCGCATTCTTCGAACGGATCTGGCGGACCTGGAAGAAGATGGGGTTCCCGATCGAGGCGATTGTTGCTGACAACGGCCCCGAATACAAAGCCTCAAAGTTCGCTGACGCGCTCGCTGCGAAGAACGTCACTCGAGTGTTCATCCCGGCACGCTCACCGAACCACAACGCCGTGGTTGAACGTTTCCAAGGCACCATGCTCCAAGAGTGCTGGCGGCCGTCATTCCACCGGCTCTGTTTCAACAGCGTCCGGCAGCTGCAACGTGAGGCCGACGCCTGGTGCCACACCTACAACCAACGCCGCCGCAACCACGGCGACTACATGGCCGGCCAACGCCCCATCGACCTCCTCGAACTATCCTCATGAAACCCGAACCACAGACCACCACCTGTCACCCCAGGTCCTGGACAGGAAGACCTAGGTGGCTGGAGCAGGCCTGGACCGGGGGGTTGTCCCCATTCCGCTGCTGGTGACGTTTCCTTATTGTTCTTCTTGTAACCAATCACGCCGCCAAGAGCGGCCGACACAAGGAGAGAGCAATGGCAGCAATCAAGGGTATGGATATCGACGAAGTACGCACCTTTGCAGGCAGCGTGCAGAACGAAGCTTCAAACGTCGAGGCAGCAGTCCAGCAGCTGCTCACCCGAGCAGAAGCCCTTCAGTGGTTCGGCACCGACGCCGACAACTTCAAGGGCGAACACGTCGCTACCACCCGCACCTCGATGACCAACCTCACCCAAGCCCTGCAGACCATGACCGAAAACCTCAACAAGAACGTCGCAGAACAAGAGACCACCTCAGCGGCCTAACCACAGCCAACAACCACAACCCAAACAAACCACCAAACGAAGGCGGCGGGAACCAACCCGCCGCCTTCGCCACACCCCACAACACCCACCGCAATCAGCCACCAACAGCGAAGGAACAGGACAATGGCATTCTTTGGCGCAAGCCCTGAAGGACTCCGATCACTAGCAACAGACGCCGACGCAATGTTGGCCGTCGTCACCGACGCTCGGGCCTTGCTCACCGACGTCGTCGGTGTCGCACCAACCATCTGGTTCGGAGCAGACGCCGATGCATTCGTCGCAACCGTCTCCGGCACCCACATCCCCAGCCTGCAGGCGACCATTGGTCGGCTCGAACAGGCCATCGTCGAGCTACGCACCTCCGCCGATGCGCAAGAACGCACCTCGGGTTAGGCAAGGAGCCCATCATGAACGTCACCGGCGCAAATACAACAGAACTCCTCCAACTCGAAAGCAACCTGGCGGCCATGATCGAACGCCTCGATGGCGCCATCGCTCAAGGCCCAGGTTTTTTGGGTCGCCTCTCCAGCAACTGGCTGGGCCCACCTGCTGACCTGTTCGGCAACACTTGGCAACACACCGATCTGCCGTCAATCAACCGCGGACGCGACTCGCTCCAACAACTCAAAGAGCAACTGACCAAAGATCGCAAAGACCAAGAACATACCTCAAGCGACTCGTCCTCCTCTCAGACCCTTACGAAGTGGGGCTGGGAGATCACCGCAGCATCAAGCAAGTCAAGATTTCGGGTAAGTGCGAAGGACGCATTGGTGCTCGACGTGCCGCCTGGTAGCTATGTCGACCGTGATGTGGCGGACAGAGCGCTCCGCGCCGGAGAGACGTATCGGCAAGCCCAAATCCAGGCCGAGATCGAAGAACTTCGCAAGCGATCGCCAGGGCCTGCGGTCGCGGCCGCGCAGCTTCTTGGCCAAGAGTACGAAGCGATTGACCCTCACCAGCGAGGTGATCGAGGCGGAACCCTGTCGGTCGAATCGCGGGACTTCTTCAAACCTGTCGGCGACAGCGACCTTGAGCGCGGCCGGCACCTCGTCACGCACGGCCTGTCGGACACAGCCGACCCGTCCCAAATCCAAGCCGATGAATTTCAGGCAATCCTTCACGACAATGGGAAGGTCACGCTGGTTCTTCCCGGTGTGATCGACCTCTCGAAGCCCCACCTTGGCTACGACCCAGAGATCCGGTCAGCGCGCGATGTCGACCAAGAGGCGTTCTCTTCGCTGACATCGACCGACCTTGCTGATAACAACTATGCGTTGCTTGTCAAACAATTCGTTCAGGCCCAGGTCGATAACGGTGTTATCGCCCCCGGTGCCGAAGTCTTGATGGTTGGCCACAGCTTTGGCGGAGACACGGCACTTGATCTTGCATCTGACCCTGAGTTCAACGGCGGACTCGTGAACGTAACTCATGTGGTCTCTGCTGCGTACCACAACGAGCCGCAGCTGGGCGACGTTGTCAACGGCACGCAGGTAGCCGTAGTGCAGAACATTTACGACGTCCCCGTAGTAACTGAGGAAGTTGGGTACGACCTCCTGACACCATGGACTATCGATGGGGCCGAAGGCGTCGGGCGGCTAGGTGTTGAGGCAGGAGAAGAACTTGTTGAAGCCGGTGCACACGCGGTCAACGGCGGTGGATGGGTACTTGAGCAGAGTGCGCGTCCAGTCAACTGGATGATGGGTGCGGGAGAGTCGAAGCTGCCTGACGTCCCAACAAACATCGAGATCATCGGTGACCAGGTGACCCCAACACACAACGGCTTTGTGTACGAGTTTGAGGGTGGGTTTGAAGGGGTCGGACATCACCAGAACAACTACATCGAAGAGCTCAACCGACCCGACCTTGATCCAGCCATCAAGGACTTCCTTCAGGATATCGGCGAGAGCGGCTACGGCACCAGCGGTTCGAGTTTGGGGGTCGATGTGTCGCTGCCAGAGGCGCCGGCTGCACAGCCACCAAGCAACGGAGGTTCCCAACCGCTTTGGCCCAATCCACCGTCGCCAAATGAACTCTGGAATCCGCTCACATCGCCATTTGGTCCTCTGAACAGACCGCCCACGCCTCCCCTGTGGCCAGGCGGCGAGTGGCCGTAGCCACCCCGCGAAACAAACCACCAACGAAGACGGCGGGCACCCCACCCGCCGCCTTCACCACACCCCAGAGCACCCAACCAGCCATCCACCGCGAAGGAACAGGACATGGCACTCTTTGGCGCAAGCCCTGAAGGACTCCGATCACTAGCGACTGAAGCCGACGAAATGTTGGCCGTCGTCACCAACGCTCGGGCCTTGCTCACCGACGTTGTCGGTGTCATACCAACGATCTGGGTTGGAGCAGATGCCGATGCCTTCGTTGCAACCGTCTCCGGCACCCACATCCCCAGTCTGCAATCGACGATGAATCGCCTCGAACAAGCCGGCGTCGAACTGCGTACCACTGCAGACGCGCAAGAACGCACCTCGAGCTAGCGAAGGACCTCTACATGACTGTCACCGGAGCAAACACGAGCGAGCTCTTCCAACTCGAGCGGAACCTGGCATTGATGATCGAACGCCTCGACGGCGCCATCAGCCAAGGACCAGGATTCCTCAGCCGACTCGCCAACCAGTGGCTCGGCCCCCTCGCCGACACTTTCGGCAACACCTGGCAACACACCGACCTCCCCTCCATCAACCACGTCCGCGACTCACTCCAACAACTCAAAGACGTCCTCACCACCAACCGCGAAGACCAAGAACGAGCGTCCGGCTACCGAAGCACGGGACCCATCCGCGACCGGGGCAAGGAAAACCTGGCCAGCGGCCGAGCCGGCAACCGCGGCACAGGCGACAAACCCGGCACGCCGTTTAATGAGATTGAGCACCGCACGTCGCACAACACCTTTGAGCACCAGACCATCACCGAGTCGTTCGAGAGTGGCGATCGCGCCTTTGAGCTCGACATCCACAACGGAGGGCCGTGGGGACGGAACCCGCTCGGATTGAAGGACAACAATACCGACGGCAACTTTCCCGTCTACCACACCTCAGCCGATGCAGGTAGCAAGGTTCCGTCGTTAGGCCGTGGCCTCGAAGAAATCGCTGCACTCGATACCGACGAACCGACCACCCTGTTCGTGGACGTCAAAGACGTGCTGGAAGGCGATCACGATCCTCAAGTCCTCGATGACCTGGTGAGAGACAAACTCGGCGACCAGGTCTTCACGCCACAAGACCTGATCGAATGGGCACAGGAACAGCATCCGAACGCCTCAATTCACTCGGTGCAAGATGCCGTCACGATCGCTGGCTGGCCAACCGACCAGGAGCTGGGGGGTCGCACCATTGTCGTGCTGACCGACCAAACCGGCAACTACGAATGGGATCCGAGCAACACCGCATTCGTTGCTTCCGGCCCCGGCGAGGTCGGCGAGCACACCGCATTTGTA
>ENA-ORXT01007162-ORXT01007162.1-marine-metagenome-genome-assembly--contig:-NODE-7162-length-10059-cov-7.749649_pt1 | contig 10059 bp, 9 predicted proteins | sample MGYA00237868_ERZ511482 | MGnify/ENA metagenome assembly ERZ511482
GGTGGCGGAGTGGAGTGAGACAGCCGATGCGTGCCACCCTGCGGCCCCCCCCCCCCCCACCAGCAAGGGCCGCCATGCGGCCGCCGTCGGCGGCGGCGGAGATCGCGGCGGCCTTGCGGCTACCTCCCCAGCCACCGACCACCGCGCCGCGCGCTGCGCCGTGCCGCATAGGGGAGATGAACGGCAGGCAGTGACAGGGCTGGACGGCGCAGCGTCGCTAGCACCGCCCCCGCAGGTTGCCCCAGCGGGTGGCAGCATGGTCGTCGCCCCCATTGCGGGCGCCGCGGCCATACCCGCCTCTCCCGAAGCCGGGGACCGCCACGTCGCCGGCGCCTCCGTGCTGCAGCTCGCGGGCGCTGTTGCAGCAGCGGCGGCTTTTTTCGTGTCTGTTAACGGGTGAGGATAAGCCTCGTCGCCGTCGGCGGCAGTGGCGGCGGTCCAGTCTAAGGAAGAAGCTGCACCGCCGCCGCCCTCACCGTGGTACCAAGCACGGATCAAAAATGCCTGGCGCACTGCTGGGGTGGCCGCCCAGCAGGCGGAAGCCGGGAAGGGTGACCCAGGGGCGGTCGCCGCCGCTTCGCAAACCCCCCGCTGAGGTGCTGCGTTCCCGCGAAGCGCTGGGGCCGGTGAGGGGGCGGCAGGGAAAGAGACGCGCACTGACGCCTCCCGCGCATCTGCCCCCACCGGTGCCGTGGTGCTGACAGCAGCGGTGGCGGCCGGACGCGGGACCGCTCGCTGCACCGGGGCCATCGACGCCGCGTGCAGATGCGCATGTTGCCGCGCCGCCGTCGCCGCACCGACGTCGGCCGTAGTTGCCGGCAGGACAACGGGCGGCCGTGACGGAAGCAGCAGCGGGCACCGCAGCCACGCCGCGGCAGCGGTTCTCACGCAATGCTCGCATGTGCGGAAAGGCACTGTTGCTGGATACATATCGGTGCAATACAGCATGTTGGTGTGAGTTTCAATCCATTCTGGCTGTACAGGCGTGATCAGGGACGTCACTTTACCCAGAGAAAATTGTGAAGACAAGCGCCGCACGACTTATGTCATTGGCAACCTACTGTCCCAGGACGTGTTACTCTTCCCACTCGGCATGTCCATGGCATCCTCCGCGTTTTAGCAGACGTCCGACCCAAAAAGAACACCACGTCACAATCGACAGGGGAGCTCAAGTAGGATAGAGGACAATCTCTGGTCACATCGGTGTGCGCAGAATAGTACAACAAGGGCTCCTTCATGCTCATATGACACCCTACCTGCTGCCCTTCACGCGTGCCCTGCGACCGATGCGAGCTCGAAGCGAAGTTGGTCCGAGTGAATCTTGTAGAATACTCAAATTAGGTCTAGCGGTCAAAAGCGTTCTATTCAATGTCGAGACGATGTCCAGCCTGAGTACAGCACGACACAACAGCAGCTCCTTGCATGAAACAACCATTGAGAGGCCTCAGAACGCTTGAAGCCTGACCGACACGGCAGCGACCGTGCCACGAGACTTCAGTCACATGCGTCGATTGAAAGCTGTCATCTGAACAGTGTCTGATTGTCTGTTGATGGTCGTTATCCGCCGATTAGCTACAACCTCTGGCGCAGGGTCTTTCCATGGGCCCCGTCAATCCGAGACGAGGGTCACTGCCCGCACGCTGCCATGGTGGCACAGACCCCCCCTCGTGATCCTCGTATACGAGCAAGTGATAGCTCATACGTTCGCACAATAGGGGAAGTAACTAAAGTCGTTCTCATGGTGTTAGACGCCCCAAAAATGCGGCGTATCTTGGCGACATCCGCTCAGATGGTGCACAAACTTTGTAGACAGTATGTGTAGCGAGTCTAGAATGGGCAGACGAGAAGGATGGCCGAGAAGCGCATTGTACCCCTGCCATGTGTGAGTATCTTCCTGGTTTTGTAGCTGTGGGCTCCCAAAATCACAAGATCGCGTGACTCCCCCGCGATTCGAGATCAGCGTGATTCCAAGAACGAGGCTACTTCTTCAATGAAAATAGACAAATCCTCGTCGCCACAGGAGACCATGCAGTGAAGCGCCGTTTCGGAGTGAGCGCGATGACGGCGCCTGAACGGCCAATCAAAAAGGTGCTTTAGACCGTATATGGCTACTCTTCCTCCATCGCTGACAACCCCTCCGACCCCGCATCCGAGTCGCCAACGTCTGTTTCGGACCCCGGCGCTCTCCTCATATCACGGCCGTTAGCATCGCTCTCTCCATCCGACTCCTCGTTCACACCGTCGCCCTCCGCCTCCTCCAGCTCGATGGTCTGCTCATCAGGGCGCTTCTCCACCTCCTCCCGCATTCTCGAAACCTCCAAATAGTATTCTTTCATCCCAATCGCGTGGTCTTCGTATCGCGCCCACAACTCGGCCGTTATTTTGGCAAACTCAACGGTCGCCGGCTCCTCCAGACGGGCCAAGGTGACCGACACGTTGGACTTGCGCAGTGCCACTTTCACCGTCCCCCACACCATTTCAATGGGGTTTAGCTCTGGATGGGCCACGGGGGAGATAAGCACCGACACGCCGAACTTCTCGGCCAGGTCCTTAACGAGAAATCTCGGCGTTGGTCGGTTGTTGGACGCCTGCTCGTACATCTAATTCACCGTCATCCATTGGCGCCACGTGGTTGGCAACCCGTCGGGGACAGCGTCGTGCGACTCTAGCCAATCGGCCAGGTCGGCCTTTCTCATTTTGGACGAAGCAGGTCGGGTTTCGGCGGTCAGCTTAGTATGGTAAGGGGCACGGTCCACTACGAGAACGCCTCTTCGAATCTTGGGTAGCACTTTCTGCTCCAGCCATTTCAGCCACAGGTCGGAGTTCATCTCCCCGTGGTAGTCGCTCGACTTCTTCTTGCCAACGAATACGAGTCCCGCGTCAGCCACGAGACCGGTTTCTCGTGATCCCACGTGCGCGATAATGATCCGCGCCCCCTTACCTGACGGCACGTCGAGTCGCGCTTGTTGTCCGCCGTCAGCCCACGTGCGCCGAGGCGTCATATTTTTGTTCGCCCAGGTCTCATCTGTGTTGTAAATCGTGCGCCCACTTTCTCGGTAGGCGCGCAGCTTCTCGATGAACGATTCCCGCTGCGCGATGACCGTTCGCTCTTCACGAACGACGTCGTAATGGGTAGGGCCGGCCTTAAACTTGAAACCCAGGTCGTGCATTGCCCAGTGCAGCGTCGCGCGGCTCCACTTGTAGTTGGAGGGAGGTACAATCCAGGATGACACTGCAGCCTGCACCTCTATGTAGGCCAGAGTGCTGTCCTAGGTAGGAATATCACGATTCTTGTCTTGTTCGTACACCGCCGCGCGCACGCGTCTGAGCTCCTCCACTGGGATGCGGCGATTTGAAGCACGGCGCTCGGGATCGCCCGAGGCAGGCCGGGCATCTGCGCAGCCCACCTGGCCAACTCCATTGGTCTGGTAACGTCAGCATCCGACGCCACTGGTGCCCGTAGCTCTTCGAGACTGGCAAAGCGCCCCTTGAGTACAGTCATGACCTTCTCGGCTGAAATGCGGCGCCGGGCATGCTGGCAGTCGTAGTTGCGGTTGCCACGGATGTAGGTGGCTGGCCCCTCGCGAGTTAGAAGCACGCGAACAGAACCCAGCATACCCTTGTCACCGAAACGGCATTGGCCAGGGGAGAAGTACCGCTCTGGGTAAATATGCCATGGAGCAGCTGCTTGCACCACCGTGTCAGGAACCGCACCCGTAAAGCCTTGCACCACGCTGGTGATCCGCACGTCCCAATCACAGGAAAAGAGTACATTAAAGCTACAAGGCTTGTGCCTGTCGAAAAAGCACCACGGGTCAACGCTAGGGGCGTACGCAAAAGGAATGGTAGTGCCATCAACTGCCCAAATGCGCGAAAGAATGCAGAGGGTGTGTCCCTATTGACACACCCAGCGGCGCCGTGGTGGTTGTTAAGGTGCGGTTCTCTCGTGAGCAGAGCTCTTCGTGTTCATTCCCGCTTGGGCGCACGCAGTCGTTTGCGGCACGCTGAGCCCCAGAATCGCTCCGACAATATGGAACGCTCCGCTGCGGCGCGCACGACCCCCTGAGACGGGTCACGCTTTGCTTGCTGCTCGGCACAAGACATTCGGATCTTTTGCAGCAGCATGACGTCCAATGTAAAGTTGTTGCAACTGTGCGACCGTCAGTGACATGTACATATTGTTGCGAGATAGCCCCCCTCAGAATGCAATACGTGTACCCTCGGAGCGTCCCCCCCGGCGTCGTGCCCGTTTCGTCGTCTATTGAATCGTCCTGATGCTGGTGCCCCCCACTGAGGCCCGTTCGCAGTTGTAGACCGTGTGATGGTATACCGGCGTAACGTTGATTTGATTGGCCGGGCCCGTCACGCGACGGTATACCGGTACAGACATACGCGGGATCCCCGCGTATGTTTATACCGGGGTAAACCGTCTGAGAACGGGGAATCTCTCGTCTTGTGTGTTTAAAATTCCTCTCTAGCAAGAACTGTCAAACTAATTGTCGACAATCCGGAAGCTCCTCGCCGGTGTGGCGACACACGCCGCAGCGAAGGGCCTGAGATGTCGACCCGCGCACAGCAGCCCACTCGAGACGCACCGCGCTGCATGGCATTGTTCGGTGCAGCCCTCCTCACCCTCGCCCTTTCAAACTGCACACTGTTCCCCCCCACCCCCCCTCAGTTGGGAACACTCATCACGGCGCGCGACACGGTAGCTGACCGCAATGGCGTTAGACACTTGACGCGTGAAAAACGAATGAGGCGCACATGTGAGCGTAGCTGCTGCCACCCATGTTGCGCAGGGCCAAAGCTGTGCGGACCTCGGCGGAGAGACCGGGGCGAGGTAAGCGAGGTCGAAAAATGCCCACCAAGGCATGAAATGCGCCGTCAGACATTCGCACTGCGCGCTCAAAGTGGGGACAGTAACGAGCACGCATATGGGAAAAATAAATGCGAGTGACTGTGTATTGAGTGAGTGAGAGAAAGATACTCGGGCCAGAGTGCACTACCTCCGCCAGCGACGTCAGGAAGGCGCCCGCGCATAGAATGGGGAAAGGGTCCATGTTGGCGGTCGCCGTGCGTTGACAAGCTGCATGGCGGTCGGTGGCGCGCAGGATGGTTTGACGGTCGGTCTTGTCCGCGCCTGATGGCGATAGAAGTCTTGCGTCTCTGACGAAAACAATTGTGTACTTGATTTCATGTGCGAGACGGTACGCCAAAGGTCTTTCGCAGATATATACCGCCGTCACGCCGGTATACCGTCACACGGTTTGCAACTGCGAACGGGCCTGAGACTACGCTCCAAAGACACGGCCCTCACAGTTTAACACAGAGTGCAATAGGGTACCTCCTTGCTCGATGGTTGGCTGACTCGAGAAATCTGCCGAGGCGCTTGGGGGCAACGTTCCCCAGCGTGGAAACTCTTGGTTCCCTGCGGCCGTGTCTGACGCCCTCTGACGTGTCAACAGGTGCGGCGGACAGTAATCTCTGTTTCGGCCGCTTCGACGGGCGACCACCCATCAGAGTGCGCGGACTTTTTGCGAGCCTGCGGGCACCTGTCCTGGAGCAAGGCGACAACGCTTGTGGACGGCAGGCGAGCTCTGGTGTACTGGCATCTGGTGCGCAGCGCGAGAAGCGACCAGTCTCGCTTGGAGGTCTGTCGAGGTGGTCGTGCTCGCTCTCGGCGAGCCACACATCAACGAAACGACAACCAGGGTGGCGCTCTCCTGCTCCCACTCCCATCTGTGTGTAAACTGTCACGACACTCCTGACGGCAGGCATCTCTGGCCCGCGCCGTCGGCCCAGCCGGCGGACGAAGGCGTGTGTGGCGCGAACGGAAGCCCTCGAGCAACTCGCGGCTCTCCGCGCACGCTTGTATTTCCGACGCGCGTGCGCAAAAGACCGCCAGCGGTGAGCGCACAGCACCTGACGTCTGACGATGGAGCTTCGCTCTTTTGCTGGAACCATGAGCGCGGGCACGACGGCGGTGCTTTGCGTCGATCCAGAGACGGTGTTGGCGGACGCCCCTTTGCGACGACGGTTCTTGACGGTTCTCCCCCCTTGTGTCCGTGTGTGAGAAGTTCCCCACCCACGACGAACGCACTGTCTGCGGACGACAGCCGGGGCGTCTTTGGCCGCTCATTGTCGCTGGCAACGCCGCCGCCAATGCGCCCCTGCGGCCACCGACGAGTCGCTGTTTGCCGCCATGAGTGCCGAGCGCGACGCGGCCGCATCTGCCGACGCGCGGCAGCTGGTGGCGGCCTCCTGCAACAGCCCCGACGCGTCCTTTGCGGCTGGCCTCGCCGACGCCTTTGCCGCCGCCTCCCCTGAGGTGCAGGCATGGCTGTACGGCAACGCGCCCGACTGCTCAACGCCGGAGGGCTTCACCACCCTCGGCTATCGCAGCGTCTTTATCGGCGAGCCGGCCAGCTCCCTGTCGGACGTGGGCGAGATCATCGTTTACAAAACCGCCACGCGGCACTTCGTGTTAGGGACGGTCATGGCGGCGACTAACGAGCACCCCTTTGCGCACATGGGCTCGCAAGTGACCGGCCTACCGTTTTCGGGGCAGGCGCGCCGCCGGCGGTTTGCAGTCAACATGGGCGCCCCGTGCTTCCAGCGGGTGGAGGTGGCAGCCCTGGCCGACGGCGCCCGTATTACCCACGAGCGTTGCCTCGCCGTGACGGAGGGGGGCACCGGCGGCATCTACCAAGAGGTCATCACCTGGCATCACGGCGATGCGGTCGTGCCCGGCAGGCCAGCCGCGGCGAGCGATGCCGCGCTCCGGCTGCTGCAAAGACCATGGCGACGGCGCGAGCCGTGCCTGGCGTGCGCCCCAAACGGAGAGGCGGTGCCGCAGCCGTGCCCGCACGAGGTGAATCGGGTAGTTGGGGTCACCTTTGGCGGGTGGGAGGACTTCGTGAGGCGGCTGTCGTCCCGCACTGTGCACGGGACGGCGCATTGGGAGTTGCAACAACCGGCACTTGTGCTTGCCGGCGAGCGCCCACCGGTCATACCGACAACGGCAGCAACGGGACGGGAAGCGATGGGGACACGGGAAGAGGTGGATGAGCCGTCGAGCCCCAGTGCTCTTGCCGCCCGCCCTGCTGACGTGCCGGGCGCCCTTGTGGCGCAAGGGGGAGGAAGCGACACCCCTCCTGTGGCGCTCGACCCAGTTGACTACGAGTTCCGGTTTTTTAACCCGGTTGAGCCCTTAACGTACTTTGACTCGCTACGACAGTCGTTGGAGGCGTCGGAGACGGAGCCGGTTGGGGAGGCCCACCTCCTGGGTCCGCCTGCCGACACCACCGGCCGTCGCTTGGACACAGCCGCCACGGGAGGGGAGAGCAGCAGCCACCCCCGAACATCAAATCCCCGCGCGTCAAGGCGCGGTGGGGCACCGCGGACGCAGGGCACGACACCAGTGACCGACGCACGCCCTGTCGCAGATTCTAGCGCACTGGCGTCGGGCACAGTTTTGGCTGCAGAGGGTGCTCCAACCGACGGCGGCGGTCTGCTGGGGATCGGTCCGCTCACGGGCGGTGCAGATGCGGGAGGCGGCGGCTGCGGCGGCGCTGTGGACGGCGGACGATCAAGTACCGCAACCGCGAGGGCCGTCAGCAGCCGGCCTGCACGCGGAACCGACGCTGCTGTTTGGGTCGACACTCACGAGGCCACGGTCGGCTCCTCGTTCGCGACTGCGCCCACCCTCCATTGGTTGCCAGCACCGTCCGTCGAGTGGGCCGGGTACCACCTGCCCGCGGCAGCCGGGTCGTCGACGGCGCAACTCTCGACCACCACTCCCATGTTTCCGACTACTGCCCCTGGTCCTGGTGCCCCATCTGTGTTGCCACCGCCGTCGCGGCTGGCAACCGATCTCAATCCGCCACTCTCCACCGCCATACCGTCGATCGAGGCGCAGTTGTTGTCTTTGGCAGAGTCGTGGTCCATGCCCCATGACGTCTCTATCGGCGCGCCGCCCTCCACTCGCTCCGCCCCTACCGCGCCATTGTCTCAGTCGTTGCCCGACTCTTTCCGACGTCCACCCCATGACGCATCGCACCGCTCGGAGCCGCCCCCCCGCCCCCGTCCCCACGCGTGTCGCTTGTGCGGCTCGAGCTTCTTGGCACAAAGCGACCTGGCCCGGCACGTCGAGACGGTCCACCACCGCTTGCGTCGGTGGCAGTGTCCGTCGTGCCAGTTTCAGGGCCTCCAAAAGGGCCACCTGACAACGCACATTGCGTCCGTGCACGCGACGGAGCGCCGGTACGTGTGCCCGGAGTGCCCGCCAGGCCCAACCGCCTTCCGCGGCGTCACCCGCTCGGCGGTGCAGCGGCACACCCGACGGGTGCATCAAGGCCTCCGCCCGTACCTGTGCGTCACGTGTGGGTCGTCGTTTGCGTCCACGTCCGACTTGACCCGTCACCGGCGGCGGGTCCACCAAGCGGTGATCTCCACCCGCTCCGAGGCGCTGCGGCAGCGGGAGCAAGCCACGGCGGCGGCGGCGGCAATGCGGGAGGCAGCAGCGGCCGCTGTACGGGCGGGGTCGTCGTCAGCGTCGGGCAGCGCTGAGGCAGGGGCTCCCTGTGTAAGCGGTGGCAGCTCCTCTGGGTCTGGCACGGCTGCATCGCGGGCGCAGGGCACTGGGCCCCGCTACATGGCGCCGAACTACGGCGCCGCTTTGTCCGCGCCCGCACTGATGGGCGCCATCGCGAACCCCATCATTGCCGCTCAAGGACACGGAGGCGCAGAGACGCGGGCGTTGGGGGGCGAAGCTGATCAAGGGCCGAGCGGTATACCCATACTTGACGAGGGTGGCGCGTGGTCGGCGGCGCTTGCGCACTTGGTCTACCCGAGTCTTGACTTGTCGCCACCCCTTCCGGATGCGTCGCTTGGCGTCGGTCTTCCCCACCAGGGTGGTCAGGCCGCTGCTGCCACCGCCGCCGTGGACGGGGTTGTGGCGCGAGATTCGCCGCTGCCGACTGCCGCTGTAGACGCGGCCGCAGCTGCGGTCACAGAAGGAAGCTCGCCAGTGACCACTGACGTTGTGGCCGCGACCTGCCCGCCGCCGTCACTTGATGTGGCTTTGGGCGATGCCGATCTGGGAGCGCCCCCGGACGCCGCCAGACCGTCGGGCGTCGTCCAGAGGCGACGCGGCGGGACCGACCCAGAGAGCCCGTCCTGAATCTGATGGCCTGGCAGCCGACCACGTCAATACTGGCAACGACCACTGGCGGGCGGTGCCACTACGGTCGGGGCCACCGTGGATAGTACTGGGACGAAGGGTGTGTCAGCGACGGCGATGCGCGGCTGTCTGGATGGGGGAGGGAGTAGGAGCGTGTGCCGTCAAAGAGGTCGGCGGGAACGTGGAAAAGCCAAAGAAGGAGCGGCGGGGTGCAAAGCAATGCCAAGCAGGGTTGTCGAAGGGGGTGCCAGGCAGCACCATCAAAACGAGTGTATCCCCAGAGCAGTCTGTCAGCTGCCCGTCCCGAGGTCAGCACGTTCACCCACGCACTTGCAAGAAGCGGGGACGCGCCCGTCGGGCCCATTGCAGCACAGCCGCCTCTGCACATACACACCCACATCCGCCGCCGGAACACATGCATGCCATCGCCCGCCGCGCGTCGCGCGGCCGCAGGCACCCGTGGCAAGCGTCAGTGCCACACGCAAAGGGACCGTACCCGGCGCACCACCGAGTCCCGCCGCACGCTGGGCCGCCGATCGCATGCCCCCGCCGCTTGGCATCGTCGGTGGGCGGTGACGTCATGACGGCTGCCGCGGCGCCATGCCCGCCACCCCCACCTCGGCAGCGCCCGCCAGGCACAGCCGGCCGACCGCTCCCGCCGCGCCGCCCCGCGGTGGGGTGGCCCCCAACGGCGCGCGGAACGCCAACCACAACCGCGTGACGCGTGGTCGGCGCAGCGCCTGTCGGCGCGCGTCGGCCGCAGCGCCCCCCCCCACCTGCAGCGCCAGAGGCCGCCGCACGACCGCGCCGCCCCCCCCGACGCCCGCGCCACCGCCGGGCGGTGTGCCGCCCCCCACACCCCCTTGCGGGCAGAGCCC
>ENA-ORXT01007163-ORXT01007163.1-marine-metagenome-genome-assembly--contig:-NODE-7163-length-10059-cov-2.433580_pt1 | contig 10059 bp, 8 predicted proteins | sample MGYA00237868_ERZ511482 | MGnify/ENA metagenome assembly ERZ511482
GCCAACCGCCGTTGCCGTCTGGCTCGAGGAGGTACCCCTCGAGTTCGATGCCAACCTTCGCCTGGTAGCCCATCGTCGCCCACGCATCGATCGAGCGCTGGAGTGCCACTCGGCTCGAGGCTTCATATGGCTCGCCGTCGAGCTTGAGATGGGCAACAGCCACCCCGGTTCGGTCGTTCTCCCACGAGGGGCGAAGCGTGTCGATCTCGATGTGGCCGTGGACGTCTTTGAGCCCGTCGACCAGGTAGGCGTGCGGCGCATCGATGAGATCACGGTCATACGACGTGGCGAACGTCGTCACGCAGAACGCAGAACCGCGATCGGCCAAACGGCTCGGAACGTACTTGCCCCTCGCCAGTCCGAGATGGTCTGGCCAGAGCATCCGAATGCGGGAGTAGTCGGCGAAGTTCTGGTCGTTGCTCACATCAGGTCCGATCGGAGTTTTCCAGCGGTGACCACTGGTTCGCCATCGAGGGCGACAGTGCAGTTGCGCATGGGGAGGTCGAAGTGGCCCCGGCAGAAACGGCCGGCGACCTCGTTGGCCCCGGTCGAGTAGACGACGTTGCCGGCAAAGGCTCGAAGTTCCGTGCCGTTGAGTGCTGACTTATCCCACATGGCCAGGCTCTCCCAGCGGGCGGCCGGGTTCATTCCCCAGCCGACGTGGCTGACGGCATACGCCTCTGGCTCATCGAAGGCAGCGAGGTACGAACGCATCAGCTCAGCATCGTGACCGTTGCCAGCAATGTCGGTGACGTAGTCGTTTTCGACCGTGAGGGTGATGGCGTCGCGGATGTACTCGTTGAACGTGAGGTTGATGTCGCCGGTGGCCAGCACCACGATGCCGTTCACCGTGTTGGCTGCGGGGAAGGCGAGCACGAGGCCGCCGGGCCAGTGCGCAATCGTGCCGGGCTCGGTACACCAGCCGTAGGAGCCAGCGCAGAATGCCCCGGCCAGGTCGACGGTGAGATCGGTTCCGGCCGCTGACGTGATGGTCATCGCCGATGCAGCCTCGATCATGGCGACACCGCGCTCGACCTTGTCTTTGAAGGCAGGGTCGTGGGGCCAGCGTTCGGTGTTCTGCGGATGCTCGGCCGAGATCATCAGGACACGAGCGCCGCCGCCCAAGATCTCGCCGAGTTCAGGCGCATGCAGCAAACCCTCGACAGTGCAGTCGACAACGAAGTCGGCCGATGAAAGGGCAGCAATCGCCGATCGGTTGCCGGCAATCGCGAGCGAAGCGCCCGTTGATCGGATGGGAAGCGGGCCGGGGTTCGGGGGCGTGGGCATACGAAGCTCCGCCACCGCAGCGCCGAGCATCTCGAGCGCCATCCGGGCCGAGTTCACGATCTGGGGTTTGCTCGATGCCTCATAGAGCAGCACTGCGGTCTCGCCGGGCTTCAGCTCACAAGCCCGGAACTGCTGGGCGTAGCGGTCGACCCAACGCCACTCTGCTTGTTGGTCGGTCATTGATCGTCGCTCTCAGACCCATCGAACAACCCGGTTCGACCGAGGCGCTCCAAGCAGACCTCGACGCTCCAGGGCAGCATCGTGGCACCGCATCGTGCATCTCGATACGTGCGCTCGATGTAGCTCGGACGCAGCATGGACCGGCCGCCGCAGATGCGAATGGCGGTCGACGCCATCTCCGGGGCACCTTCCATCGTGGTGACCATCGAGGTCATTGCTCGCCGGACTTGATCAACGTCGGGGTCCATGCCTGATTCGCCGAGCACCCGGTAACAAAGTGCTTGGGCTTGTTCGTAGCGAGTGTTCATCTCGGCCCAGCCCTGCTGCTTGATGGCGTGATCTCGGCGGCCGCTGGTCTTGAGATAGTCGGCGGTGAAATCGAGGATGCCGCGCATCATGCCGAGGTAGGAGAACGACAGCGTCATGAAGAAGTAGGGGAAGCGATCGGCGCTCTGGTTGAAGGCTCCTGGAGGCAGCCACTCGTGCTCGGTGGGAACAAACACGTTCTCCATGACGAGGTTGCGGGAATCGGTGCCGCGCATGCCGAGCGGGTCCCAGTCGCCCACGATCGATACGCCTTCGCCGCCGTGGGGAACCCCCATCAGGCGAAGACGCTCGTCGCCTTCGACCTGGCAGATCACATTGTGGAAATCGCAAGCCCCGGCAAGCGAAGCGAAGATCTTCTTGCCAGTGACGAGGTAGCCACCGTCGACGGGCTTCGCCCTCGTTGCGTAGCCGGTGGTGGCCCCGACCGAGAGGCCCTCGGAAAACGGCTGGCTGTGAATGTGCTTGTCCTCGACAACACCCTTCCAGAGCGTGTCGCGCCGTGCACCGAGGAACGCTTGCTCCTCGGTGTCGAGGTCCATTGCGCCAGCGATCTCTCCCACCAACAGCGTGGTGGCCACGTGCATGTTGAACGTGAGGCCCGTGGTGGCGCAGTGTCGACCGAGTTCTTCGGCGGTCAAGGCATAGGTGATGAAGTCGGCGCCGAGGCCGCCGGCAGATTCGGGGATCGCGATCGAGAGCAGGCCGGCTGCTTTGAGGTCTTCCCAGTTCTCGTAGGGGAACGCTGCCTCACGATCGATGCCGTCAGCTCGCTTGGCAAAGAGTGGGCCGAGCTCGGCCATCTTGTCGATGATCGCTTGCCGTTCTTGTGTGTGGAGAGCGCTACTCATGTGTTGTGGTCCCGCTGTTCGAGAGATGTCGTGTCGAGGAATGCAGCAAGGGCCGCGTTGAACTGGTCTGGCACCTCGGCTGGGGTGAGGTGGCCAGCACCGGACAACACCTGCAGCGAAGCACGGGGAATGCCGTCGGCGAGGAGTTGTGAATAGGAGAGGGGCGTTTCTTCGTCGTGTTCACCGACGAGGACAAGGGTGGGTTGCTGGATCTCGGTGAGTCTGGCCCGCACGTCGTTGTCAGGCAAACACATGACAGCAGCGCGAAACCCTGCTGCGGAGATCTGACTGAACGCACCAACCGTTTCTTCTCGAACGAGCCCTTCGAGTTGCACATGGGTGATGGCGTCGACAATGAGGTCGGCAGCATCCCCCGGTGAACCACCGGCATCGATTGGGTCGAGACGATCCTTGATCCAACCCTCGCGACTCGTGCCATCCATTCCGAAGGCTGGACTGCTGTCAGCCAACACCAGACGAGCCACCCGGTGAGGGTGGTCGAGCGCCGTGTGCAGGGCGTGCATGCCCCCGAACGAAAGCCCGATGAGGGTCGCTCGTTCGATGTCGAGCACGTCGAGAAAATCGACGACGCGCTGAGCGATGCCCGAGTAGGTCAACGGCTCGAGTGGTGCAGAACCCCCGTAGCCAGGCATGTCCCACGCAACGCAGCGGTAGCGATCCGAAAGGCCTCGGAGCTGTTCGCCCCAGGCAATTCGAGAGCCGCCGAGCCCGTGCAGGAACACCAGCGGTTCGCCACTACCTGCTTCTCGCCACGCCACATCACCCTGCAGGTGATCGGTCATCTCACCGTTCGTCACCGACGCAGCGTAGATGGGATCGAGGCGAGGTGAAGAGTGTCCGACCGCAGCGGGGGCGCAGCGTCGAGTTGAAGGTCGGAGATGGTCGGCGGTCGAGTTCGGAAGCTCATGCTCTGCGGGGTCTCCGCCCTTCTCGTGCTCGTGGTGCCGCCACCTTCTCCAGCGGCGGCCTGCTCGTGCGTCGGCGATGCCATCCAGACCGCTGAGGCCATGGGACCGCCCGATGTCGTGTTCACCCCAAACCCGAGGTTTGTGCCCTACCGAATCGCGGGTGTCAGCCTCCGGTTTGGGGAGTAGGGAGATTCGAGACGGCTAGCTGAAGCTGAGGGTGCCGTCGTCGAGGTCGGCGAGGGGCAACTCCTTGCGTTCGTTCCAGTAGTCCTGGGTGTGACGCCACGGATCCTTCGTGCCCTGCTTGGGCATGAGGTCGAGACCGCGCATGATGTAGCCGGGGTTGAAGTTCTCGGGATCGACCCATGGCAGCTGCGCCATGTCGTTGTCCTCGGGCCGAAGCCGAGGCACGACGACGGTCGCATCCTTTTCATCCATGTGCTGGAGCAAACGGCAGACGAAGTCGCCGATCATGTCGGCCCGCAACGTCCAGCTGGCGCGGAAATAGCCGAACACCCAGGCCATGTTCGGAATGCCGGTGAACATGGTTCCTCGGTAGGACACCGTCTCGTGGAACTCGAGGGGTTCGTCATCGATGGTGAACGCAATGTCGCCGAGCACGTTGAGGTCGAACCCGGTGGCGGTGACCACGATGTCAGCCTCGAGGGTCTTGCCTGACTCGAGCAAGATGCCCTCGGGAGTGAACCGCTCGATGTGGTCAGTGGCCACCGATGCGTCGCCACGGGCGATGGCGTGGAAGAGATCGCCGTCTGGAACCTTGGCAATGCGCTGCCGCCACGGCAGATAGTTCGGCGTGAAGTGTTCCTTGATCAGCGTCTCGTCGTCGATGATCTCTCGGATGGCCTCGAACAGCTGTTGTTTGAGTGCCTCGGGGTCTTCGAACGCCATCTTCGTGATGAGGTTGCCGTCGGCGAGCGCCTTGCGGCGAACGATCTCGTGGATCCACATCTCGTCGATCTCGAGCTCGCGGAGCGTGTCCGCGAGCTCGTCGACGTTGCGGCCAGTGGAGAAGTAGGTGGGGGAGCGCTGGAGCATCGTGACGTGCGCTGCATCGTCAGACAGGGCGGGGATGAGCGTTGCCGCAGTAGCGCCCGAGCCGATGACGACGACGTTCTTGCCGGCGTAGTCGAGATCATTCGGCCACGTTTGCGGGTGCACGATCTGACCGTTGAAGTCGTCCATGCCTTCCCACTCGGGCGTGTAGCCGCTCGAGTGGCGGTAGTAGCCCTGGCACATCCACAGGAAGGAGCATGTGATCACCTGCTCGTCACCTGCAGCGTCGGTGGCGGTGAGTGTCCACTGCTTGTCGACGCTCGACCAGACGGCGGACGAGATGTTCTGGTCGTACCGGATGTGCCGATCGAGATCGTTCTCGTCGATGACCTCACCCATGTACTTCATGATCTCTTCGGCCGAAGCGATCGGGGCGCTCGTCCACGGCTTGAACCGGTAGCCGAACGTGTAGAGGTCGCTGTCGGAGCGAACGCCTGGATAGGTGTGTGTGCGCCAGGTGCCGCCGAAACCGTCTTGGGATTCGAGCACGACAAAGGACTTGTCTGGGCACTGGTCTTGCAGGTGGTAGGCGCCGCCGATTCCGGAGATGCCGGCACCGACGATGAGTACGTCGAAGTGTTCAGTCATGATCGCTCCTCGCGAGGGGACGCCGATCAGTCTGACAAAGCATTGGCCTGACGAGAAATCGGCAACTACTCGGCGCCGGAAGCCGTGGCAATGTGGTCGGCCAATCGTTCGGCCAGTGCAATCAACGTCAGCGTTGGGTTCACGTAGCCGGACGTCGGGAAGACCGAGCTGCCAGCAATGAACAGGTTCGGTACGTTGTGGACCCGGCCGTCGGGGGTCACCACTCCGTCCTTGGGGCGATCGCTCATGCGGGTCGTTCCCATGTGGTGGGCCATGCTCGATGGCACACCGAGCTCGTCGAACGATCCCGCTCTCGGCACGTAGGTGCCGAGCCCCGCCTGCTCGACGTGTTCGGCAATTCGCTTCTGCACCGCCAAGACGCTGGTGCGAACCTGCTCACCGATCTGCCACTCGATCTTGGGTAGCGGTGAGTTGTGCGCATCGGTGTGATGCGACAGCGAGACCCGGCTGTCGATCAAGGGCGGCTGCTCGCATTGAAGGACGATCTCGAGCCTGGTGAATCCCATCCCATCGACACCGTCGCCCCAGCCGCCCCGTCCGTAGCCGGGCAAGAGCGAGCGATGACGGAACAAAGAGTTGAACGCCGCCTGGGGGTAGTAGTCAACCCCTGAGGCAATGGTGGCCAGCGACCGGAGGAGCTTTTTCGGGTTCCGCAGTTGCGGCTTCGGATCCTGCAACAACCACTTGAGGGTGTCGGCCGCCGCGAGATGTCGTTCACTCGGTCGAGGGAAGATCGAGAACGCCATGCGAGTGGCTTCCAACTCTTCAGACAACGCTGCTGAAGTCGAGGCGTAGCCGTGCACGACCCCGGTGCCGATATCGGCCAGATCGAAGAACGCCATTGCGTCGATTGCGTTTTCGCTGTCGACCTCGACATGGCCGATCGAGAAGAGCGGATGATCCATGAAGTACCGGCCGACGTTGCCGTGCTCGTTGCCGACGCCGCCGTTGCCTCGATCCGAGGCGAGCAGCAGTCGTGCGTTTTCGATCGCACCGCACGCCAGGACGAACTTCGATGCTCGAACCGAGGATTCGCCGTCGTTGGTTCGGTAACGGGCAGAGGTGATGGCCCCTCCGCGCTGTGCCCTGATGAGTTCGATGACGGTTGCATCGGTTTGGATTCGGCACAACGAACTCGCCCTCAACTCGTCGACGAGTCGCGACCGGAAATCGTCGCTGAGCCCGAAACGAAACCACTTGGCATCGAAGTCGGTCCAGAAGCCCTCACCGAGTGCATTGCCCCGAGCGGAAGCGGGAGGGTCGTAGTCGTTGGCGCCGATCGCGAAGTGCTCGTGCGCTCGGTCGAACCACGGCTCGAGCTCGGCGAACGTGATCGGCCAACCGGAACCAGCAATCCATGGTCGTTCGGCAATGTCTTGTTGGTCGATCAGGCCATAGCGAAGCCCCATCTGCTCGTCAGCTGTCTGTCCAGCGGTCTTGACGACCCAAGCATTCGAGTTGCCAGCCAGGCGGCGGGTGCGATTCTCGATCGCGTTGAAGTGATTGATCGGATCACCCGTCACCGACGCGGCTGAAAGCTGTTGGCGCTCGTGGTCGTGATGGACGGCGCCGCTTTCGAGCATCGCCACCGACACACCGCGGCGCACCAGCTCAGCGGCCACCACGAGGCCAGCCGGCCCGCTCCCGATCACGCAGACGTCGCTCGGCTCCCGAAGGCCGATGTCCTGATGCTCATTCGTGTTGTTCGTCGACAATGCAGGCCCCTCGCCGTATTCAACTCTTCCAGGCTGTAGGTGGCAAGCGCCAACGCCTCCAGGCGAATCTGCTTGCTGCCGAGTAGCACTTCCCTGCAGCACGTCAGCGAGAAAACGCCGGACGAGCACTCTCCGGGTCGGGTTAGCATCCAGCGGGTGATTCGTGACGATCTCCTCTTGGCCGTGCATGCGGCGTTGACGACCATCGGCGTTGCCGATGTTCCCGACACAGTGGTGATCGAGCGGCCCGCCCGACCAGAGCATGGCGACTGGAGCACCAACGCTGCGCTCGTGTGCTCGAAAGCACTCGGAAAGAACCCGCGTGAGATTGGTCAGGCACTCGCCGATGAACTGATCGCCAACCCGCCGAAACATGTCGAGGCTGTCGAGATCGCCGGGCCTGGTTTCGTCAACTTCAGGCTGGCCAACACCTGGCTCTACGACGCTCTCGGCGAAGTGATCGCCGACGGTGTCGAGGGCTATGTCACGCCAGATCTCGGCAAGGGAACGCGGGTAAACGTCGAGTTCGTCTCGGCCAACCCGACTGGCCCGCTCCACGCAGGCCATGGACGCTGGGCTGCCTACGGAGATTCGCTCTGCCGGTTGTTTGCCCGCTGTGGCTACGTGCCCCACGCCGAGACCTACGTCAACGACCGGGGCGTTCAGATCCAGCACTACGGCGATTCACTCGCCGCCCGTAAGCGCGGCGAGCAGCCTGCTGAAGACGGCTACCAAGGCGCTTACATCACCGAGTGGGCTGCCGAGATGCCCGACGATGTCGACCCCGCTGTGTGGGGAATCGAGCACGCTCTCGAGGACCAGAAGCAAGCACTTGCTGCCATGCACGTTGCTTTCGACACTTGGTCGAGCGAGAAAGCCTCAGTCGAAGCTGGTCACATGGAGTCGGCGCTCGAGCGGCTGAAAGCCGCCGGTCATGTCTACGAAGAAGAAGGTGCCACCTGGTTGCGCACCACCGACTTCGGTGATGACAAGGATCGGGTGCTGATCAAGTCCGACGGCGACATGACCTACATGCTTACCGACATCGGCTACCACGAATCGAAGTTCGAGCGTGGCGACCTGATCATCGACATCCTTGGCGCTGACCATCACGGCTACGTCCCACGGATGAAGGCTGCGCTGCAGTTGCTCGGTCACCCAGCGGATGCTTACGAGGCGATCATCGGGCAGAACGTGAAACTGATGCGTGATGGTGAAGAGGTCAAGCTCTCCAAGCGCACCGGCACCATGATCGAGATCCGCGAACTCATCGACGATGTCGGTCCTGACGTTGCTCGGTTCGCCTATCTGATGCAGTCGATCGACACTTCGATGGTGCTCGACATCGACCTGCTCGCCGAGCAGTCGTCAGAGAACCCGGTCTTCTACGTGCAGTACGCACACGCCCGGATCCACGCGATCGGTCGCATGGCTGCTGAACGGGGCATCTCAAGGGCGCCCCTTGCCGACGCAGATCTCTCGCTGCTGCAACACGAGCGTGAGCTGCAGTTGCTGCGCGACCTGTTCTCGCTCAATGACGTCTTGGTATCGGCCATGACCGAGCGAGCACCTCACAAGATCAGCCAATGGGTCCGTGAACTGGCTTCGGCATTCCAGGGCTTCTACCACGACTGCCCCGTGCTTCGCGATGACGTCGACCCTGCGCTTCAACAGGCCCGGCTGTGGCTGGTCGAAGCCACACGTATCGGCCTCTCCATCGGTCTCGACTTGCTCGGTGTCGATGCACCGGAGCAGATGTGACCGCCGCACCGATCCCTCGGCACCTTCTTCCTGACAACGCATCGATCGGGTCAGCGGGTCAGCTCATCATCGGCGGCTGCGACACGCTCGAACTCGCTGCCGAGTTCGGCACGCCGCTGTTCGTCTACGACGAGGACCACCTTCGGGCTCGTTGCCGCGAGGCCGTCGCCAGCTTTGGCGACCGCGCCACGTTCGCCACGAAGGCCTTCCTCTGTCGGGCAATGGCTCGCCTTGCTTACGAAGAGGGCATGAGCCTCGATGTCGCTACCGGTGGTGAGATCCACGTTGCCTTGTCCGCCGGGGTGCCTGCCGAGCGTCTCGTCATGCACGGCAACAACAAGTCGGTCGCTGAATTGGCGGTCGCGATGGACGTCGGCATCGGCCGGATCATCATCGACAGCTTCGAAGAGATCGACCGGATCGAAGCACTGGTCGCCGGGGGAGCGACCCCGCCAACCGTGTTGCTTCGCGTCACGCCAGGGGTCGAGGCTCACACCCACGAGTACATCGCCACCGGTCAAGACGATTCGAAGTTCGGCTTCACTGTGTCGACCGGCGTTGCTCATCGCGCCGTCGAGCGAGCAGCTGCTTCGCCAGCGATGAACCTGGTCGGCATCCACGCCCACATTGGTTCGCAGGTGTTCCGGGCCGAGTCGTTCGCGGCCGTGGTCGGCGTGCTCGCTGACTTCACCAAGCCGCTCGACCTTCCTGAGCTCGTCGTGGGTGGCGGTCTGGGCGTCGCATACGTCGAAGGCGAAGAGGCGCCCACGATCGGGCAGTGGTCCAAGATCTTGCTCGACGCGGCTGCTTCGTCTGGTGTCACCGCATCGATCGGCATCGAGCCGGGACGATCCATTGCGGCTGCTGCTGCGATCACGATGTACACCGTCGGCACCATCAAAGAGCTCGAAGGCATCCGCACCTACATCGCCGTCGACGGTGGCATGAGCGACAACCCCCGCCCCGTTCTGTACGGCTCTGGCTACGAAGCCTTCATGCCGGCCGCCGTTGCCGCAGCTCGTGATCGCGAAGCTCGCATCGTTGGCAAGCACTGCGAATCCGGCGACCTGCTCGTTCGAGAGGCGCATGTCCCTTCCTCTCTGGCGGTTGGCGACCTTCTGGCCACCCCCGTCACCGGTGCCTACGGCCACTCGATGGGTTCCAACTACAACAAGGTCCTGCGACCTCCTGTGGTGTTCTGTCGTGATGGCGACGCCCGTCTCGTCGTGCGGCGAGAAACCAACGAGGACCTGCTCCTCACCGATGTCGGATGAGACGATGCGAGTTCAACGCGATGTCAGCTCACCGCTATGCCCAATCAAAACTGTT
>ENA-ORXT01007164-ORXT01007164.1-marine-metagenome-genome-assembly--contig:-NODE-7164-length-10058-cov-6.409779_pt1 | contig 10058 bp, 8 predicted proteins | sample MGYA00237868_ERZ511482 | MGnify/ENA metagenome assembly ERZ511482
TGAAGACTGGAACCCTCAGCTGGACTCCCCAGAGTGGAATGCTGCAATTAACTACTATGTAGACTTAATGAATGCATCAGGCCCTCCAGGTTCATCTGCTAATGGTCACAACGAAAACCGTGCGCTTTTCAAAGATGGCAAATGTGCAACCTGGGTTGACGCAACATCAGCCGCTGGTGATGTTCGTAACCCTGATACATCAGCTGTTGCAGACAAAACTGACTTCTTCAAAGCTCCTATGCAAGAAACCGACAAAGGTACAGGTTGGTTCTGGTCCTGGGCTCTTGCTATTCCAGAGAGCTCCAAGAAAGTAGATACTGCCAAGAGTTTCCTGAAGTGGGCAACATCCAAAGAGTACTTTGAAAGTGTTGGTGAGGCAAAAGGCTGGGTTGCTGTTCCTTCAGGAACACGTAAATCGGTTGAAGAGGATCCGCGTCGTCTAGAGGCTGCTCCTTTTGCTAATACTATTGTAGAGGCTATCCTGTCTGTTGATCCTGCAGATCCAACACGCGACCCAGTGCCTTACACTGGCGTTCAGTTTGTAGCTATTGAAGAGTTTCAAGGCATCGGTAACTATGTAGGTCAGCAAGTTGCTGCAGCATTAGCGGGTCAGAGCTCTGTAGAAGAAGCGTTGGCAAACAGCCAGAAGTTTGCTGTTCGTGAAATGACTAAAGCCGGTTACATCCAGTAGTCGTGCAGTAAAACGAACCGGGGCCTTGCGCCCCGGCTCGTAATTTCATTAAAACTAGTATATACACAATCGTTTACACGACGGTTCAGCGTATTCTCAAGTCACTCGCTAACATCCAACATCTGAGAGGATAGAACGCATGGCTACTAAAGCGTCCAGATTATCTGCACGTTTAATGATCTCCCCTGCTGTGCTTTTGCTGCTGGGTTGGATGCTTATACCTCTCAGCATGACGCTGTATTTCTCGTTCCTGCGCTACAACTTGCTGCAGCCAGGCAGTGGTAATCCTTTTGTAGGTTGGGAAAACTATTATTGGTTTGTCACTGACCCAAGCTTCAAAGCTGCACTGTTCAATACCTTGATACTTGTTGGCGGTGTGCTCCTGATAACCACACTTGGTGGTATAGGCTTTGCGCTACTGCTCGATCGCCCGATGTTTGGCCAAGGCGTCATTCGTATTATGGTAATCGCGCCATTTTTTGTTATGCCAACCGTTTCCGGGTTGGTCTGGAAGAACATGTTCATGAATCCCGTGAATGGCATTTTTGGCCATCTTGCTTCAGCAATAGGGATGCAACCTGTGGATTTCTTCGGACAGATCCCGCTGGCGTCCATCATCTTTATCGTCTCATGGATGTGGCTTCCCTTTGCAACCCTGATTTTATTGACAGCATTGCAATCGCTTGATCAAGAGCAGATTGAAGCGGCTGAAATGGACGGAGCCAATTGGCTGAATCGTTTTTGGTTTATGGTGCTGCCACACATGGCACGGGCCATTACCGTTGTCATCCTTATACAAACCATCTTTCTGCTGTCGGTCTTTGCCGAGATCCTTGTCACCACTAACGGGGGGCCTGGCACAGCAACGTCGAGAAGCTGGAACTGTGCCTGCGGTGGCCACAGAGGGACCCCTCCCCATGAGGAAACCCTGGGCCCAGCGCCCGAATAATGAAGGTCCAGTCTGCATGCAACGGGTGTGACGAGGACGACGCCGTTTTGTGGCGCGGTTTGGTCTGCAACGGCCTGTCCAGGAGTTGGCTCTTGACCGACTGTCTGCTTACGTTGCTCTTTAAAATACGGGTAGTGTACATTTAGGATTGTACAAAATACGATGGTTACATAAAAATTTGTTCGACTCATAACTACATTAACATAAATATGTCTATTTTGAAATACATGCATCTCGAGAACAAACCATAGCGGGAGGTGGGGGATCCTGCGGCTGGCTGCTGGCCGCCCAGCCGCACACACGGCCCATAACGGCGGAGTCGTGGCGATTGCCTGTCGCTTCCAGCTCAACCCGCCTCCCCGGCATCCAGGCGACGGCCCACGCATCGGTCTTGGTCGCCGGCGGCGCGCTCTACTTTTGTGAACCCACCACCGCCGGTACGCACTCCACCGACGTGACTGGCGCTACATACAACCCATCGCCCCAACCGCCGTCGGCTCTTGGTCCAGCGCGACCCCGCAGCGCTTCCACGCGTGTCCCGCCTCGGGTCCGTCCACCACCATGGCGCCCGCCGCGGCGTTTGCGGCGCCCCTCTTCCCCCCGCTCACTGCGGCCGGCGCGTCCACCTTTGTGGGCCGCCACACCCCCGCCGCGCGGACGAGCCGGTCGCTGCCCACCCGCGGCCGGCGCGCCGGCTCGGCGGCCCCGCCGGCGCGCATGGTCGTTGCGCCCGCCGCGCCGCCGGCCTCCCTCACCGGCGTCCCGCCGCCAACCAAGAAACGGGTTGCGGTCATTGGCGCGGGCCTCGCGGGCTTGTCGTGTGCCAAGTACCTCGTCGACGCTGGCTACGAGCCGGTCGTGCTCGAGGCGCGGGACGTGCTCGGCGGCAAGGTTGCCGCATGGAAGGATGAGGATGGCGACTGGTACGAGACTGGCCTCCACATCTTTTTCGGCGCCTACCCCAACATGCTGCAGCTGTTCAAGGAGCTCGACATTGAGGACCGCCTGCAGTGGAAGTCCCACTCGATGGTCTTCAACATGAAGACGGACGCGACGCCCGACGCCGACGGCTTGATCCGTGCGGAGCCCCAGTACAGCCGCTTTGACTTCCCGGGCTGGTTGCCGGCGCCACTCAACGGCATTGTGGCCATCCTTCGCAACACGGATATGTTGACGTGGAATGAAAAGATCCGCTTTGCCATTGGCCTGCTCCCGGCCATCATCCGCGGGCAGGACTACGTGGAGGAGTGCGACGAGCTGTCCTGGTCCGAGTGGGTCCGCAAGCACAACATCCCCGACCGGGTCAATGACGAGGTGTTCATCGCCATGTCCAAGGCGCTCAACTTCATCAACCCCGACGAGATTTCGGCGAGTGTCATCCTCGTCGCCCTCAACCGGTTTCTCCAAGAGAAGGAGGGTTCCAAGATGGCCTTCCTGGACGGCGCCCCCCCAGAGCGACTGTGCGCGCCCCTGGCGGAGCACATCACCGCGAACGGCGGCCAGGTGCTGACCAACAAGCCATTACGGAAGATTGAGCTGGCCGCCGACGGGAGCGTCGCGGCGCTGCAGCTGGCCGGCGGGGAGCGGTTCGAGGCGGACGCCTACGTGTCGGCCATGCCCGTCGACATTGTTAAGAAGGTGCTGCCGTCCGAGTGGGCGGGCCTGCCCTTCTTCTCGGGCCTCAAGAACCTGGTTGGCGTGCCCGTCATTAACGTGCACATCTGGTTTGACAAGAAGCTGACGGAGGTGGACCATCTGCTCTTCTCCCGCTCCCCGCTGTTGTCCGTGTACGCCGATATGTCCATCACGTGCGATGAGTATGCGGACCCGGACCGGAGCATGCTCGAGCTGGTCCTCGCCCCCGCAGCTGACTACATTGGCAAGAGCGACGAGGCCATCATTGACGCGACGATGGCCGAGCTGGAACGCCTCTTCCCCCAGCACATTGGTCCCAAGGCGGCGGACCCGGCGAAGATCCGCAAGTACCACGTCGTCCAAACACCACGGTCGGTGTACAAGACGACCAAGGGCCTCCAGCCGAGCCGCCCGACGCAGACAACGCCCATCCCCAACTTTTTCCTGGCCGGCGACTACACGCTGCAGATGTACCTGGCCAGCATGGAGGGGGCGGTGCTCAGCGGTAAGATGGCGGCGGGCGAGGTGGTCAAGGCCGGCGGGGTGGGTGGTGCGTCTGCATTCACGGGTGGCATCGACAAGTCGTTCACCAAGCAGGCCGCAACGGAAGGTTAAACAACCAGCGCCGTTTGGTGTCCTCTTTCGTCTCCCCCGTGTGCTCACCAGGCTGTCGTTCAGAGTTCAAAACTGTTGTGTACATACGCATGCGTCAATATGCCCTCTGGCGCCCGTCGTCTTCGACGCACTTCCAATCCGCGGGACAGAGCCATGAAAAACGAAAACAAGAGCACACGGTCGGAGGTGGTCCGCTCAATGCGTGATGGGCGGCATAGCCACCCCTCCCCTTGCCGCATCCGACTTCTCCTCCGTCTCCCCTGCCAGCCCGACAACGGCAACGTTGTCGCCACGCAACACCATCAGCCCATGGGTCATCTCCTTCACGGTGCCGCCTCCTGCCGACGCGGGTGGGTATACTACCTCCACCGTGTGCTCGAGGACGAGGTTCTGCACCTGATCAAACCCGCGCAGAATCCCCTGCACCGACGCAACCGGCAAGCATAAGACAAGAACAAACGACCACAAAGCATGCAAAGCAGCAACCAGAGACGAAAAACAACACCGGAACCAGATACAAGTGCGTCAGCCATCTGCAACAAGGCAGGCTAAGGGACGACTCACGCACGTACAGTGTCGACCATTCAACAGCAATCGTAAATACAAACCAATACCATCGGGAGGCCAAGTGGACCCGCTTCGTGGTGAGCAAGACGCACATGAACGGCAGCCCCCAGCACTACCACGGAGACGCAAAAAACGCGGGGGACAGACCAGCACGGACAAACGCAACAGAAAATAGCGGCACCCACATACCTTTACACACCGCCCATCGGCTGTCAACACCACCACCCGCTGACTAGCCATGGCCGCGAGCAGCGGCGCCGCAGTGCCGCCGCCGCTGCCGCCGCCAACGCCGCTGCCGCGGCTCGGCACGCGGCCGCCGCCACGACCTCGCCGCATGATGAACGCAGCAAGCAGGGGGCGCCGACGGGGACCAGCAGTCACGTACTCGTACTGTGCTCAGGCGACAAGGGCGGTAACCTCTTCGCAGCTTCCCCAGCTGGACGCACCAGTGCGCACCGTGGCCGCGGTGGTGGGGATGCCGTGCGCCGTGCGCGGATGACAAAGACGCGCTGGTGCAACATAGCAGAAGCGGGTTCCATTCCCGCCTGCGCCCACAAGTCCCTCGGATCAAGTACGGAAGATGTGGTGTGCGAAAGGGATGTGTGTGGGCCGTTTGGGTTCCGGTCGGCGTTTTGGGATTACTGTACCTCTTTGTCTGACTCGCCTCTGTCGAGTGCACTCGCTCGGTTCTGCCTCGGCCTCTGTACCGGTGGGCGCGCTGCCGCGCGGACAGCGAGCGTGCAGATGGGGCTGCTGCGCGGCCCGCCCCGTCGCTACCTAGCCGACACGATCAGTACTTGTCAGGATGGCCAAAACTAAAATGTGTGCGCCGCAGGCATGGCCAACACTGTGTGTGCACCTGCGTGTGTGCGTTTACTTTCGGACCCGTACGAAAGTTCGCGTCGGCGGTGGATGCCGCGGCGCTTTGTTCTTCACCCTTGTGGAGGGGGCGCCGGCGGGACCGCCCGCCACGCCCGCCGTGGCGGCGCGGCACCGCCGTTGCGGGGGCCAGGCGGGGCCGGACCGCGCCGGCCGAGTCACGGCGCTACCCCCGCCCGGCAAGGAATCAATGCGCTGGACACGGCCTCGCCGCGTGGCGCGGCGGCGGACACCCGAGGTAGGCGCCCGGCGGCGGCGATTGGTCCATGCGTGGTTTGGCGTGATGGTGGCAAAATCTGCGCCTCGCACGGCTCGGCGCTGCAGCCCCGCGCACGGTCCCCCGAGCGGGCATCTGACGGGGGACAACGACGAGTGCGTGGTGTGCTGGACGTGGCCGCCCCGCCGTGTGTGTGTGTGGATGCCGTGGGTGCGGGTGCCCCCAGCGACCACCTCCCCGCCCCGCCCCCCCTGCGAGGGCATTGCTGGCCGTCGGTTTGGCGTGGCGCCATCGCGGGCCGCGGGGGGCACCGCCCCGCGCCGCCGCGGCGAGGATCCTATTTATGAGCAAGAGCTCTGCGCGCTCACGCCCAGGCGCTGGGAGCCGCCCCCCCCCTTGGCGAGCCACCGACCGGCCCCCGCGCGCTCTGTCAACGTCCACGCCCGTCGAGACCGCCGAGCCTTTTCCCCGGCCACGCCGCGCCCGCCGCGTGCGGCCTCGGCGCCCCGCGCGGGGTTGCGCCCCACCCCGCGCGCCGCCGCACGTGGGGTTTGGCGTCGCCGCCGCTGCCGTGCGCTCCGCAGACCCCCCGGGACGCGCCCGCCGCTGCCGCCGCCGCGCGTCGACGCGCGCAGTGGCCGCTGCCCCAAGAGGCGCCGGCGCCGTTGCACGACGGCGCCGCCCCGTCTACCATCGCGGTAGCAGAAGGGCAGGGACGTCTCGGGGCAGGCGGTTGGCGGCGGCGCCGGCCGCGCGATGGCGGGCGGTGGGGCGCCGGGGGGGGGGGGGCCCGACGCTGTGAGGGAGACGTTGCGCAAGGCGTTGGACGGTGACGATGGGGCGACGGTGGTGGCAGTGGTGGCCGACCGGCCAGACCTGCACTCGTGCACCGGCCGCAACTGCGACACGCCGCTGCACCATGCGGCAGGCAGTGGCAGCAAAGAAACCGTGGCGGCGCTGATCGGCGCCGGCGCGGCTGTCGAGGCAACGGACGAGAACGTCAGGACGCCGCTACACCGCGCGGCTCGCAATGGCCACAGGAAGACCGTGGCGGCGCTGATCGTCGGCGGCGCGGCGGTCGGAGCGACTGACGAGGACGGCTGGACGCCGCTGCACCGTGCGGCAAGCAGTGGCAACAAGGAGACCGTGGCGGTGCTGATCGGCGCCGGCGCGGCTGTCGAGGCAACGGACGAGGACGGCTGGACGCCGCTGCACCGTGCGGCTCGCTATGGCCACAGGGAGACCGTGGCGGCGCTGATCGTCGGCGGCGCGGTGGTTGGAGCGACTGACGAGGACGGCTGGACGCCGCTGCACCGTGCGGCACACAGTGGCAACATGGACACGGTGGCGACGCTGATCGGCGCCGGCGCGGCGGTCGGAGCGACGACCAAGGACGGCAAGACGCCGCTGCACTCGGCGGTAGGCCGTGGCAGGAAAGAGACCGTGGCGGCATTGCTTTGTGAGGGTGCAGACGTCAATGGCAGCGGGATTCTTCCTGTTCCTCTCAAGGTAGCGGCAGACAAGGGCTATCTTGAGACGGTACGTGTCCTAGTTGCTTGGGACGCGGCCGTTGGTTCCGTGCGGCCCAGCAGAGCGCGCGTCCGGCTCTCCAGCAAGGCTAAGCAGCTTTGCTTCGCACTGAACAGCACACCCCGGCTGTCCGACAAGTAGCGCCAAGAAGCCAAGGATAAGTGGCGTGCGGCGGTCGATCTGACCATAACCTCGGAGGCCGTTGTGGACCCCGCCGACCGGGCCCTGGCCGACCTGCAAGCCACCTTCGATCTTTTTTTTGCCAATCCCGACGGCATGACAGTGGACACCATCCAGAAGGCGCTGACGCCTCCGTCAAACCGGGACGTGCGCTGGCACCACAAGGCGCACGAGGTGCTGCTCTTTGCCCAGCGCATCGGCGTCATTGCGTCGGTAACCACTTCAAAGCCGGGCGAACGCTGTATCAACTGGTTTGACCGCGTGTACCTGCCTGTGCTGCGTGTACTGGCGCCTCATAACCACGGCCGCGTCGCCGTCGTGATGCGTGACGCCCAGCGAAACGGTCTCATCGAAAAATGGGACCTCTCTGCAGTCAAGGCGGTGATGGAGCTTCACGCCATCGTGTACGTCGAGTTGGTCAACATCCACCAACGCATCGACAACCTGGAAGAGGCGGTCACCTGCACGGGTGAGATGCTGTTCAAGACCATAGAGGAGCTTAAAAGCCTGAAGCAGAGCCTCCACGAAAAGGAGGAGCACGACCGGAAGGTGGCGCTCGTCAAGTCGGCGGTCAAGATTGGGTTGAGCCTGGCGCCCGTGCTTGGCGGCATGCTCAGCGTCAGCGTTGACGCCGTTGCTCTGCTGACGGACGACCTCCCTGCAGCGGCTGCAATGATGCGCCACGCGGCTGACACCACGGACTTGGTGGCGGCGCGGCAGTTGTTGCAGCTCGTGCGCGACGCAAGCAGCACAATGCCCGCAGAGCAGCTGCAGCAGTTGCAGGAGTTGTTCGTCCCGTTTTTGTCCCTGGAGGAGATGGACAAGGAGCTCGACTGGGCCATGCAGGAGCTAGGGATTTGCCAGGACGCGGAGGCAGCGGGCGTTTTCAAGGACGTGGCACCAGTGGACGACTGGGGGGAGGAGGCGTCGGCGGCGCTGGGGGGCGGAGGGGTGGAGGTGAATATTGAGGGGACAGACGCGGCGGCGGACAATGATGACGCGGACGCGACGTCGACAGGTAGTGGGGAGGACACGCCTTCTGACGCCGAGGAGGAGGACGTGGAGACCGACAAGGCAGAGGACAAGTGGGAGGACCCCAAGGACGAGACCAAGGGCGTGCTCATTGACCATGGGGTGGAAGTGGCGGCGGACGCAAGGCGCCGGCGACGCGCAAGGCGCACTGGCAAGGGCGGCGCCCCAGCACCACCAGCTGCATCCGGGAGGAGCTCGCAGTCGATATCCCCAAGGGCGGCTGCGACTGGGGTGGCACCATGGGAGGCCGACGTTGCTCGTGCCCTCCCTCCCTCACACGCCGTGGCGGCGGTGAACCGCCCCAGGCTTGGGCCTGCTGCCCACCCTGGGACGGCTGCAGCAACGGCGGAGCGGCTGCCGGGCGAGCCGGATGCCACCGCCGCGGCGGCAGCGGCGACAACGTCGACTCGGCCCACCGCCCCGCGCTGGGGTCGCGACTTTTTCGCCGGCGTCACGCGCTGGGGGGCCAAGGAGCTGGCGTTGCACGTGGCCGACTATGTGGCGGCCGAGTACGAGGAGGACGAGCACAAGGCGCTGGCCGCCACCGTCCTCGCGCGGGCGGTGGAGCACCGCGTGATGGGCCCGGCGTTGGTGCGTTGCCGCCGCCCCGGCCAGATCGTGGCCTGTCTGTTGGGCGACCCGCCGCGGCTTTGCATGGAGGAGGCGTCTGTGGAGAGCTTCATCGCGGAAGCGCAGCGCCACGCTCCACGTAAGTGACGAGGGACCCGGGGTGGGTGTGGGAGGGTGTGGGTGACATGGATGGGCTGGGGTGTGGCATCAACGATCAAAGGCAATGACGGGGGGAATACCCACCTGCTTGAAACTTTAGGGATTTCCAAGCGTCGCACTTTTGGATTGGCGTATCATTTTATCAGTAGACTTTTGGGCAGCGAATGTGTTCCACCAGCTCTGAACTTCCAGCGAAGCGAATAGAAAATGTTCTGGCAGTGAGCTCACGTGTCAAGCGCATGTACTGTACGCTTGAGAACGAAACCACAACGTAATTGTAGCTTCGCTGGACAAGCGTATCTGAACCGTCGACCTGTGGGTCAAGCATCACTCCTCGACTTCACTTTTTGACGGGTATGTAACCGGAGATGTGTAGGCATATTCCTGCTGTGGTGTGTTGCGTCTCTCAGAAAAGGCCCAGCGCGATCCTTCGAAGCACCCTCTCGCCAGAACGCCACGGACACAGCAATGAAAACGGGGGCGCAGCTGCCTGCCGCCCGCGCGCGTACTGGAAGTGGTGCGCGCCCGTTTCCGCGGCAGCCGCAGCTGCGGGGCCGCGCTGTAGCCCGCACGGCCGTCCGTGGCGGCTGCCGTAGCCGGTGCGCGCCTCGCCGGGTTTCCCGACGGCTGGAGGCAGCCCGGCGCGTGGCGCACACCGCTGTCGCCGTCGCCGCCGCCTTCCCTGCCTCTCAGAGCCGCTGCGGCAGACGCGCGCGCTGCGCGTGGCGGCGAGGCGACGGCGGTCGCACGAGAGGACGGTGGAGGGAGGGGCGTTAGTCAGCCTTTGCTGCGATGCACGCCGTCGTCGGCGCCGCCGCCAGTGTTGGAGAGGCTTGGCCGCCACACGCCGTTGGGGGCTTGGCGGGTCGCGGGTGACCACTCAGTGCGACGGTATTGCCGCGGCGGCTGCAAGCGACAGATGCGTCGCGCGTGCGGTCGTCACTGCACGTGCGGTCGTCCCCGCACGCGCGGCCACCGGCCGCAGCAACAGCGGAGCGCGGTGGGATGGGGGGGTGGGAGACGGGGGGTGAAGT
>ENA-ORXT01007168-ORXT01007168.1-marine-metagenome-genome-assembly--contig:-NODE-7168-length-10052-cov-9.618847_pt1 | contig 10052 bp, 10 predicted proteins | sample MGYA00237868_ERZ511482 | MGnify/ENA metagenome assembly ERZ511482
TCGGAGACCTGTGAGCGATCTTCCTCCACCCGGCAATGGCGAGATGATGCCGCCTCCAACAGGCAAGCCGCTCAACCGCAAACAGCGACGTGCTGCGTTGCAGACCGGCCAGAAGACCGAGGTCGGATCCACCGAGCCGAAGCCGGTGTCCCGGTCTTCGGCCCGCAAGAAAGCACGTGGTGTCGCGCTCGACGTGTTGCGACGAATCGAGAACGATGGGGCCTACGCGAACCTCGTCCTCGGCCCGGCGCTCGACGCCGCGGCGGGCGGCGGCGAGCGGGGAACTGGCGGACGTGAGGCAGCGGCGCTGCCGCCGCGCCCCCCGCAGCCGTCGATACGGCCGCCTACACGACTGATGGAGGGCTGCTGTTTGTGTCGGTCCCCGCCCTTACACTGCCGCCGGGAACATTTCACTGGCCGTCGCGACGACCACGACTGTGACGCTCGTGCCGATCGTCGTTGAATCAGCGGTGGCGGGCACTAGCGACCGCCGCGTGTAGCTTGTGTTGACAGATTGATCAGCGGGTGCGCCGCTCGCGGTCGCTGGCCGTCGACTGGCGGCTGCGGATGCTGGCAACCATCGACACGACTGCGAGGCTCTCCATGTGCCTCCTTGCGGGACGTTGGGGGGTCAGGAATCGCACTTGGGTGGCAGTCAACGCGGTCGCCGACATACGGACGGCAGGCGGCCGCGGCGAAAGCGCGCCGTACGGTGTCGGCGGTGGCATCAAGAACACCAGCACCACGCCGGCGGGTCCGCTTGGGCTCGTTGAGAAGGTGCGTTTGGGCTCAGTGGGAGTCGTGTTACGGTCTGAGTCTTCGGAGTTACGATCACGGGGTGTCAATGTGAGTTGACAAAACGTTCTGTGCCACGCGTCGAACAGATACCCGCAGGAGGTGGTGGCGAGCGGGGCGGCAAAGGTCTGCAGGGCACTCAGCAGTTGGCCGTCACGCACGCCCCGGCGACGCGCGTCGCATGTCTTCGTCGGCTCGGTACGTCCTCCAAATAGAGGACGTGCAACAGACGATCCTTGCCGTTGCCCGCGCCGCCATTGCCGTCTATACAGTATTTCCTGCGGCTGTCACTACGATATCTGCCGCTGAGGCGTCTGCTGATGCTCAAACGCACGGGTGGTGGATATGACCGCCTCGCCGAGAAACAAGCGACGGTAACACGCGCGCGTCGACGGCTGCCGACGCGAGTGGCGTGGGCGGTGGCAACATGACGAGGGTGAGGGTGGGCGGCGGCAATTTGATTGGGGTGGGGGAGGGCGATGGCAACATGGTTGCTGTGGGGGTGGGCGACAGCCATTTCAATGGAAGCGAGGGTAGGCGAAACCAATAGGAGTGAGGCAGAGGTGCGTGGCGGGAAAAAAAGAAGGAGGTACAAACAAGCGCCGACGAAGAGAAGAGGGCGGAGGAGGGCTTCGGTGGAAGGGCGGATGTGCAAGTGGCCAGTACCTTTGATGAAGCACTATCACAGCTGGTGTCCATAGCCGCGCCCGCCCACACAAGCTCGTGCGGCGGCAAAAGGCGGACGGCACGTGTAATGAGCATCACGTTTCGGGGTGCGTGTCCGAGGGAGTGAGGCCCCTCGACAGTCAGGTGGGTGGGGCCGTGCATCATCGGAAAAGAGGTGTCACAAGAGAGCCAACGCGTCTGTTTTGAGGCCGGCTTCTGCGGCGGTTCGCCCGGTGGGACGCAGATTCGACTGCACGAGACGCTGAAATTGGAGGTTGTTTCGCGGAAGAGAGAAAAGCAAGGAAGAAACCGAACGACGGAGTTGTATGCACACAACGCAGCAAGGCGGCGGTCACACCCATCACGCGAGCAACGCGGCAATATTTTTTGAGACACGAACAAATTGGCCAGCGATTTGCTCTTGCGTCAACATCGCTGTGGCAGTCGCCATCAGGCCAATTGGCTTGATCATAAACCCGTGGTCGAGGTACACGACGTCCCGTACATTTCACTTGAGCTCGTTGAAGACGCCCTCGAAAGGATGCAGGTTGGGGGAATAGGCGGAATGCCTCAAAAAATGCAAGCCGTTGGCCTACATTGAGGCATCGCCTGCGGCGTCGTGGATGCCAGCGTTGTCGTAGAGGATGACACATGCTTCCGGTTGCAGCTCCCACGGTAGGCCCGGCACATACGTACTCATCTGGCCTCGAAGACAATGAAGAAAGAGTCGCCAGTCATCAGATGTTTGTGCGCCGCCCAAAATGATGGTTGTGCTCCAAAGAACACCAGGCGACAACGACACGGCCATCCTTGTGCTGGTGCGCGGGACGGGCCGGGTGTCGCGATCGAACAGGATGCAGGGAACGCCTCGAACGCTCCGTCCGTACGGCCGGTACATGTTGGAACCTTGAGTGTCAGTCTCATCGACTGGTATGAGGCACCGCATCGGACTGGAATTGATGGCGATGGCAAAATCCTGCCGCGCCTCCTCCGAACGCTCGGAGTAGAGCCGCTCAATCCGCTTCCTCGTGATGTTGTTGGACCTCAGCCCACGGTAAACGATGGCAGCGCTAACGTAGCGGTGATCGCTGTCCGGATAGTCGATGCTCAACGCCCCTAGTACGTCAGTGTTGTACTTGAGAAAGGCGGCCGGCTCGTGCTGCAACAGGGACAAAATGGCGTGAGTGATCGTACGGTTCCTCACATCAGTGTCCTCGTGGGTGTTGTGGAGCATGGGGTTCCTCCAAACCGTCCCGTCGTCGCGAAGGTGCTTCAGCCAGCGCTGCATCGAACTCTGAGAGCAGCCCATGATGCCGCGCACCTCCTCAGGCCAATATTCCTTCTAAAGCAAGCCGAGTACATGCTGCCGGGTCAACTCAGAAGAGATGGTCGTCAATCAACTGGCAAAGTGGAGAGAGTTGGTATCAGCAGAACCGACGCGAGCGAGGAGGGTGTTGGATGGCGTTATGATTCCCAACTTGACGCACACAGTTGCCTCCGCCAACATGACGGAACACACGGGCGCGGTCTGGAACAGCGTACATGCGGGGATCCCTGTTGGTGACGGCTCGAGCAGATCATGCAGTCAGAGCATCACAGCGGCTTCCATGTGGTTGGCCCGGCGAACGGCGCTTCTTGGCACATGCGAGATTGCCTGGTGACTATCCGCACGATCGCCGGATCTGAGCCTAACGGGCTCTTTCTTTGGTGTTCGAGGGGCTTAGTTGCCGGCCGATGGAAGAACATATTGGTTCCCATCAGGGCAACGGCTCCCATTGGGCGAAAGGCGTTGGCGGGGCTTCTTCACGAACGCCACCTGGGCGCGCACGAAGAGGCGCGGCTTGTCCTTGTCAGCGATCCGGGCGACCACCCGATCTGATGCAAGAATCAGCCTCACTGGAATCATGATAGGCAGCCAAAGTGGTGGGAGGTGGCTGACGGTTACATTTTGACCCCTCCCTGAACCGGCCCGCAGTTCCTGCAATCGAATCGACTAAGGCGACGGTCCGCTCCAAGTACTCTCGCAAGAGCTCCGCAAATCGTCATCATGAGAAGAAATGAGGCACACTGATTAGTTGACCGCCCAGAATTGGCATCCTTGATACCTCGAACGGACAGCTGGCAGGTGGCGAACTTCGGCTACTCTCTTAATGCACCCTGGGGTAAGTTAGGGGTCACATACCGATCGATCACTTGACTCACATTGAACCGGGAAGCTGCTCGCACTGGCCAATTAACACAGCAGGCGGTTCTGCATGAGTGTGGCCCGTCCGCACACGGAGCTACCATTTGGTGGCAGGGGCCGTCGGAGCAATCAGCTGATCGTAGATCAGCGGCAGCCCCGATCCGTCAGACGGCACGGGCGACTCTTCATGCGGCGCTTGTCCACAAACCCGCCACACTGTGGCCATGCTGCAGGTCGTGGAGCGGGTGAGGGCGCAATAGCTTTGCAGGTGCGGCGTCCGGCCCGACGATATCCAGGGCCCGACCCTGCGTGGACCTGCGTAGTAAAAGACGCAGTACTCCGGCCGAGTTGACACATAGAGCAGCCCACACTGTGAGACTTCAGTTTGCCAGCACATTGCTTTGCTGCGTCGTGCGTGTGAATGCACCTGAAAATGACAACCTTGAAAAAGAAAGTAACATGTCTCACATCGCATTGGTGGACTAATCCGGCCCCCAAATACCCGCAGGACGGCATTCGATGTTATTATGGGGTGAAAGACACTCCACTCAAGGAAAGCGGGACTTCTGAGACGAGAGGAGCCAGCAACGCCTCCCTGTCCGTCCCGCACGGTAGAACACTGTCTGTCAGAGCGTGCTAAACGTCAAAACGTGAAATTGAAGACGACTTAGTCGCTGACATTTGCAACATCAGACTCTAATCATTGTCGTGACCCCGTTGAGGTCATGAATGGGTCTGGTCATGATTGTCAATCGGGCTCAAGATATCGTCATCGCCACGTCGCATGCAATTTCGGCGCAACCCAGACGTGTCTCCGTCGCGGTCGTTTTCTGTTCTCTCGTTTGTCAGCAGAGCTCTGTGCCACCAGCTCGTACCAGCTCGTGCCACCTGCCAGGACTCCATCCGCCACCAGGCGGACCGTCGACGTCGCCATGGTCACGCTCGCGTCGCTGTGACGGTGACGGCCGCGTCGTAGCTCGATGTTGGGTTGCTTCCGGTTTGAGTACCAGGACCGCGCTGTGCGGACACAGAGAGTACTCACCAGGGGCTTTTGAATCAGGCAATTTTTATGAAATCACAATACATTCCACTTGCGCTGACATGCACTCGGATTCGAGTTTTTGATGCAATTATGTATCCGGATTCGGATCTGATGGCGCCGGTCGGAGTAAGGATCAGTAATATATTCGGATTTTTTTTGCTCCGATTTTGATTATACTCTGATTACCCAGACTGAATATATGCCGTCCGAGGAAGATTATGCACAAACCAGGATCGGCGCACTTGCAAGCGAAAGGTTGTCCGACGACGTCGCCGACAAAGTCCGTGGCGCCGGCCAACGAAGGACTCTAGGTGGTCTCAACTTCCGAGGAAGTCAGAGTGGTTCAGTGTGCCTGCCCAACCCCAGCTTGTATAGCCAAGGCGGCAATCTCGTCCTCGGACACCGAAAGGTTTCTGGTCGCACGGGCAGTGCTCCTCCGGTCACGATGCGTGCTTGTCAGACTGCAACAGTGGGGGACGCCAGAGAGTGTTGAGACAGCAAAGAGGCGCAATTTGCATGTGTCGGGAAGCAGGGGGGCATAGCTGCTCCTCACCTGAAGAAGATAGGAATATGCTGCTGATATCCAAACACCCTCACGTCGTGCTGCGGGCATCCGGCTCTGGCGCTTCAGACACGTGGCCATCATAATTGCGACGTTTCGGCCACCATCTCTGACCTGGCGGCCAACAGTGGCATCTTCTCCGCCTGCGCCGTCGCAGGGGCTGCCTCAGAATACTTGTATAGAGCACAGCCAATACTGGGATTTGGATAAGCTCAGGCAAAAGAACTCCACTCCGATTACGTTTTTATCCTGCCTTCGGAGGCTTCAGAAGGCACATTTAAGTCGTGGGTCGATGGACAGAGTACATTATGAGTAGGCAGCTACGGCATGGAATATGGATGAATCCGAGTATACTGTGCGGATATATCTGGCTCAACTTTATCCACCTCAGCCCCTGGTACTCACCGAGTGAGCACAACGGCAGCACGGCGGCGGGCTGGTATGTACATGGCGCACGTATGTGATTGACGTGCTGGGTGGCCATCATGGGCAGTAGGAGACTGACAATGTGTGACTCGCTCGTTTACGAAGTTATCAGCATTCCTGCCTGTCATAGCCCATGTGTTTCTATTTCTCGAATTGTTTTTGACCTTGGCAGAGCGGCGACTGCAATCAGGTGGCAGTCCGTTGGAAGCCCCGGGAGGCTGCCGCCCTCCACTATCTGGCTCAAGAGACGAAAGGCCAGCACGTAGAGGCGGTGTGCCGTTCGCGCTCGCCTCCTCAGGGCCAGCGGAGGCTCCTCTAAGTCTTCGAACCCGTCTCTCAGCTCCAATATTGGAAGTACCCCCTGTTTTTCATCTTGCTACTGGGGCAGTCTGCTGTTGTGATGGACAGTGACTATCATGGACCGATACACTGCCGCCGGTTCTCGGCGTACCATCGCGGCGCTGTTTTGTAACGGCGCAACCGCAGATGCATGGTCGCGACGGCGCCCTTTGGGCGTTCATGAACTTTGCGGGTTGGACGCGGTCTTGCGCCTGTCCTTGTGCTTGCAGCGAGCGGTTACTTTTTCTGGTTGTGTCTGCCCGCCGCGTCGCCGACCCTTCGGGCGGAGTGACGTGGTGACATGAGGCCACCCGAGAATTGGTTTCATTGCTCAGCGTTTGCAAGCATGCAAAAAAGCGATAAACCACATGACACTGCAGCAACGCTGCTCTTCCGACACCGCTCACTCCCACGCGACGCCTTATGTAGTGGAGTGCAACGCGAGGACGCAAAATGAGAAGGAGCGTCACGCTCATGTGTGCGCGGGTGCCAAGCTATGCTGACCGGCTCCCCCCTGACGCTTACCTGTCGTAATTTCACGCCACGAGTGGCGCGCTGCTCCCCGTCGCGAGCCTGACGCCCGCCCCATTCATCGATAAGATGCGCTCGCTCGTGGCCGTGTCTGGCGCAGAGCGGATAGCACGCGAATTGCGGCGTCCTTCGCATGCGGCATTCTCCTACCTCGCACTGATCTAGGCAGCCAGCACGTGGTGCGTCGGTGGCCTGTCGCCGTGCACCCAGGATGCGCATAGAAGTGGTTGCACAAGTTACTCGCTAGCATATTTTGATTTCCTACTGTGTCCACCTGTCCCACGGCCCCCCGCAAACAGATGCATCACGTGGCGTTGCACCCGACTGCAGCAGCCACCCCTGCCGCGCTCGCAGGTCTTGTGGTTTTTCTCTCACACCGTCGGCACCCCCCCTTTTTTTGCCCCCAAACAACCACACGCAACCACTGCAACCCATTCTCTACCGCTCAAGAACACGCTATGGAGCTGCACCTCCCGCCGCCGCAAGCCGACACCCATCGCAGGACAGACACATCGATGATGTCCAATGGACTGAGGGATTGGTGGAATCTGAAATTTCGTCAGTACTCCGATACAATTTATGGAAATACATAATGATTGCATACCGGGCTCTTGACAATATCGAAAAGTCAATTACGGAATAAATGAGAATTTTTGGAGGAGATCACGAGTCATATCGGATTGAGCATTTGCAACGATCAAGGATATAATCCGATTGCGACATTCCATAAGATCGCAACTCTCCAGGCTTCCTGAGCGGGATGGAGAACACAGAAAGATCGGCCGGAGAGGCGACTGCCCTGGTTCGGTCGCCATCTGGTGCCGTCGGCAGGACTGTCAGAAACGCGTGTATCCGCCCAATGCATGACTGCCGTGCATCTGTTCAGAACAGTTCTTCTCGTCGGGATCGGCTAAAGTTCAGAAGACTGCACTAACTGTGCTAACACGAATGGGACAAGTGACTTGTTTGACGATTCTATTGCACCCCTGCATACGAATCTCTAGGCGCCACTGCCGCTATCGTTTTCACCGATATTCTTCCCGGATAAAGCGGAGTGTCCCAAGTCCGATCTGAGTACTGTCTATTCTGGCACAAGGGCTCCGATAAGGACGGCTCCACTCTTCTTCCTCCGAGTTGAGTATATTACGAGCTTTCAGCCTCAGCCCACATCCCGAATGGATACGAGTATTCTGTGCGGATAAATCCTCCAAGGACTTATCCTCACCAACCCCTGATGTCCATACACTCGGTGGTAATGCGCGCCTGCCATGCCAGATCATAATCCGCGTACCAAAGCTTCCCGACCGCCTGCACACAAGTGCGTTCAGCAGCAACACCCCGTCCAACTGTCCGAGACTCGCGGCGGCGGCGGCAGCGGCAGTTCCCGCGACTATGCAGCCGCCGCCGACCCCGCCGCCGCTGCCGCCACCCCACCGGCGTCCCCGGACGAGATCACAACCAGCCTGGACACGCAGACGTGGGGCGAGATGGCCGTGAGCTAAAACTGCCCCCTCTCGCTCGGCCAGCTGAGCAGCCGCAACGCAAAGCGGGTGTTCAGAACCAACGCCACCACCGCCCCCAGTGCCGACCATGTGGGCGCCAGCAGGTTTCCAGTCCATGAGTTTAACGTCCTGCATCATGGCTGGGGAATGCCGTTGCTACGGAGGATGTGATACAGCACGCTGCGTGGCACCACCCCCGCCGCCGCCGTTACAATTGGACGGCCTACCATGCCACCGCCGCCGCCGCCGTCGTACCTACTTCGCCGCCATTGCGGACCTTGCAGCTCTGCTTTTCTCACGCTCGCGGCCGGCGTAGAGCACCGTCGTCGCCGCCGCCGGCGATGTGCTCCAAGAGCGGCATGCGTCGTGTCGTCGTCGAAGACGGCAAATCCCCGCTTGACGGGAGACGAAGTCGCCGCCCGTGACGCCTGCATATCGACGCCTGCTGTAGAGGTCCCCAAAAGCCGTTTGGCGTCACAGATGGTGGAAAAGGGGCGATATCGCGCGGTGGCGAGGGAGCGGACGGTGGTGGTGCCATGGCCGATTGCCGCCACTGGTTCCGTCGATGCGGGCGCTCTGCTCGGCTTCCAGTCAAGCAGCCATCTCATGTTTATTCCGCTACAGCCACCCTCCAGCGCCAAAGCGGTGAGCCTGTGGGCGTGCTCGCGGGGTCCAGTCGGCCGCAGGTGCCAGGAACCTGCACACGGGATGGTGTCAAGACTAGCACTTCAGACATGAGCGGGTACGCCAGACAGAACGCAGAGCTCGGCGGCTGCGTTGGGTATCGCTGAGACGCTCGAATGCAGCTTTCAGTGGCTAAAGAGGACGTGGAACTCGAAAAAGTGCTCATTCGGTTCTTTTGGCCCCTCATATACCGAGACGTCGCGCCACCCACCCAGACGGCCCATTGCTCAAGGACTCTAGACCTCCAATTTGACTTGCTCTTATGTGCGCTGCTGCGTGCTGGCCGCCCAAGTGGTAAGCGCTACCTTCCAGGACAACGAGGTACTGCAAGCGTGCAACCAAGGGCTTAGCAGATGGTGGGGAGGTCACTTTTGACGAGCTGCCTACGTGTGACCATCACTCGAGCAAGACAGGGAGACACGCTCGATGGTATTTCTTGTTCACTGCCACGCCACACACTCGTTCTTAAGCACAATAGTCTTTCTCATTAAGCGCCAGACGTGACTGGTTGTGCTTTCTTTTTTTCCGTCGTTTTCGTCTGAGACGTGAAGAGATGATGACGGCGCTGTGATGTCCCGCAGAGCAGGGCCTTCAAAAATGTGTGTCGGCGCCGACGTAGAAAGAGCAATACAACAGAGACAAGGGCTAGCTGACTCAACGTCTAATGCAAGCGTGACTTCTCGATCACACGAGAAGCGCGTACTCGCATCACACGCACGTGAATCTCGTCGCTCTCTTATCCTGCCACTGGCTCTTGCATCGCGTTTCCTCTTCGTGCTTGATCCCCGCGTGATGATGCCGGGAAGGAGGACAAGCGGCCACCACTGCGCAAGGCACCGACGCCAATGATGCGGGTGGGCGCACACCATCCGCTGTGGCCGCCACGGTAGGCACTTGCTTTTCGGAGTCTCACAACGACTGCCTCTGAGTTGCCGCCGCCGCCAATGATGCAGCAGACTTGTCCAGGGCCGCCGCCGCTTTCGCTGCGCCGCCGGAGAGCACGACTTTGACAGGAACAATGCTGTCCCGCTTGTCAGCTTGGTCATCCATACGGCCCGCTTCCACGCCAAACAGCTTTCTGTGGACCGCGCCCAGCTGGGAACTGCCCGCAGCCGAGCCGACGCGCGCCGCAGAGCCTTCGTTGGGTTTCGTCAGGTCAACGCCGCGGCGCGTCGGGGGCAAGAAGTCTCTGAGTGCAGCAGCCGTGGCGGCAGCATCCAGCTTACCAGACATGCCCGCACCATGGTCCGGTGACGACGCGCGCGGTAGTCCCGAAGCAGGCCCTTTTGCGGATACTTGGGCATTCCCCCCCCCCCCCCC
>ENA-ORXT01007169-ORXT01007169.1-marine-metagenome-genome-assembly--contig:-NODE-7169-length-10052-cov-5.311378_pt1 | contig 10052 bp, 9 predicted proteins | sample MGYA00237868_ERZ511482 | MGnify/ENA metagenome assembly ERZ511482
GCCGTCCGGGCGAACAGGGCGCGGGGGACGATGGCTGGCTGTCGGATGACTATGGCTTTATGCGATTCGGCCCGCCGATCCGGGCGGGGAAGCCGGGCTATGGTCCGCCGCACCTGCGCCTCGATATGGCGGCGGAGTTCCTGTTCGGGGACAAGCTGCGCTAAACGATTCCTTCCTGCACCAGATACAAAAATCCCGTGACCGTCACGATAGACAACAGCGTCGAGATCACCACCGCGCTCGACGCTCGCTCCTTCCAGACATCATAGCTCTGGGCGATCACGAAGACATTGGTGGCCGTGGGCAGCGCCGCCAGCAGGACCGCCGACTGCAGCCAGACCGGCGGCACCCCCGGTATCCGGCTGACGACGAGGTACATCGCCAGCGGATGCGCCAGCAGCTTGACCGGCATCAGCCAGACCAACTCCACCGGCACGTTTTTCAGCGGGCGCAGCGCCGCCGTGACCCCCATCGCGAACAGCGCGCAGGGCGCGGTCGCTGCCGACAGGCGCTCGAGCAGTGCGTTGATCGGCTGGGGTGGTTGCCAGGAATACACCGCCGCCGTGATGCCCACGGCGGTGGCGATGATGAACGGGTGGCTGACGATCTTCCACAGGATACCGCCCAGAAGGCGCGGTACACTCGCGCTCTTTTCGCCCCCCAGCGCCATCAACAGCGGCGCATGGGCAAAATGCATCGCATTATCGATGCAGAACACCAGCGCCACGGGCACGCCCGCCTCCGGCCCGAATGCCGCCAGTGCGAGCGGTGGCCCCATATAGCCGATATTGCCGTAGGACCCCGCAAACCCCTGAATCGCCGCCTCGCGAATATCGCCCCCCCGGCGCATCCGCCCGATGAGGACGCAGACCCAGAACACGATAAAGGTCACGGCAGTCGTGGCGGCAAGGAAGGCGGTATTGCCGAACTCCTCGACCGGCGTGCGCGACAGCAGGCGAAAGAAGAGGGCGGGCAGGGCGATGTAGACGATGAAGAAGTTGAGCCATGCCAGCCCCTCCACCGGAATCCGCCGCACCCGCCCGCTGACATAGCCGAGCACGACCAGCCCGAACAGCGGGACGACGAGACCGAGAACCTGGAGCATGGGGCGGGCTTTCGAGGGAAGGGAGGCTTCCTATAGCCTCACCGCACCGTCGACGCCAATGGCCTCGTTGCTGCCTCCCGAACGAACCGCCCTGCCCCGGGCGTGATCCGGGGCCTCGACGGGCAGCGCGACGCCCTGCGAGGCCCCGGGTCTGCGCCCGGGACCGAGGGGGACGAGCCTTCCGGTCACAGCACCATCTTGATGAGCAACCCCACCACCGTGATCGTCGCCACGCTGGCGACCCAGATCGCGACGAACCACAGCCACTGCTTGAGCGACGGCATCAGTGATACCCCTCGCCTTCCTTCAGCTTGCCCCGGAACACCCAGTACGAATACGCGGTGTAGGACAGGATCATCGGGATCAGCACGACCGACCCGACCAGCAGGAACATCAGGCTCTTGTCCGGGGCCGCCGCATCGTGGATCGTGATCGAGGGGGGGATCATGTAGGGGAACAGGCTGATTCCCAGCCCGATGAACCCCACCACGAACAGCGCGAGCGAGGCGAAGAACGGCGTGATGTCGTTGCGCTGCGCCAGCCCCCGGAACAGCATCACCGCCGCCAGCCCCACCATCAGCGGCACGGGCGCGACCCAGACGATGGCCGGAAAGCTGAACCACCGCGCCATGAATTTCGGATCGAGAAAGGGCGTCCACAGGCTGACGATGCCGATCATGACGATGGTGCCCACCGCCGCGCTCCATGCCAGTTGATAGCAGCGGTCCCGCACCCAGCCCTCGGTCTTCATCACCAGCCACGTCGCGCCGAGCAGCGCATAGCCGACCACGACCGCCACCCCGCACAGGAACGAGAACGGCGTCGCCCAGTCCCACCAGCCGCCCGCATAGGCGCGGCCCTCGACCTCGATCCCCTGGATCAGCGCGCCGAGAATCACGCCCTGGGAGAACGCCGCGACGACGGATCCCAAGGTGAAGGACCAGTCCCACACCCATTGCGCCCGGCGCGTCTTCCACCGGTATTCGAACGCGACGCCGCGAAAGATCAGCCCGATCAGCATCGCGATCACGGGGGCGTAGACGGCGGGCATCAGCACCGCATAGGCCAGCGGGAACACGGCGAAGAGGCCCCCGCCCCCCAGCACCAGCCACGTCTCGTTGCCGTCCCAGATGGGGGCGACGGTGTTCATGGCCGTGTCCCGATACGCCTCCTCCGACATGAACGGAAAGAGGATGCCGATCCCGAGATCGAAGCCGTCGAGAATCACGTAGGCGAGCACGGCGAAGGCGAGGATGCCGGCCCAGACGAGGGGAAGATCGAGTTCCATGGGTCTACTCCGCCGGTTCCAGGGTCTTGTCGGGGGCGACCGAGGCCGCCGGCGTGATCCCCGCCGACCGGATCGGCTCGCCGCGCGGCATGCCTTCCTCCCGGGATTGCGGGGCCAGCGCGAACTTGCGCAGGATGTAGAACACCCCCGCCCCGAACACGATGAAGTACACGACGATGAACACGATCAGGGATGCCTGCACCGCCGGGGCCGATAGAGGCGAGGCGCTGTCCCCCGTGCGCAGCAGGCCGTAGACGGTGTAGGGCTGACGCCCCACCTCGGTCGTGATCCACCCGGCCAGCACGGCGACGAAACCCGTCGGTCCCATCAGCACGGCGGCGCGATGCACCAGCCCCGGCTCGAACAACCGCCCCTTCCAGCGCAGCCACGCCGTCCACAGCCCCATGCCCAGCATCGCGATGCCGATGGCGACCATGATGCGGAAGGACCAGAACACGATCTCCACCGGCGGGCGCTCGTTCGCGGGTATGGCATCGAGGCCGTCCATCGGCGCGTTCAGGTCGTGCTTGAGGATCAGCGAGCCGAGTTTGGGGATCTCGATGGCGTAGTCCATGCGCTGTTCGGCATCGTTCGGAATGCCGAACAGGATCAGGGGCGCGCCCTCGGGATGGCTGTCGTAATGGCCTTCCATGGCGGATATCTTGGCGGGCTGATGCTCCAGCGTATTGATCCCGTGCAGATCCCCCGCGACGATCTGGACCGGGGCGACGATGACCGCCATCCACATCGCCATCGAGAACATCAGCTTCGCGTGCTCGTTCGTCCTGTCGCGCAGCAGGTGATACGCCCCCACCGCGCCGACGACGAAGGCGGTGGTCAGGTACGCCGCCAGCACCATGTGCACGAGGCGGTAGGGGAAAGACGGGTTGAACACGATGGCCCACCAGTCCTCCGGTATGAACTGCCCGACCTCGTTGATCGAATAGCCCGCCGGGGTGTGCATCCATGAATTGACGGACAGGATCCAGAAGGCGGACAGACACGTGCCGAAGGCGACCGTGACGGTCGCGGCGAAGTGCAGCCCCTTGCCGACCCGGCCCATGCCGAACAGCATGATCCCCAGGAACCCGGCCTCCAGGAAGAACGCGGAGAGCACCTCGTACCCCATCAGCGGCCCCAGCACCGGTCCCGTCTTGTCGGAGAAGACCGACCAGTTGGTCCCGAACTGATAGCTCATGACGATGCCCGACACGACGCCCATGGCGAACGCGACCGCGAAGATCTTCAGCCAGTACTTGAAGGTATCGAGATAGATCTGCCGCCCGGTCCACAGCCACAATCCCTCCAGCACCGCCAGATAGGAGGCCAGCCCGATCGAGAAAGCGGGAAAGATGATGTGGAACGACACCGTGAACGCGAACTGCATCCGCGCGAGGTCGATTGCCCAGGTGGTATCCATCGCCGCCTCCGGATCTGGCCGGTGCAGGATGCGCGGGCCGGTCTGAGTGTAGTCAGGTTGCGGGTCATAGTGCCATCTTCCGAACAGGAAAGCCCGCAATTTGCCACCGCGCCACCACGTCGCACTTGGCGGTTGCGTGGTCGCAGTATCGGCACAGAACAAGTACAAAGAACTTGACTTGTCATGCCGCCCTGTTGCAGCGGCTTGATCTTCGCAGCAAATCCCGTTATATGAGCAGCGTGCTCCTGGCGTAGCTGAAGCCTCACGCTTGCGTGGGAGATTTATGTAGGCGACGCCGGGGGTGCATTCTTGGTCAACCTCCTGTCGATTTCGTAATTCTTGGGTACGAATATCCAGTGGCGATACGGCTGGTCCCAGGAATCGGATGCTCCGTTCGGCCTTGCCGTGGTCACGCCGATATTGAAGTTCGGATAGATGGCGCGGATTTCCCTGTTGATCGCGTTGTAGACTTTTTCCTTCGCGCGCGTTCTCTTGCCCCGATACCGCTTTCCGTCCGGAATGACCCGGTGCTTGTTGTTCAGCCTGAAGTTCATCGCGCCCAGGATGATATCCAGACCCTGAAGAATCGAGTGCTGGCTGGAATCCACCTCGACGATATCCTGTCGGGGCAGGTGAATGCCCTTGTTGCGCACCCCTCTGGTCCGCTCCATTCCGTGGATGTAATCCTTGAAAGTGTTCGCCTTCTCGTCCGTATCGGGCAACTTGTCCAGAAATACGGAGAAGAACACCCGTTCCTCCGCTGCCCGGTTCGAATAGGCTATGCCGAACGCATGTTTCAGGAACTGATAGTATAGCAGGAAATAGGGATTCCGCTTTTGAATCCCGGTCAGCCCGAGGGGGACGTTACTGTTCTGGGTGAACATGATACGAACCCGGAATAACCCTTCCGCAATCATCGCGAAATACAGGCGAAGGAATGCGATGTACCGCTCCTCGTTCGCGGCATCGATATTCTGCCATTTCAATTCGCGATGAAAGCCGAGTTGCTCCTTCATGGCGTCCAGCGCCCGAGTGGCCTGTTCGCGATCCCTGGCAGCCAGCAGGACACCCCCGAAGAAGTTCGAGCAGAAGGCTCCCTTCCTCTCCGACTCGTCCGCATAGATGATGTAGCGCCGGTCCGTCATGCCGTCTTGATTGACGGCATGCGGGTATCCTTGTCAATCCACCCGCGATGCCCCCCCCCGTGCCGTGACCCCCTGCCCCGTTGTGAACCCGGGCGCATCTTGCTACGTCTTCACATCACGTCGGGATTATGGATGGAGACGGCACGTGGCCGGGGGCAGCGATACCGAAGATCGGGCGAAGAGCCGCAATATCTCGCTGTTGCGGCGATTGCTGCCGTTCTTCCGGCCCTACAGGCTGCACGTGCTGGCGGCGACGGTGGCGTTGCTGGCGGCGGCGGGGTTCATGCTGACGATGCCCATCGCCCTGCGCCGGGTGATCGATCTGGGATTCGATGCCGACAAGGCGGCCTATATCGACAAGTATTTCATCGCCCTGATCGGGGTGGCGGGCGCGCTGGCGGTGGCGACGGCGCTGCGCTTCTACTTCGTGTCGCGGCTGGGCGAGCGGGTGGTGACGGATTTGCGCCGCGCCGTCTACGACCACGCCATCGGCATGTCGCCGCGCTTCTTCGAGACGATCCGCACCGGCGAGACGCTCTCGCGCATCACGACCGATACCACCCTGATCCAGAGCCTCGTCTCCTCCTCGATCTCGATCGCGCTGCGCAACCTGCTGCTGCTGATCGGCGGGATCGTGATGCTGTTCGTCACCAGCGCCAAGCTGACCGGCCTCGTCCTGCTGCTCGTCCCCCTCGTCATCGTGCCCATCGTGATCGCGGGGCGCAAGGTGCGGGGATATTCGCGCGAGGCGCAGGACAGGCTGGCCGAAAGCTCGGCCATCGCGGGGGAGACGCTGTCGAGCATCCGCGACGTGCAGAGCTATACCCAGGAGGATGCCGTGCGGGTGCGCTTCGGCGCGGCCACCGAAGGGTCGTTCGAGGCGGCGCGCAAGCGGATCGTCGCGCGGTCGATGCTGACGGCGCTGGTGATCTTCGTCACCTTCACCGGCATCGTCGGCGTGATGTGGATCGGCGCGCGGGACGTGATCTCGGGGGCCATGACCGCCGGGGAACTGGGGCAGTTCATCCTCTATGCCGTGCTGCTGGCCGGGGCGGTGGGCGCGCTGACGGAGATCTGGACGCAGGCCCAGCAAGCGGCGGGCGCGACCGAGCGGCTGGTCGAGATCCTCGATACCGACGCCGATATCGTCGCCCCCGACTACCCCGCCGCCCTGCCCCACGTGGCCCGGGGCGAGATCGCGTTCGAGAACGTGTCCTTCAGCTTTCCCAGCCGTCCGGACGAGCGGGCGCTGGACGATCTGACCCTGCATGTCGCCTCCGGCGAGACGGTCGCGGTGGTGGGACCGTCGGGGGCGGGCAAGACGACGCTGTTCCATCTGATGCAGCGGTTCTACGACCCCGGCGAAGGCCGCATCACGCTCGACGGGGTGCCCCTGACGGCCGCCGATCCTCGGGCCATCCGCGCGCGTCTGGCCGTGGTGCCGCAGGAACCGGCGATCTTCGCGGCCAGCGTGGCCGACAACATCCGCTTCAGCCGCCCCGAGGCGAGCGAGGCGGCGGTGCGCGAGGCGGCCATGGCGGCGGCGGCGCATGATTTCATCACCGCCCTGCCCGAAGGCTACGACACGCAGGTCGGCGAGCGGGGGGTGATGCTCTCGGGCGGCCAGAAGCAGCGCATCGCCATCGCCCGCGCCATCCTGCGCGATGCCCCCGTGCTGCTGCTGGACGAGGCGACCTCGGCCCTGGATGCCCAGAGCGAGCGGGACGTGCAGGATGCGTTCGAGCGCCTGTCCGCCAGCCGCACCACGCTGGTGATCGCCCATCGCCTCGCCACCGTCAAAAGCGCCGACCGCATTCTGGTGATGGAGGGCGGGCGCATCGTCGCGACCGGCACCCATGACGAACTGGTCGCCGAAGACGGCCTCTACGCCCGCCTCGCCCGCCTCCAGTTCACGGATCTGCGCGCGGTGGATTCGGGCGAGCGGATCGAGACGGTGACGGTGCAGCCGGGGGTGGGGGTGGCGTGAGGGATTCGGCGTCAGGACCGCCCTGCCCCGGGCGCAAGACCCGGGGCCTCGAAGGTCGATGCGCGCCCGTCGAGACCCCGGATCGCCGTCCGGGGCAGAGCGGTTTTCACTGAAGGATCACCCCCCCAGTTCCACCACCACCACCTCCGGCGGCGACCCGAACCGGATCGGCGCGATGGAGCAGCCCAGCCCCCCCGACACCACCAGATGCCGCCCGCCCTCGACCACAGGACCGTAGGCGTAGCGATTGCCGTAGCGCGAGGGGACGACGGGGGAATAGCCGAACAATCGCACCTGCCCCCCGTGGGTATGCCCCGACAGGGTCAGCGACACGCGCTCCGGCATGCGGGCGAAGATATCCGGCTCGTGGGCCATCATCAGCACCGGGGCGTCGTCGGTGATCTGCGCGAGGGTGCCGGGCAGGTCGTCCACGCCCTGCCATGATCGCCGCCGCGAGGTGGGGGTATAGGCAAGCTGATCCCCCAGCCCCGCGATCCAGAACGGGTGGCCGTCCTTCTCCAGCCGCACCGCGCGGTTCTCCAGCACCGGAATGCCGGCCGCCTGCAACGCCTGCCCTGCCGCCGTCGGGCCGTGGCCACGCGCCTGCACCCGCGCATCCTCCCACCAGTCATGATTGCCCAGCACCGCATGGACCCCCAGCGGAGCCTGCAACCCGGCCAGCGCCCCGGCCCATTCCGCAGGTTCCGGATGGCGCGTGGCGAGGCGCATGCCCGAGACGTAATCGCCCAGCAGCAGCGTGATGTCGGGCGTCAGCGCATTGGTCGCCGCCACGATCCGCGCGATCCGGTCCCGGGGCATCCACGGCTCGCAGGCATGGATATCGGCCAGCACCGCCACGCGCAGCCGCAGCCCCGGCGGCCAGCGCGGGGGCGTGAGGGCGTGGCGGGTGATCCGCAGGCGATACAGCGGCTCGATCGCCACCGCATAGGTCCCCAGCACCGCCGAGGCGAGCGCCCCGATCCCGAAGACGCGCAGGAAGTGACGGCGGTTCATGGGCAGTCTCCGATCGGTTCTCCCCCCGGTCATCACGGGGACGTGCGCATGTCGCAGGATCGCGCACGGGCGCATCCGTCGCAAGGTTGACATCATCCGCGATAGAATGCCCCCCACGGGCTGCACGCCGCATGTCATACGCCGGGGATGCGGCCACGAGGGGGCGGAGAGCGCATGATGGAACCATTCGAGCGGGGACCGTACCGCGTTCGCCTCGCCGACACGGACGGGGATGTGCGGGCGGCCCAGCGGTTGCGCTACCGCGCCTTCATCCGCGAGACCGGCGCGGCCCCCCGGGACGCGGGGCACGACCGCGACCGCTTCGACGCCGATTGCGCGCATGTGCTGATCGAGCGGGCCGCGACCGGCACCCTCGTCTGCTGCTTTCGCCTGATGCCGTTCGAGAATGGCGGCGGGGTCGCGCGCTCGTACTCGGCGCAGTACTACGACCTCGACCCCCTGGCCGGTTTCCCCGCTCGGATGGTCGAGATGGGGCGCTTCTGCATCCATCCGGAGCACCGCACCCCCCATGTGCTGCGCGTGGCGTGGCAGGCGATGACCCGCTACGTCGATTCGGGCGGGATCGAGATGCTGTTCGGCTGCTCCAGTTTCGAGGGGGCGGATGCGGCGGCCCATGCGGATGCGCTGGCCCTGCTGAGCGCGCGCCACATCGCGCCCCGCCGCTGGCTGCCCCGGCCCAAGGCCCCGAACACCGTCCGCCTCGACACCCCGTCCCGGCGCGGCCCCCCCGATCCGGAGCGGGGAATGCGGCGGATGCCCCCCCTGCTGCGCGGGTATCTGTCGCTGGGCGGGTGGGTCAGCGACCATGCGGTGATCGACGAGGATCTGAATACCCTTCATGTCTTCACCGGCGTCGAAATGAGTCGTGTTCCGAATCGGATCGCGAAACTGCTGCGCGGCTGATTGACAAACGAAACTGTTACGTTCTGTTACAAAGTAATCAATTCAAATACTTGTCACCGTTATTGAATTCCGATTTCCCGCTGGCGATTCGCCCGGCACAGTTGTAAAGTTAACATTCAGTTAATCAGGGAGTATCGACTGTGAAAAAACTTGCTTTTACCGCCATTGCGGCGGCGGCGGCGCTGGTCGCCACCCAGGCGTCGGCCTGGTCGGGTTCGCACGGGTCCCACGGCTACGGGCATCCCGGCTATGTCAATATCGGCACGCTGGTTCCCGGCTCGACCTACGGGTCCGGCTACGGCTCAGGGTATGGCTCCGGGTATGGCCATGGCGGATATTCGGGCTACGGCAGCCAGTCCTACGGCTATGCGCAGCCGCATTCGTCCAGCTATATCCAGCCCGCCTCGCTCCGGTCGCGTATCACCCACGTGTCGCAGCCCTACACGCTGCCGACCCGCACCTACCAGAGCTATGCCTCGCCGACCTACACCTACGCGCAGCCGCGCAGGTCCAGCTACACCTACGCGCGGCCCTATGCCTCGTCGTCGAGCTACGTCGTCCCCAGCACCTATCGCACCGGCACGGTCTCGACTGTTCCGTATTCGGGATATTCGAGCGGCGGTTACCACGGCGGTTGCCGCTGCTAGGCGACATCCGACCGCCTCGCCCCGACTCCGCCTTGCGCCCTCCCCCCGTGGAGGGCGTCTTTTTGTCCGACTTGCGCCCCCTGCGCTCTAGATGAGCGATTACGGGTTGCCGAAACGGGTTTTCCGCGCCAGTTTCCCCCCGAATGACAGACCCTTCGCCTCCCGAGGAGACCCCATGGCCGACGCACTGGATTTCGACACGATGCCGACGGCACCGGACACCACCGTTTCGGCGCGCGAGGTCTTCGGCATCGACGCGGACATGCAGATTCCGGCCTTCTCGGCCCATAACCCCCACACCCCCGACCGCGACGACAGCTACCGCTTCGATCCCGAGACGACGCGCGCCATCCTGGCCGGATTCGCCCATAATCGCCGGGTCATGGTGCAGGGTTATCACGGCACGGGCAAGTCGACCCATATCGAGCAGATCGCCGCGCGCCTGAACTGGCCCTGCGTGCGCGTGAACCTCGACAGCCATATCAGCCGCATCGACCTGATCGGCAAGGACGCCATCGTCAT
>ENA-ORXT01007170-ORXT01007170.1-marine-metagenome-genome-assembly--contig:-NODE-7170-length-10052-cov-2.666867_pt1 | contig 10052 bp, 5 predicted proteins | sample MGYA00237868_ERZ511482 | MGnify/ENA metagenome assembly ERZ511482
GTATATTGAACCTTTAATCCTGCATAATTTGGCTTTTCAAATGTCGTTGCTTTTATTTCTGCAACTGGTGCATTGTAATATAGAACCAGACTCCATTTATTTAAATGAAAGGATAAGAAAGGTCTAATACTTACATATCTATGCGTATTTGTGAACTCCCTTCCTCTGGACATTTTTGCATCTGATTCAAAGGCTATGAAATCAAAAAATCGATCAATAGAAATAGCAAAACCTAATTCAATATTATTCAGTATGTAATAACTTGGGTAAGCTGACATAGAAATATGTTTTAGGTTAAACCTGTCATTTGTACCTACAATACTATTATCACTAAATGGATGTTCATATTGAATAAAGTCAACGGAGATTCCATATATTAACTTTTGTGATCGAAGTCGCATATCAAGATTGAAAGAAGGGGCTACAGCAGTTGACTCTCTATTTGGTATAAAGCTTCTTCCATTATTGTCAGTTAAAGACATATGTCTCAAGCCTAGGCCTAAATCCAAATGCAATTGACATTGGCTATGAAAAGTGCAAAAACAAAATATTAATATGGTATAGACTATTTTCATGAATTATTGGATAAATATTTTTTCGGTATTAACTATTTTCGAATTTTCATCTAGAGTAACATTAATGTAAATTCCAGTTGTAATACTGTTGTTCTCTAATCTGGACAAGTCAAGCACTTTTGATTTTTGTACAAGTCTTCCTTGTAAATCAAAAATAATGTACTTTGTTTCAACTTTTTCATTTGTATCAAGACTTCTTACTTCCAGGTCTTTATCGATCGTCGAGGTTTCAACCTCGATGCCATATGCTTTCTTTATAATGTTGTCCTTTCAGGGTTCAACAAGATCTAATTATTCGTTATTAAGATTGACACCCTTCAGGGTTGTGGAAATAGTTGTACTGATAAGCCAAGATAGTATTTCTAGTAATGACCTAAGCTAAATGCGAACAACTTCATTGTTAGATGACGAGAACGAAGATCTTTCCACTGTGCTACGCTAAGGTCAAGATTAAAAAGTAAGATAAGGCCGATCTGAGAGATAAGCTATAGAGAATCCTTAACTCGGTACCTGCGCATCATAAGCCGAGCTCTGAGCCTGGTCGATGGTTTCTTTTTTCTCACTTTCCTCATTAATGAAAAAAGATCTGTGGAAAAGCAAGATCAATACCACTCCTACTGAAATAGCTGAGTCGGCCACATTGAAGACAGGTCTGAAAAAAGAGAATTTTTCTCCACCCACCATCGGCAACCACTCTGGATAAGTGGAATTTATCATAGGAAAATAGAACATATCCACAACCTTGCCTTGTAGGAATTTGGCATAACCACCCGCTTCAGGTAACAGCTCAGCGACGTTGCCGGCATGGTAGCTGGAATTAGAAAAGATCAAACCGTAAAATATACTGTCTATGATATTACCTATCGCTCCAGCTATGATGAGTGCAAAACTGAATTGCAGGCCTTTGGAAGCGTTTTGATTTATGATGCCCTTGAGAATGTAGAAAAGAAAACCCACCATGAAGATTCTGAAAATACTGAGAATGTACTTACCCGTCATCCCACCGAAGCTCAGGCCAAATGCCATCCCCTCGTTTTCTACAAAGTGTATCCGCGCCCAGTCTAGCCCCAGCATCTTGAAACCACCACCGATAGGGTAGTTCAGTTTGATGTAGAACTTTAGAACTTGGTCTATCACCAGAACTGTGATTATTACCCCCGCTATCCAACCTGATTTCTTCAATTCTATTTATTATTTGAATTTAGCTTGCTTGGCACTTATGCTCAAGGTGGCATGAGGCACTGCTTTTAGTCTTTCTTTTGAAAATAAATTACCTGCTTCCCTACATACTCCAAAAACCTTGTTCTTGGTCCTCAATTTGTCGTTTTCCAGATGCTTGATCAGTTTATTTTGTCTGGTAGCCATTGATTGTAGTCGTTCGCTCTCTTGAGATCCTATGACATCATTTAAGCCTTTGAGCTTAGTGTCTTCATTTTCTTCCAGGTCTTTTATCTGCGATAGAAATATGTCTAACTCACCTTGGGCCTTGTGTATCTTAGCATCCAAGAGCTCATCAAACTCCAATAATTCTTTTTCAATGTATCTTAATCTAGCTTCCATTCTCAGTTATTCCTTCTATGAACAAGGGATAAGAGTTCTTTTTCTATAGATTTGAAATCAAAAATAGTGCTAGATGCAAGTCAGGCTCTGCCATTACACGACATCTAACTGTCATTAACCGCAAAAATAACATATTACGGAATCATCTAAATTCTACAAAGGGTCATCTTGAGAATCATAAGATTCATCCGAAAGTAAAGGAGACAAGACATACTTCAATTATTTTCAGACTCAAATACACAAATTAATATGCAAGAAGAGTTCAAAAAACTGGCCCTAGTGATCATAGGGCTTACCTACATTTTAGGCTTGCAAGCCCAGGTCAATGCTAAGCTCATACAATATCCAGATGTGTCTGACGACAATATATGCTTTACATATGGTGATGACCTCTGGATGGTCCCCAAAGCTGGTGGAGACGCCTATAGGCTCATATCCCCTGTAGGTAGAGAAATAAGACCCAAGTTCTCTCCAGATGGCACAACTGTGGCTTACCAGGCCAATTATGACGGGAATATGGACATTTATACCCTATCCATAAAAGGTGGTGTTCCTCATCGTGTCAGTGGTCATGGTATGAATGAAAACTTGCAGGACTGGACGTCAGATGGAAAAGCTTTGTTGTATTCCAGCTCCGCAGAAAGTGGTAAGCAACGCTGGGCACAGTTCTATAAAATCCCTGTTACGGGTGGATTACCAGCTAAGTTGCCTGTCGAACTAGGTGCAAATGCTGCCCTCTCTGCTGATGGTAACAAACTCGCATTTACAGATAAATCAAGAGTATTCAGAAACTGGAAAAGATACCGGGGCGGTACTGCACCAGATATCACCATAATGGATCTCAATACCTTGGAATCAGAAAATATCACGTCTAATGATGCCAATGATGAACTCCCGATGTGGTCAGGAGACAAGCTCTATTACCTATCTGACAAGGACGCCGCGATGCGCCATAATATCTGGGTCTATGATACGGGCACCAAGAAACATGAGCAGTTGACCTTTTTTAAGGATTATGATGTGCATTATCCTTCTATAGGACCAGCGGATCTGGTCTATGAGGCGGCAGGCGAGCTGTACGTCATGGACCTCAAGAATCATAAATCAAAAGCTATTTCCATCAATGCAGTGGGGGACTTCACGAGAATCAAAGTTGTGGAAAAGAAGGTAGGGAACGATATCATGAGCTATAATATTTCTCCTGATGGGAATAGAGCAGTGATGGCGGCCCGAGGAGAAATATTCACCTTGCCCAAGGAAAAGGGTTTTGTAAGGAACATCACGCGTAGCTCTGAGTATGCAGAAAGGTTTCCAGCCTGGTCTCCAGATGGAAAAAGCCTAGCTTATTTCAGTGATAGGACAGGTGAATATGAATTGACGATCAGGGATTTGAAAACAAATAAGGAAAAAACAGTAACTAAGTTGGGTCCAGGGTATCGTTATCATATCTTTTGGTCACCAGATAGCAAAAGGGTGGTTTATGTGGATCACTCAATGACCTTCCATATGACTAATGTCAATACTGGCCTCACGACGAAAATAGATCAAGATATCGACCTTTTTGAAGGAGGCTTGCGAGGCTTTGAGGTGAGTTGGTCAGCTGACAGTAAATGGATCGCCTATGTCAAGGGTGGTCCTAATGGTAATAAATCCATCTATATCTATGACACTGCGGCGAAGAAAATACATCAGGTCACTTCCGGTTTCTATTCTGATAATCAAGTGGTATTTGATCCAGATGGAAAGTATCTATACTTGACGACCAATAGAGAATTAAATCCTATCTACAGTGATTTTGATAACACTTGGGTCTATCCCAATGCCACTCAGCTAGCTGCAATCACACTTAGAAAGGACGTGCCTTCCATAACGGCTTCAGAAAATGATACGGTGGAAATAGAAGAAGAAAAAGAAGAAAAATCTGAGGCCGAAGAAGATTCTAAAAAGAAAAAGAAAGGTCTTTTCGGAAAGAAAAAAAAGAAAGACAAAAAAGATGAGGAGGGAGAAGAAGCTGAAGATAAGGACAAGGTGGAAGCTGTGAAAATTGATTTTGAAGGGATGGAAAGGCGGATGGAAATTATCACAACTCTAGGTAATGGTGGCTCCATAAGAGCTACTTCTGGAAAACTTTTGTATATGCAATCACCCAGAAGTGGATCAGATGATGAGAAAGTCGATTTGAAATATTACGATCTGGAGGAGCAAGAACACGAGACGATCATCTCAGGATTGTGGGGTTATGAACTCAGTGCAGACCGAGAAAATCTACTTGTGAATCAGAAAGGATCATACGGTGTAATTCCAATTTCCAAAGGTGCAGAAGTCGAAGAGTCTCTGGCGACTTCTGAGATGGTTGCCGCCATAAATCCTCGAGAGGAGTGGAAACAGATTTTCAATGATGTCTGGAGATTCGAAAGAGATTTCTTTTACGATGCTGAGATGCATGGGGTGGACTGGCCCGCTATGAAAGCAAGATATATGCCACTCATAGATCAAGCGATGTCACGATATGATGTGAATTACATCATCGGGGAACTCATAGGAGAGCTCAATGCTTCTCATACTTATCGTGGTGGTGGAGATTCAGATTATGCGAGTAGAAAAAATGTCGGATACCTCGGCGTGGACTGGGAACAAGTAAAAGATGCCTTCAAGATCAAGCGCATCATCAGAGGTGCCGACTGGGATAATGAGACCCGTTCACCACTGGATAAGCCAGGTGTGGATGTGAGCGCAGGCGATTATGTTCTTGCAATAAATGGCGTCCCGATGTCCAATTATCAAGACCCTTACATGGCCATGACTGGAACAGCAGGAAAAACAGTGGAGCTTACAGTCAATAAGTCGCCAAATATGACTGGTGCCAGATCAGTGCTGGTAGAGCCACTGCGATCAGAGACCAGACTGAGAAATCTGGAGTGGATAGAAAACAATAGAAGAAAAGTAGATGAAATGTCTGGCGGAAAAATCGGGTACATCTATGTCCCGAGTACTGGCTGGGGCGGGCAGCATGAGCTGATAAGAATGTTCTATGGGCAGTGGCACAAGGAAGGGCTGATCATAGATGAGCGCTGGAATAATGGCGGGCAGATACCCGATAGATTTGTGGAGTTACTGAATAGAAAACCTTTGGCCTATTTTGATGTGCGGGATGGTAAGAACTGGCAGTGGCCACCAGTAGCCCACTTTGGTCCCAAGGCGATGCTCATCAATGGCTGGAGTGGTTCTGGTGGAGATGCATTTCCAGATTATTTTAGAAAATCTGGCTTAGGTCCACTTATAGGTACAAGAACTTGGGGTGGACTAATTGGCATTTCAGGTGCACCAAGTCTTATTGATGGCGGAAGTGTTACCGTTCCTACATTTAGAATGTATGATCCTAATGGCAAATGGTTTAAAGAAGGTCATGGTGTTGATCCAGATATTGAAGTCAAAGAAGATCATTCTAAATTGGCCAAAGGTGAGGATGCTCAAATTGCAAAAGCTGTTGAGTATATTTTGGACGAATTAAAGAAAAAAGGCTCAATTCATCCACCTGCCCCACCAGCAGAGGATAGAAGCAAATAGATTAAATGGGGTTGTTGTTCAGATTCAACAACCCTTTTATTCAATTCGCTAAAATTTATGCGCATAAAAGCAACATTTATAAGCGTTTGTATCGTTTGAAATATGTCTTTACTAAATCCCCATTTATTATATTAAAAAAATTTGTAATATGGTACTATAATTGTACTATTAACTTTGAATCTAAATTTTGACACCTATGAAACAATTAGCTATTCTTATCCTTACAATCTTCCTATTCGGTTCTTGTGCTTCAAAAAAGAAATTGGAAGAATTATCAATGGCCCATCAAAAGGAAATGGACATCGCCAATAAACAACTAGGTAAGTGTGGAGAAGATTTAAATCAATACATGGCAAGATTGGCGGAAAGCCAGAGAGAAATAGAGAGATTAAAAGGATCCACAAATACATCTAAAAACACTGTAGAATTATTAAAATCTCAACTGGATGATTGTCTTAAACAACGTGACAGACAAGTAGATCAAGTGGGAGATCTTACTGTCCTTTCGCAATCAGCAAACGATAACATTAAAGAAACTTTAGGGCAACTACAATCTAGAGACAAATACATCAAACTCCTTCAAGCTGCAAAAACTAAAGCGGATTCCATAAATTTAGCATTAGCGGTAAATCTGAAAGGTGTACTTAAAGATGGTATTGAGGATGACGATGTTGAAATTAGAGTAGACAAAACTGTTGTCTTTGTAAATTTATCTGACAAAATGCTTTACTACAGCGGGAGCTCTGACATTACACCTAGAGCGACAGAAGTACTCGGAAAAATAGCTAAGATTATAGAATCTCGACCAAACTTAGAAGTAATGGTTGAAGGTTATACGGATAATGTGCCTATTAGAAATTCTTGTGTTAAAGACAATTGGGACTTGAGTGTCAAAAGAGCCACTTCTGTGGTCCGCGTGTTACAAGAAACTTACAAAGTAGATCCTAATAGATTAATAGCAGCAGGAAGAGGCATGTACAATACTTTAGCAGATAATTCAACTGCAGAAGGACGTGCTACAAACAGAAGAACAAGAATAATTATTCTGCCAAAACTCAATGAATTCTATGATCTATTGAATCCTGATATGGCTCCTAAAAAATAGAATAATTTAGATTCTATAGTGCTTTCAACATTATACCCCACTATTAAAATGTGTAATTTTAACTTGGGAAATAAAAAATAAACTTAATAAGATCGAGGTCAAGCATTACTTGCTTGGCCTTTTTTGTTTATGGGCTACTCATGTAAGAAAAAGAATCTTTGACTTACGCAACGATTTTATTCTAGACCAGATATAGTAGTTAAATAAAACAGCAGATCAATGCGCAAATCGACAATCATTCTACTTTTTATACTTCTACCCTTACTTAGCTTAACGCAACAAATAGTGGGTCCATTATCAGTAGGTATTAATAAGTGCGCTGATTATGAAATTACTGATGGTGCCGGAGGACCATACATTTGGTCAACAAGCAATGGCCTCATGAATACAAATCAAGGAACTACTATTAACATCTGCTTTAAATCTATTGGGACATCAAACATTCAAACCATAGATTTTTCTGGTCCAGCTGGCACGCAAATTTTTGATTTAAACATTGAAGTACTTCCTGAACCTATTGCTGAAGTTTACTTTCCAGATCTACCTATTTGCGCAATCTCGGATACCATAGAAATGATCGATCAAGAATTACCACCTCTTTTTTGCCAAACTGCTTGCGAGGAATCACTTGCTAATTATTTTCTATCATATGAAAATCAGAACAACGATTACAAGTGGGAAATTAGAGGAGGCACATTTGAATCCATTCCTAACAGCAATGCTATTAGCGTTAATTGGGGACCTGCAGGTATTGGCAATATAACTTTGACCGAGACAAATGCTGCAGGTTGTACTATTACCACAGATTATTGCATAGAAATATTAGAAAAATCAGATGCCGTAATTACGGGTGCCCCTACAGGATCAATCTGCCAAGAACAAAGCATTTATCTATCTACACAATCAACAAATGCTGTCGAATTTCAATGGATTGTAGATGGTGTATTAACAGGAAACAATTCAAATCTTGAAGTCAGCTTTGCAAGCGAAGGCAACCATCTTGTTGAACTGGTTTCTAAAACGACTTGCACATGCAGCGATACAACATCAGTTGTTGTTAATGTCACTTCCAATCCAGGACCAGAAATATTATGTGTGGGTACAGTTTGTATGGGACAAGAAGCCACTTACTATGCTGGAGATGTCTGTAACGCCTACGACTGGTCCGTTAGCAATGGAAGTATCGTTGAAGGCGGCGCGACTACAGATAATTACATAACTGTGCTTTGGGGCTCTGCCAATGAAGCCTCAATAACTTTATCTGCTACAGGATGCAATGCAGCCATTTCCAACCAAGCCACAACTGTCAACATTCCTATCATTTCTTTTCCAAATATTGAAGGTCCAGACGTAGTGTGCAAAGAAGGTCAAACTATCTATTCCGTACCTGCTTGGCCAGGGACTTCTTACAACTGGTCTTTATCCGGTAATGGGGTTATTTATAATGGCTGGGGTACAAATGAAATCACAATCCTGTGGGACGATTTACCTTGGGCAGATAATGAAGCGTTATTAGAATTATCATACGAAAACTGCTTGGCGGGATGTGGCGCAACGTTACAAAAAAATATTGATTTAAAACCGCGCTTTGTTATTTCAGGAGATCCTTTTGCTTGTCTTGATAACAATGCATTCATTCAAGGAATTGCAGATTGGAACGATGTAGAAGGTGACTGGGAAGTCAGTGATGCAAATGGCACAATCGTCTATACTGAAAGCAATGCTTCCTTTCTAAGATTTCCAGAAGCCGTCGGTTTATCAAATCTGGATCCAGGCTTATATCAAATAAAATTAACCAATAACTCAAGCGATTATTGCAATACCGAAGCTACAGGTGTTTTAGAATTAAAAGCCAATCCTGATACACCTACCGGACTGATAGGGGATGTATCTGTTTGTCAAGGCGGCATCAGAACGTATAGTTTTAATAATATTAATGATACCGACATACAATTAGAGTGGATTTTTAGAGACAATAGCGGTAATACTAATACAACTTATTTTGGTAATCAAGTATCTCACATGTGGTCAGGCAATGCACCCTACTCTATTGATGTATTTGCAGTAAATCTTATAACAGGTTGTCAATCAGAAACTTTAATAACAGATATTTTAATAAATGACAATGAACCTTATATTGATTTTAGCAGTGATATAAAATGTGTAAATCAGACTGATACATACACAATTTTTAACGCTGAGCCTAACATTGAATTTGTTTTTATCCCAAGTAATGCAGGTGTTGCCAATCAGATTAGTGATAATGAAGTAGAAATCACTTGGTTGGATTCAGGGGCGATTACAATAGAAATGAATGGAGAATGTTGGACAAGTACAGGAAATGTAGATGTCATAGATCTTCCTGAATTAAATGTAAATTATGACAAAAACATTTGTGAAGGTGGGACTTCATTCTTAGAAGTTTTACAAAATTCACCAGGTGATATAATAACAATAACTGATAGCTCTGGAAATATCATTAATAACAATTCCGATGAGCCTGCCGGCAAATATTACATCACTATTGAAAATGCAGCAGGTTGCATTAGCGACAGATATATAAACATAAGAGAAACGCCTAATCCAGACGTTTACATTTCTACACCAGATGAAAAAGGATTTTGCCAACCTGAAACCGCAACACTTCATGCACTGGAAACAAATGAAGGGTATACTTATCAATGGTATCAAGATGGCATTTCGGTTGGCACCAATTCATCTATTTATACAGCAACAGATTTTGGAATATTTCATGTAGAAATCACTGATCACAATGGTTGTCCTTTTATTTCAAATGAAATTGAATTATTTGATTATTGCGGTCCAGAACATGGCAACTCAAGATGTACAGGTGGTGGTGGTTGTTTTTCTAATTCCGAAATAAGATTTGACTATAATACATTTACATCTTGTAATCAATTTTCATTCGTCAATCAATCAGGTCCAGAATATCTTCCAGGTTCAATTTGGTATTATTTTGAAAACCCAAGTACAGGAAGAGAAGACAGCACACAGTTAGAAAACTTTGATTACACTTTTTTAAAAGCAGGTTACTACGAAATTATACAAACTGGTTTTGTTCCAGATATAAATAATCCAAACATATACTGTTTTGACTATCATGTCGAATATATAACGGTACCAGTGGCAGCAAGCTTTTATGGTTTTGACGGTTGCCCGAATGAAAGCATTGAATTTATAAATACCTCCACATACTTACCTTCTGAAAGTGTGGCAAGCTATTC
>ENA-ORXT01007171-ORXT01007171.1-marine-metagenome-genome-assembly--contig:-NODE-7171-length-10050-cov-3.736890_pt1 | contig 10050 bp, 5 predicted proteins | sample MGYA00237868_ERZ511482 | MGnify/ENA metagenome assembly ERZ511482
AGTGGTTGTTGTGTCACCCACAGTCGGCCGCCGAAGAGTTTCCGGTCTTTGCGATCGCCCCTCGATTTAGTTCGTGCGATGCGTTCGCGGATATTGGATTTCCTGGTGGGCTCAAGAACATCGGATTCTCCAGTCGCTGGCATCGAACAAATCATGCGCTCGACCAAAATCGGCTCAGCGATCTGGTAGGGTGGCCGGTGAAACTGATCACCAGCGGCGTGTCTCCGGTGGACAATGATCCCAGAGGGCAGCAACGTGATCTGGCAGTTGCCGACCATGTTGAGAATTACAGCGTTCTACAGCGAATGAGTCGCATTGAATTCGCCGATGACGAAGCGGTTGATGAACGGGAAGTCGTCGAGCCTCGATTTGCCGAAGATGGAACGCAGTTGCTGGGCAGCCAATTGATCAGCCCGCTGCACTATGCACGCCAAATCACGGCATCCCGCGCTGCGGTTTTTAACTACAGCGGATGGTGGGACGGCGGCTACGCAAAAGTTGCCGCTTTACGATTTCTACGTTCGCCGAATCCCGGCTCCCGACTGATTCTCGGGCCCTGGAATCACGGCGGCGGTTGGAACATCGACGCGCGCGGCGACGGCATGGACGGAGTCCGGGAATCTTACGATCACGACGCGACGCTGGTTGAATTTTTCGATCATTGTCGCACCACCACCATCAACACCTCCACCGTCGGCGCTGCCGCTGCTCTTGGAATGGATAACGCTGAATTTCAGGAAAATAGGTCCAGCAAAAACGAGGCGTTGCCGGTGAACTTTTACACGATGGGCGAATACGAGGGTCCGCGTTGGAAGCAGGCCGCCACATGGCCGCCGCCTGGAGTGGTTGATTGCACTTTCCTTTTGACCGGCGAACAATCGCTTGAGCTGCTGGACGACGATGATTCGGTAAAGTCGACACCTCCGTTTCAGTTTGAGTATCGGCGAGTCCCGACGACCACTGGCGTAACCAATCGCTGGCAAACACAGGCGCAGCCCGATGCGCGGGTAACGTATCCAGATCGTCAGCGAGACGCGCATCTGCGGATGAACTTTCGTTCGGCACCACTGCAAACAGCCACGACCGTCACGGGGCACCCCGTGATAACTTTGTCATTGGCCTGCGACGCCAGCGACGCGGCTTTGTTCGTTTACCTAGAAGAGGTGACACGAACCGGAGCGATCCGCATGGTGACTGAAGGATTGTTAAGTCTGCGGCATCGAAAAGTGAAAGTACAAACTGAGCAAAGGTCAGCGATCGCTGACGCCTGTTCCCGGTGCGGTATCCCCCACCGAACTTTCTGCCGGGAAGACGCGTTGCCTATGCCTGTCGTTTCAGAGAACCAGCCAAAACCGACCGATTTTCAGGTGATCGAATTGGACCTGCTGCCGGTGTCGTACCGTTTCGGTATCGGTAGCTGTTATCAAGTTTCAATCGCAATGTCTGACGAAGGAAATTTTGAATTGGCAACGCTTGAGTCGAAGAAGGCTGCGACCAAAATGTGGCTCAAGCATGATCATGGCCAATCCATGGAACTGAGATTGCCAGTGGAGCGAGGAGTAAGCCGGACTTGATACGGCCTTTGACAATTATAATTTGTTGGGCCGGACTCGGTAACGCAGATGTAGGGTTGACGTTTCAGCGGTATCTGACGGAAGCTTGCTCGCAATGGTGATAATTTCCCCCCGACCATTCGTTTGAAACATTTGCATTACGCGGACGCGTTCGTAGAAGACGGCTAAAACGCCGCTTCAACATCGACGCCACTGAGTTCGGAGAGCTTTGAGCGACTTTTGTTTGGAGAGTTTTGAGCGACTTTGTTCGAGCCACTCAAAGCCGTGACGAACCGCTCAGCTTGAGGGGCTGTCTCATGCCACGGGCTTTATGACTCCATCTGCTGATCTTCGGCTTTCCCTGCGGTGATGAGATTCCACTGCGCTGATGACGCTAGAAATTTGAATTGCGTCTCAGTAGATCGGATTGCGTTTTTGTTCCGATCTCTTTGGTTATTGCCTCCCATGCGGAGGCCACCTTTTGTAATGTTGCTTCAGCGGAAAGGTCGGAGGTTAGGGCCGCGCGGATCTGCGTATCTAAGACCTTCATGTAGTCGCCGTAACGCAGGATCTTAGGCAGCGTCATGATCAGCGCGTGACTGTGGGCGTCTTTGAGATGTTTGGCATACGTTGATTCAAATTCGGGCGAATAGTGATCTCCTATCCAAGCCTTGGTGTCGCCAAGATGCGTGGTTCGCAACGGACCAAGCGTTTCATCGCCGCTGAATAAGGTCTGGCTGATAGAGGATTCGGGCAGCCATTTCAAAAATTCGACGGCCGATTGAGGGCGGCGACTATGTTTGGTTTGCGACGCCAACAACCCAACCATCCCGTGCAGGTTGACAACGTTGGGTTCGCTTGATTGCCGTGTTCCCCACGCCTGGGCCGATTCGTCATAGTAGGTGCTGCTTCCCGGCAAAGAATTGACCAGCAACGTTTGAGCGGTTGTTGTCTCTGAGTTGGGAGTCACCGTTGACGTTGGCCAAGTGATGCCTGCTGCGAGGTTGCCATCGACCAACGCCTGCAACACGTCCGCTGGCGTCATGTTCAAATTCTCCGGATTGATTTTGGCCAACGCCTTGAGTTCATCGAACGCTCGGACGAAGGCTTCGGACGTGATCAGCGGTTGCATTGTGCGCCGTTGGAATAAGACTGACAGCCGCCCCTTTTGTCGCGCGTAGGGGGCGGCGACGGCAATGAATGTTCTGGCCGCCCAACCTTCGGCCAACGGAACGCCAATGGCTTGCATGCCACTGGATTTGTCCGTCGATACCTCATCTGAATTTGCGGAACTTTCGATCGGTTGTTCCGAAAATCTTTTGGCCCAGCGAATCAGTTCGCTCCACGTTTGGGGCATCTCTGTCTTGGTCGGTGCAAACGCCTCCGGCTGATAGATCAATGATAACAATGGGCCGCCGCAAGGAACGGCCCACGTCTTACTGTCGTAGCGAATGCCGCTCTTGCGAAAATGCGTCAACAGATCATTTTTGTTTAACGATTCGCTCTCATAAACCGACTGCTTGAGTTCCGCGATGCGTCCCCGATGAATTAGTTCGATCATCAATTCCGAGGGATAGACGACGACGTCGACTTCTTGGGGGATCTTGAAGTCGTTCTCCGAGAGAGTTTCAACAGTCGTCGCTTGCACATTAAATTCCGAATCGTACCGAGCCGACCATTGGCGTTTTAAGGGTTCGTTGATCGAGGGTTTGCCAACGACCAAAACTGTACAGGGAAAAGAGCGCGAGGCTGTTGGGAGGGATTGGGGAGCGTCGATCGTCAATCGCTGGACCGTTTTCTGTTCGCATCCGCTGGTTAAGATTAACAACATTCCAAAGACTGCGGCCGATAGGATTGTGTCACGGAGACGTGTAGGGTTCAGAGAACGCATCATCGAATGGCCCAAGTTCTAAAAGTCGTAGGGTGGAGATATTATTTTTACTACGGTTTTGTTATTGTAAGTGTTCCTCAAAAAGCTTGCACTATGCTGCACTCTATAACTTTTAATCGGCGGCAACTGCCCGTTATTAGGACCAATTTTCAGGGACCAAACCTTATGCGGCCTACAGATGTTCGAATCGTCAATGTTGAATTGTTTTTGATCCCTGTGCAGACGCGGATGCCGTTGAAGTTTGGCGCTGAGTCGCTTGATTCGGTGATGTGTGCTCGCGCGAAGGTCACCGTGGAAAGATCCGACGGTACGTGCGCGGTGGGCTGGGGCGAAACCCCGCTTTCGGTTCAGTGGGTTTGGCCAAGTCCGTTGCCCTATCAATTGCGGCTGGACCGATTGATTGAGTTTTCCAAGAATTTTTCAACGCAGATCGCCGATTCAAAAATCTCGGGACACGCTGTTGAGATTGGTGTGGAACTAATTGAGCGATTGTTGCGGGACCAAATGCAACAAGATTCTGACCAATCTGAACATGCCCTGCCCTACCTCGCCGCGCTGGTGATCTGCAGTATTTTTGACCAAGCCATTCATGACGCCTACGGTGTGGCCAATCAGATAGACATTTACCAAGCGTACGGTAAAAAATTTCTCGATCGAGAGATTGCAGATTTTTACACCGGTGACTTGATGACTTCGGATGTTCGGAGAGCTTTTGCCGGTCGCTACCTTGATTCTTTTTTAGATCTCAATCCGCCCCAAAAACTTCCCGTATGGCATTTGGTGGGTGGACTGGATCCAATCACCGCCGAGGAAGTCACCGATCAGCACCCTCGGGATGATTATCCTGTGTCGTTGCGGGAATGGATTGAAACGGACCGATTGAAATGTTTAAAGGTGAAGCTGCGCGGCACGGACGAGCAATGGGATCTGCAAAGGATGATTGATGTCGGTACGTTATCGTTGGAGTTGGGCGTGACAGCTCTGTCAGCAGATTTTAATTGCATGGTTACTAATGTGGATTATGTAAATCAGATATTGGACAAACTAAAATCAGATCATCGCGCGATTTGGGATCTGATTCTTTATGTGGAACAACCGTTCCCTTACGAGCTGGATGAGCTGAGGTTGGATGTGCGGAGTGTCTCGGATCGTAAACCGTTGTTCTTGGATGAGAGTGCTCATGATTGGCGGCATGTGGAATTGGGGCGCACTTTGGGTTGGACCGGTGTCGCATTGAAAACTTGCAAGACGCAAACGGGAGCTCTGTTGAGCCTGTGTTGGGCGAAGGTTCACGAGATGCCGCTGATGGTGCAGGATTTGACAAATCCAATGCTGGCAATGGTTCCTCATGCTCGATTGGCCGCCCATGCCGGCACGATTATGGGGGTCGAAGCCAACGGCATGCAGTTTTACCCCGCGGCTTCGGCGGAACAAGCTAAGATTCACCCGCGCCTTTATCGACGACACGACGGAGTGCTGGACCTGAGCACCCTTGGCGGCGCTGGGTTTGGCTATCGGATTGACCAGATGGACCAGAGCAAACTAATGCCTCGCATTTAATTGGACAGCGCCACTTTTGTGAGCGGCAAGGCGGTAGCCCAATGGCCAATAGTGGGTAGAAGCGGCGGCTGGCGCTTTGCCGCTCATAGTTTCGCTGCCGCGATAAAAACCAATGTTTTGATTTAAAAGTGGCGCTGCCGAACTAATTATATTCGGTATCGGGATTGCCGGAATCAATGACCCGTCAGTAATTCAGTCACGAGTACCCGCGCGTCTTAAAAGCTCACATACTCATTCACTCACACACACACTGGCGTGTCGTGTTTGTATTGCCGTAAGACGATCTGTTTGAAGTAAGTGCCGTATCGTAATTTACTTCCGACGGTGGGTCACTGATTGCAACTGCCGTGATGGTTACATTGCGTTCGCTTGCTGGCTGGCTGAATAGACGGCTTGTCGTACGGTGTCTAAATACAGCTTCGGATTGGCTTGAAATTTCGCGCGGGTTTCGGGAGATTGGAACAGCACGATATGCTGTTTGTCGTTCTTACCCATGAAGACTCCGTTCTCCTCAAGCCCTTCCAGCAGTTTTCCTTGGTCATGAAAAATCACAGGATCGTAGCCCGAAAGAATGGGGCTGAAACGATCAGGATTCGTTTTGAACCGTTCGTAGTTTTCTTTGGAACTGAACAGGTAAGTCCGGTCACGATGCACGATGCCCCATTGTGTGTCCCCTTCCACCCACTTGCCGTCTTGGATCAGCGCGACGGGACATTTTCCTTTGAGGGCAAAATCTTTCTTAGGCGCGGCGTCGACTTCCAGGCTGTTTTTCGAGGCTGCGTTTTGTGCCGGTTGATCCTTGATCATCGAGGCTTGTTGAGCAAATTCGGATTCGCTCTCTTTATATGATTGAATTCGGGCGTTGGAATCGGCAACGATTTTGACTTCGTTGGCAGCCACAGTTGGCACAGTGGCATCACTCTTTTGAATTCGAGCAAACGAGGGACCGCTGACTTCTGGATTGATCGTCTTTCCGTCGGCGGCGTCGAACATCTCGGAAACTTCTAAGCCGGGAATGGATTTAGAAGCGGTCAGTTTCGCCTGATTTGCTTGGCGAAAGAACTCGTTGTTGGTGACCCGTATTGGTTTTGCCGAAGGAGCGTTACGCGGCACGTTCATCTCGGGACGCTGTTTGGCTAAAAATGCTTTGCGGTCAAAATGCTCGTTCGCCCGGTGCGGGTGGAACTCATTGGTTGCCGGATCATAAGCGGCCGAGGGGTTGTCGAGACGTTTCTCTGGGATTTTAAAGAAGCGCGATTTCTGTGATTTTGAATTTGTCGTCGAAACTTCTTTGGCCAATCCAGCGAGCGCATTTTGTAAATCTGATTTTGGATTCGCTTGGGTTTTTTGTTTTCCGAAATCACCTTGGTTGGGCATGTTTATCATCTGGCGGTAGTTCGAGCGATTCATTAACCCGCGTGCTTCCTTAGAGACACCAACGGAACTGACTTGATCAGGTCCGGCGGCACGAAAGTTTGAACGTTGGCCGATGGGAAGGTCCATCGGAGACATGGCCCGTTTTTGCCGAGCGATGCCTGAGCCGGGTTGAGCTCCGCTTTGGCCAGGTTGAGCCGCGTTTTGGCCGGGTTGGTAGTTGATCGAGTTGCACATGCGGAGAAAGCTGTTGCTCTCGGTCGGGCTGTTGCGACGGGCGATCACTTCACCCTCGGGAGTTAAGAACACATCATGCGGAATGGTCTGAACGCCAAGTTCTTCGGCTAAGGCTTTATGGGTGTCGATGTTGACGAGCACGGGGACGGCTTTGTCGTGGATCGCGCGAACCACCGTTGGGTTGCTGAAGACAAATCTCTTTTGGTTTTGGCACGGGCGACACCAATCGGCGGTAAAGTGCAGCATGACCGCTTTGGATTCTGCTTTTGCTTTTTGCGACGCCGTGTAGGGATTCGTTTCCCACTGGATTGCGTTGTAGTTCATTTGCTGTGCCGTTGCGCTGCTGACAAACGAGCAACATCCGGCGATGATGGCAAAAAATACTATTCTGTTCATCTGTCGTCGTCCTTGACTTGAGATATTTTAGTCGGCGGGCTGGAGGTCCATTAAGACGGCCCAAGATTCTGCAATGGTGAAGGTGAGTGGCAAGGCGTTAGCCGCCGGAACAATGCCGTTAACACGCTGCGATACCGGTGGCTCACGAAGTGCCTACGTCCCACTTTTCTCCAGGGAGTCTGCCCTTATCTGATGATCGACTCTGCCGGCGGTATGGCTTAGAGAAAGTTAACAAGTTGTAGCGATTTTTCACCGTTTGTTGATTTTGAAGTCATTTTTACGCTGGCTTGAGCTGATGTCCTCAGCTGTTTGACAGGCATCCGATGGGAAACGCACGAAAGACTTGTTAGTCACTAATGCCGAAAGTTCCACCGCAAACTGAGCTAGATTTCAACCCCTCTGGTGATTTTTGGCGAAATTAATGGGCAAAGTTTGGCCGTTTGAATCTTATGTTTTGTCCATTTTAAGCTTGACACCCAAGTTCTGTTCGACAACACTTTCAGGCAGATCGAACGACCTTGGCGTTTGTTGAAGAGACTTGCGAGCGTTACTGCTGGTGGTTTTAGGCAACAAATTTATTGCCGAGGAAATTCCAAAGGAATGGGACCTCTTTTCAACAGCGAAAGGCGACGATACGTTTGTAACAGATCTATCGCGTCGGAATCTTGCGAATTTAGCATCAGAATAATTTTCAGCTGACATGCATTGTGGCTGCAAAGTTTTCAGGAATTCTTTGGCACGACTGGTTGTTTTGATCCAACCCTTCAAAGCTTAATTATTGGGCGGAACTAAATGTTCTTTCCGCCGTAACTATTGTCTTTGGAACTTTCAAATTCATTTTATAAATAATTTTGAGAATTCGGAACGGTCTCAATGCACGCTGCATTGGACGACTATCTTGGTGTGAGGCTTCTGCCCGATCAAGTTCGACACGAACGGCTGACTGCAAAATGATTTCGAATCATTGAGTCATTTTTTCAGCAGTTTTTCGTTTGTCCGAAAGCTCAGATCCCCTGCTTCTGTTGTAGGTTCTTCGTATTGTTACTCGGTTGTTGTACTGAGAACAAAGTCGAAATCCTGTTTTGAATTTTTCAAAAATGCCAACAGAAGTGCGATTTGCATTCGTGATTTTTTGGATGCAGATGGCTCAACGAGGAATACTTATGAAACAAACCAAGCAAGTGATTGCATGGAAAACACATCTTTTGCCGGCCGGCGGTTTGCGCTGTCACGCTGTGCAAGAATTATTGCCAACGCGGCTTTTGTTGTCGCACTGGCACTTCTTGAAACCTGTAATTCTCTCTAAAGATCAGGACCCAGTTTAATATGGCCAAAAAACGTACTCGCCGTGGTAGCAACTCATCCTCTGATGAAGGTAGCGGCGACAACCGGAATTCAAACGATTCCGGACGCGATTTCGATGACCGATCATCTAATAACGACAACCAGTCCAGCGATAATTCGTCGAACAATCGCTCCTCCAACAACGGTAGTGGATCATCTAACGATTCCAGCGGAGCAAACAAGGGCGGCGGCAATAATGGAAACAGCGGTGGCGGACAACGCCGTAGACGCCGTAGGTCTGGCGGTGGCGGAAATTCGAACAACTCCAACAATTCGAACAACTCCAATAATTCCAACAGTGGTGGTGGAAACAGCCGACGCCGACGTAACGGCGGAAACAATAACAACAACAATAACAACAGCGGCAACCGCAATAACAACAACCGCAACAATAACAACAACCGCTCGCGCCGTGGCAACCGAGAGCCCGTCGAATTTGATGACGCGGAATTAGTCGATGGTTACGGCATGTTGGAGATGCATCCCAACGGATACGGTTTCCTCCGCAGCCCTGAGAATAATTACAGCCGCGAGCGTTCTGATCCTTTTGTACCAGGCACGATGATCGAGAAGTACAATTTGCGTGCTGGGTTGATGCTGACCGGACGCGTGCAACCGGCGCGACGTCAACAGGGACCGCGACTGCGCGAGTTGATTGATGTCGATGGGAAAACGCCTGAGGAATACCTCGAAGTACCTGCTTTTGACGCGTTAACTCCCATCAATCCAGAACAATGGTATCGGCTGGAAACGGGGCCTGAGCCATTGACGACCCGGGTTATGGATCTGCTGACGCCGATGGGCAAAGGCCAACGTGCCCTGATTGTGGCACCGCCGCGTAGCGGGAAAACGATCATGATGCAGCACATTAGCCAAGGCATCGCCAAGAATCATCCTGAGTCCAAATTGATTGTGTTGCTGGTTGATGAACGGCCTGAAGAAGTCACCGACATGAAACGTAACGTCAAAGGTGGAGAAGTCATCGCCAGTAGTCTGGACGAAGACATCGAAAGCCACGTGCGACTTTCACAATTGGTTATCGAACGCTGTAAACGATTGGCCGAGATGGGGCAGGATGTGTTCTTGCTGATGGATTCAATCACGCGGCTTGCTCGTGCCTTCAACAAATGGGTGGGCAATACGGGCCGCACGATGTCCGGTGGTGTTGATATCAAAGCGATGGACGTGCCTAAAAAATTGTTCTCCGCCGCGCGAGCATTCGAAGAAGGTGGTTCCCTGACGATCGTCGGTACGGCACTGATCGACACCGGCAGCCGAATGGACGAACTAATTTTCCAAGAGTTCAAAGGTACGGGAAATATGGAGTTGGTCTTGGATCGGAAACTGGCGGACCGACGCGTATGGCCGGCGATTGACATTAACAAATCCGGCACGCGCCGCGAAGAATTACTGCTTGGCGAAGAAACGTTATCGGCGGTCACGATGTTGCGGAGAACATTGACGACGATGCCACACGTCGAAGCGATGGAGCAATTGACGCGTCAATTAGGCCGTTTCAAAACGAATGAAGAATTTATCGAATTGATCAAAGGCAAGGTTGGCGAGCTATAACTTTCGCGTTAGCTTGAGTTGCCGTCGGGAGAATGGAGTTGAGTGTCATCTTTGCCTGTTTGGGTGATGATGACAGTTCACACAAACAAAACCATAATCAAAAGCCAAAGCTGTTGGTTTCTA
>ENA-ORXT01007172-ORXT01007172.1-marine-metagenome-genome-assembly--contig:-NODE-7172-length-10049-cov-11.177698_pt1 | contig 10049 bp, 15 predicted proteins | sample MGYA00237868_ERZ511482 | MGnify/ENA metagenome assembly ERZ511482
GAGGGCGGCGAGAGCATTGTCGGCGGCTGACCTATTGGGCGGGGGGAGGGGGGTCGGCCGGCTGCGTCAGCTGCCGCTACCACTGACTTTGACATCCACTGTATCCATCACGGTGTTTGCGTTTGTGGTGCGTCGGCATTGCAGGGGCCCTTCTCCCCACGGCCAGCTGCTGGCTGACCAGTGACGTGTCGCTGACGGCCGGGACTGCCGGGCCGCCCAGTTCCTTGCTGCCCGCGGCTCGTTGGTCACTGTCGGTTTCGGGTCTGAGCTGGCGATAGCGGCGGTGCCACCTGGAGCAGGCTTACGGTGGTGCCACCAGCCGTCGTCTGAGCGGCGGCCAGCCCCACCTCCGAGGGTGCCGTGAGCTCACGGTTGCCATGTATTGTCCTCGGCGGGCGTGCCACCGCCCACCGACAGAGTCGCGTCGAGTGCCGTTTGCCTCGAGCACGGACCTCGATCGCATGTCCCTGTCACAGTGGCGCACCGCGCCGCGTCGGGTGGTGGTTCTCCTCCCCGCCACGGCCGCCGCCGCCGCCGCCGCCGCCGCCGCCGCCGCCGCCGCCGCGGGCTGATGGTGGCGCCGGTGGTAGCGTCGCGGCGATCACGTTTGCTGCGGCCGCCTCGGCAGACGCGGCGGTGGCAAGATGCCTTTGGCGCGTCCGCCGCGGCAGCGACGGCGGCGACAACGTCGACGGCCATGGCCCCCGTGGCGCACACCGGGGCGGCCATCGTGGCGGGGGGCGCGGCCACCCGCGGCGCGGCGTCGGCGTGGCAGGGCCGCCGCGACGGCTGCGGGGGACGCCGCGTCCTCCACGGCGTGGATGCCACCCGTCTGTGAAGGGGCATTCAACGGCAGCGGTACCGGGTGCCGGGCTTTTCGGGCGCCGACGCGGTGGCGAGCGTCGAGCGAAAGCTCGGCCAGCCGCTGCCCCTCCTCTTTGACACCTTTGACGAGGTGCCCATTGCGGCCGCGTCGCTCGGCCAGGTGCACCGCGCGACGCTCGACGGGGAGGACTTGGCGGTCAAGGTGCAACGCGCGGGGCTGCGGAAGCTCTTTGACGTGGACCTCAAAAACTTGCGCGCGCTCGCGGGCCTCCTCGACCGCGTCGACCTCAAAACCGAAGGCGCGCAGCGCAACTGGCTCGGCATTTTTGAGGAGTCGGCGGCACCCCCAACGAGGCTACCATCATGGTCTCCTTGGCCACGCTGGACATCGACCGACTGACACGTGCTGCTGGCCGTTGCTCTTTGGCCCGCTTGACGCTGGCTTTGTCTGTGCCTGCCCCGTATTGATTCTTTTTCGGTACAGGATTGCCACCCAGGGAACCTGCACGTGGACGCCCAGTATGGCGGGCGCCTCATCTACTACGACTTCGGCATGTGCTCGAGCATCAGCCCCTCGGTGCGGCAAGGCTTCATCAACACCGTCTTTGCCATTTACGAGGGGACGCCCCAGGACTTCTGTGACGGCCATCATGGCCGTTCATGATGGGCATCCTCCGCCCGACCGCCGACCGGGTGTCCGTGGAGAAGATTGGGCGCCAGGGCCAAGAATTACGGGCCCAACGGCGCAATGGCTGTGAGAGTCGGCCAATGTGCCGCAGTTGTATGGCGACATTCCCTGGAGGAAGAGGACAGGTGTTCGTGCTGCTTGGGGTTTCACTTGAAAAACGAACCAGAGGACCGTTTTTGGGTGCCAATCGAAGCCCAGAGTGCCTCCGAATTTTCTCTGTGGGGCAATTTCCAAGGTTTCTGGTCGCGTCGTTTGCAAGTTAACTCTGCTGTAAGTGTCCATCCTGTTCTTGTTCCTGTTCGCATCGGCCAGAATTCGGAAAACAGCAATACCACACCTCCTCCCTTTACTCTCCCCCCCCCTCCTCCCTGCTTTCCCCCCCCCATGCCCCCCCCTTCATTGTTATGCTCAGTGTTTCTCTTGTGCCCCACACAGTGTGACCACGGGATTCAACATCCAGCAGCCACCCCACGGCCGCCGTCCGTCGCAGCCCGCCCCCTCGGCACCCTCCGCCGTCACCCTCGTCGCCGTAGGGGCTCTTTAGTTGCCATTCCAGACATGTCTTGGTCCTAGTTCTCGTTCCAATCCCTCCGCTAGGTGGGCACCAGGCTGGAGGCGGGACGACAGCCGCCACCCAGCCCCCACGGCCGTCATTGCAACCGTGTCATCTGGGCCGGCTACCTATGGAGGTAATGAGTATGGGTAGTCGTCCATAGGAAGAATGTGGGAGTAAAGCACAAACCGTAAATTAAGTGCTGACGAACCGTGGCTGCTGCGTATTGGCTGCTGCCTGACACGTAACAGCCACCCTTGCGATTGCGGCACCTGACGTTTGACATAAACTCGAACACATAGCAGCCCAGAGGCTGGAAACGGCGGCTCAAAATCGATGAGTGCACTACATCTGGGGGCTCGAACGGGAACTGGTTTTCTCACCCTCTTTCAAGATCATCTGTGCGGGGTTGACTGACGCAAAGGGCACCGACCGGCGGAGGTGCTCGTAGTTCGGGGGCTAAGAGGGTGCTTGCGGGTCCGCCAACCCGTCGCCGAGGCGGGACCGCGGTCTGCCTCGGCAACAACGTATGGCAAGTACAACGCGCCCCAGAAAAAGGACGTCGCGCCCAGGCTCTGGAGAGAATTCTGACACACGCTGTCTGAAAGGGAATAAGCCAATCACTGTTGTCGCGATAGATCATAACCGCGGCCCAAAGCGCGACCGACCTCTGATCCACGGATCGAGGTAGATCTGAGCCATCTCACAGACGCCCTCGCGCCGGTCGAGAACCGCGCCTCGATGCCATCTGTCGCCTCGGCAGGCGGTCACAGCGCGGGGGTCGTCCGGGGACGCCCCGACCGCCTGAGCCGGTAGCCACCGGCTCATCGCTTCATCTGTTTTCGTCGCCTGTCGCTGTTGATACGAACGGTGCTGGGAACGCAGCGGGGCACGTTAGAGTCCCCTTTGACGGGTCAGTCCTTTTCAGTGACGGCAGCATGCTATGTCCCTCCTCACGGGAGGCATCCAAGCTGGTGGCCCCAACGGCCCCAGCTACACGCTTCTTGGAGGTACAGGGCCACGGTGTGCTCTCATGCGAGCGATCACTGGCGACGCTGCAGGCGGAATGTACAAGAGGTGGAGAGGGCAGCAATGGCGAGGACGACCTGGCCCGTTCCCCAGGCCGAACGACACGCCGTGCGCAGCCTCACCCTCCTCGCCTCCACTAGCCGTACCAATCCAACTGCTTCGTATCGCTGGCATTGTGCGTCTGCCACCGCCCCCCAACTTTCTATCGTTCTCCCTTCAACATGACGCTGCGCAAGGCCTCCACTTTCATCCTCTTCGCGGCCTCCTTTGTGGCCGTCGCTGTGCTGTCCGCCGCTCGCGCCGCCACAGCCATGCCGGCCCTCTCCATCATTGCGTCGGTTGCACGGCCGATGGCCTCCGGCGGGTCCGACGCAACGGCCAACCAAGGTGTCGCACTGGCTTCAATGTTGCGCGAAGACGCGCCCGTCTACACCGCCGCAGATTGGGCCAAAGCCGTGAGCGCGTGCACCAAACTCGATGCGCAATGCAAGACGGCAGCGCCTGGGATTGGGATTGTGCGCAAGCTGCAGTACTGCTCGAAGTCCAGGAACACCTGTTTTTATGCGTACGACTTGACGCGTATGATAAACCGCTCCGTGCACGAGCTGAGACGTTCGAACATCTTGGCGAGGGGGTGTCTCTGGAAGTCGCTGGAGCTCGCGAAGGACCTCCAACAGGGCGCGCGCACGATGGAGCGCTGACCACGTGACCGAGTGCAGTAAGCACAGGGGTTAGTACGTCGTGAGAGCGAGTTGTTTTACTTGCTCCATCCCGCCTGTTTGCTCTTCATCTCCAAACAGAGTGAAGAGCGCAGAGAACAACCCCGGAGCGTTGCTATGAAAAAATGAGGCATGACAGCCGCGACAAAAAAATTACCACCTCCACCCACACCGTGGTCCTACCACACCACAGTAGAGTCCTCTCTCGTCCACTCCCGCCCGGCTCACACCAATACATGGCCGTAAAAAAATCCCCTAGTCAACAGCCCCCCCTCCACGTCTTCCAAGCAGCGCCCATCCCACCGACCCCCGCGGCCGCCGTCCACAGCCGCCGCACTCACAGAGCCGTAGCGTTGGTCAGACATACTTGCGCAGCACCCACGCTCTCTTCGTCCAGCTCTCACTTCCTCCTACGCCTCCGCGCCGCACGTATCGTACAGGCGATGCAGCCGGCCGCGATAGTCTCGCAGGCGCCTCACATCCGGCGACTGTCAACGCCGCGAAAAGTCCGCGGCGGATCGTGGTGCCCCCGCCAACGGGCTCGTGAAGACGCAGCAGCCCACCCTACGGGAGCAGAACTCGCCGATGCTCTGTACGCCCGGATCGGGACCCGAACGAAAATCGCGTTTACAGCCGTTCTCCCGAAAATCCCGCACTCCAACTGTTGCAAAAGAGTTCCAAATCGGCCTCTGCGGGGTCGTAGAGGCCGATTTCGAACTCATTTGCAACTGTTGGAGTGCGGGATTTTTGGGAGAACGGCTGTACGAATGTGCTTCAAAAACTTGTACGTCTTTCGAAGAGGACTACGGCTGGAGCCGATGGTCATCCAGCTGTCAGCCCGAGGTACCCCTACTCACTGTGCACACACGTTTCTTTGTACAGCCGTACTGAAATGCGCAGTAGGCGTTTTACAGGCGGATGGTACCGAAAGTAGAGTGTGGCGCTGTTCGAACGTCTCCCTCTGGTCGCTCGGTCGCAATTCACAAAACAGCGCCCCTGCTGTGACATTTATGAGCCGCCATCAGACGGCTAGACGGTCCTCTGAGAGCAGCTCACACGTACAGGCCCGATTGTCTCGCGGGGCCTCACTCATGTATTCGCCGGTACAGTGGGAGGCACCCCCCCAACTTTACAACTTCAATCTCCATGGAGGATATCTGTAGCAATGCGCAGGAACGCAATAGGGTGTCTGGTGTCGGCGTGTAGCTCTGTTTTGGAATGTTGACAATCGGATGGCTTTCCTTCTCGAGAGACCGGCACCATGGCACGTACTGCACAAGAACCCCATACGAGCCACTAGGTTTCGAGCCCCAGTCACGGACTCAATGGATACCGTTCTATATGTGGTTGAGCGTACGGAGATAGTGTTAGGATTTAATGAGCTTGTCGTACATGCCAAGCTGGCTGCAGCCATCTGAAGCACAGTCGGGATGCTTGTTTGGTGGCGGGCCTTCGACTTGTTTTCAGTCCATCCTGACTAAAATCCAGTCGAAGCAACCGGGAAAACGAAGTTCATTTACAATTACGTAAATCCCGTACACGTGGCTGAGCCGGCTTTTGAGCCAGATCTTAAGCAACAGGTAACCGTGAATCAGCAGGTGCGCGAGCGCGCACCGCCCACCCCCCCCGCCCCCCTGTTTTCACATGAGCTTTCCCGGCAAGTTCGTGGGATTGCTGTTTCATGCAATTCCTATCTCCCGCCCCGAGACAGCCACCTCGCACCAAGCGTGGCGCCATCGTCTCACCAACGCACAGCGCCGCAAAAGTACTTTCACTCACCGACGTCCCCCTTTGTTTGGACACTGCCCTCGCTGCTCGAGACAACCCTCGCCCCCCTCCCGATACTCTCAAGTCACCTTTTCTGCCTCGCGCCTGTACGTACTTGCCGCCATTGCCATCGGCAGCGCGTCTGGTCTGCTCAAGCCCCTCAGCCTCCTCCTGCCGTCGTAGTTCCTGGCAGCGGAGGTGTCACCTTCGTCCATGGCGGCGGTACTGATGGGGAATGAAGGCAAAAAAAAAAAAAAGGCTTGTTCTTCCCACCGCGCTTGCGTGCGGACGTGCTTTGACGGCCCTGACGAGCGCAAGTGCGCCGGCTTAAAAAGTAAAACCGTTTGTCGCCTTGGGGCCGGTCATATGTACAGCGTACCTGCTGCGATCTGAGGGATGTGGGCGGCCTGGCCTGATTGATCGGACCAGTCAGGGTCGAATTGTACCGCTGGCCGTCTACACGCAGCCGACACGCGGTCTGTTTTATTGGTTCTGGGCTTGAGGCTACGTCTTTCGTACGGAAGTTCACCGTCGGCCAGCCCACAGGGTGAGTACGCCCGCGAGCCCAAGCAGTGGGGAAGAGCACACCCCATACGCAGACAGAGAAAAGGCAAGACACAGGTGCAGGTGCGGAGGGTGGCGGCGTCGCGAACACCCGCCGCTGGCGCATCGTCCAACTGCCGCGAACAGCCGCACCCCCAGCAGTGGCCGTGCGCGTCGTCGCTGAGCTCCGACGTGGCGCCCAGCGGGAAAGCGGTGGTGCCGGCGCCGGGCGCCGCGCGGAGCACCGCGTCCAGCGCATCCGCCCCGTTGGTGGCGAGAATGGTCAGCAGCCGCCTCGCGCGGCGAGCGTCAGGGTGGGGGTGCCCGCTGGTGAGGCGCGCCCAGACCGCCCCCGCGGCACGGAGCGTCGACGGCAGCAGCGTGCCGCCCGCGGTCCGCAGGTGGTCGGTGCGCACGTGCAGGCCAATCTCCGCGGCGGCCGCCGCCATCTCCCGCTGCCGGCTGTTGCCCGTCGCGGCTGCCCACTTGACAAGCAGCGCCAGCCCGCCGGGGAAGGCGGCTAGCGTCTCCATACACTTCGGCCGTGATGGCCAGCTCGTCCTTGGTCGCATTCTCTTCCACGTCCCTGTCCGCGGCGGCGGCCGCCGCCGCTTCTGCCAACAACCCCAGGCCGCGGACGACGAGCGCAAAGGTGTGCGCGTCGACCGCAGTGTCGGCTCGGCCAAACAATTCGCCCGGCGGCAGCCCCCCTTCCTCACATCCCCGACGGCTTGAGCGTGGGCGGCGACCAGCGCCCAATCCCGCGCCTCGGCCGCCGCCGGCCGCAGTGCATGTACTCCCCGCGCGGGGGTGTCAAACACCCCACCATCCGCGTCGGCGCCCGCGTCGGCGGCCGTGGCGGCGCGGCGGCGTGGCAATAAAATCCCCCTGACCCTCAATCGTCAGTTCGCGGCTTCTTGGCAGGCGGAGTCGCGTCGTGCGCCGGCTGCATCGCGCCGTCCGCAGCTGCGGTAGCCACACTGACTGCGTCCTCGTAACTCGACGGCATCACCGCCTTGTCATTGAGGACAGTCCGGCACACGTTTGGCGCGGGCCACCCTTTGTGTACTACGTACAAGCACTGCATGCGAGCGAAGGCGTGGTTGAGTTGGCCGGCGCTCTTGTCGCCGGCCGCCTTCATCCACTCATCCGACAGCCCCTTGTCGTCAGAGCAGAAGTGCTTGAGCGTGTCGACCATGAAGGAGTCCAGCAGGCGCAGGTTGACCGCCTCGTCCACTTGCGGTGACCGGGTCTTGTACAGGCACCACTTGCACATGGACTTCCACGCCTTCTCCATGGCGTCCGGGAGACCGTCCTCAGCCAAGAAAGCCGTGTCCCAGTCAATCAGCTTCACTTCAACCGCCGACCGGTCGGGAGACATGCGCCACATGATGTTTGAGATGTACATATCCCCGTGGATGACGCCGGCCGCGTGAAGCGCTGCCATCGCCTCGTTCACAGCCGAGATGTACATCTTGGCCGTCATTACGTCCCGCGGCAAGCCACTGCGATACCCGTCCTGCTTCAAGTTGGGGAAGACCAGCATCGACACGCCGTTGCCCGCCGTTGCGGGCCCAGGAAGGGCGTCGTTGGCCCAGCAGACCGGGAAGCAGACGAAGCGACAAGCAGAGGAGCCGTAGAGCCGGGTGAAGACTCGGCGCATGCGCAGCATGGTCTTCTGCCGCTCAGGCCAGAGCGCGTTTGACACGCCGCCGATCTTTGGCCACAAATGCGCGGTAGAAAAGCATGGGCTAAACCATGTGGTCGCTTCCTCTCCAGCGAGGCTCTCATACCCCGAAGAGCGGCTAGGCGTCGGGGGCGCTCGCCCAAGCGCAGCGTCCAGCAGCTGCAAAGACCGCTCCATCTGCTGCTTGGCACGCAACCGGTGTTGGTGCGCACAACCAGCTCCCCGGCTCGACCGTAGGTCGAGCACGATGCTCGTCGATATGGCGACAGGGAAGGACGGGGTTGCCATGAAGGCAGCGCCGTGCACCTCAGCAATGCCAGTGCAGACCGACATGGGCACTAAGATCTGCTTCCAGTCGACACCGAAGTTGTACATGCCGGCAGCAGCCGCGCAGGCGTACGCAGCAACTTGTTGGAGACCGTCCACGGGCGATGCGAAGGCCCGCTTGACCTCTTGGATGGCAACGACGACTTGAACCCCATCTGCCGTGGCCACCCAGGCAATGTCGGGCTTGTTGTCGAGCTTGCAGTAGACGACGGGCTGCTCCAGCTGGCTGAGGAGTTTGTTCTCCACCAGGCGCACGCCGTCCTGCAGGTACGGCTTGTTGCTCCCCATTACTTCGTCCTGCACCGTGCGGACGCCACGGTCCTTGGACTGCTCGACGAGGGCGACGCCGTCCTCCGAGACAACCGACATGGAGGTCAGCGCGCTGAAGGAGCCAGCCTTACCGTGGATGGCGTCTGCAATGTCCTGCTCCGTTGGTTGTAGCTTTGGAAAGACGCGAGGCGGGCTCGTCGGGTCGTGCGAGGGGAAGATGGTGACGCACGGACCGCACCAGCGCCCTTTCGTCGACAGGAGCGAATCGGACGCAGCAGTCGTGGGGAACCCAAAGCGGTAGACAATGTCGTAAGGCTGCGTTGCAGCTCTCTTTTCCGCCTTGGACGACAGCTCCTGAGCTCGCAGCTTCTCGAGATCGCGCAGCGCCTTTTGGGCTTCGGCTTGTTTAGCCAGGAAGTCCGTGACACGAGCGGTTGCTTTGTTGATGGACCGTTCGATGTTCGGCAGGTCGCTTGCAGGCGACTCGCCCTGCCGCTTCAGCAGGGTGGCGAGGGAGGATCGGGTGGCTTCAACAAGGCCGTCCAGCGTCGTAAGACGCTGTCGAGCTTGAGCAAGTTCGGCATCGCCCGCCCCATCACCTTGCACATCGACAGCCAGAGGGGTGGTGGCCATGACACGGGCACCGGCAGCAGGCAAAGCTGGGCCCCCTCCCGCGGCGCCACCATCTTGTTGCTCGTCAAGAGCAGCAAGCGTAGCAACAGAAACTTCTGCGTTTGCTATGGCGGCGACGTTGGCACCAGCAGCCTCGCCAGCAGCATCGGCGGCGCCGGAAGCACCGGACGCGCCACGAGCAAGTCTCCCATCGAGGAGCCCCACACCTGTCGGCTCACTACGTTTCGTCAAACACGCGTCGAAGGATAAAAGACAGTCGGCAGAAAAGGGACTCTCGTACAAGGCACATGCAGAGAAATGCATCTGTTAGTATCTGAGCGTGTCAACATAAGCGCACAAAATATGACGTGGAAGGAAGACGCCTCTCTCCTATTGCGATGCTGGTAGGGGTGTGGCATGCACAGCCCACACACCAACAAAAGCGAAAGATAATCAAACCAACCTCATCTTGCGAAGCGATTGCTCCTGCTATTCCACGGCGGTGGTTGAGTCGGTGACGGTGATAGCGTTGGCAACCGGAGCCAGTAGTGGGAACCGTGGCCGGCGGGGAGCAGCGGTCTTCGGTAGCCAGCGGGAAGGAGAAGAACACGGTAGCTAGCGGGGAAGAGCAACCCATGGTGGCCAGCGGGGCGGAGCGGGGCATGGTGGCCGGCGGGGAGGAGCGGCCCACGGTGGGGAGCAAGCTGAGGCCCGTTCGCAGAAGCATTCGCAGTTTGCGGGCCACACGGATCGACAACCCGCCCCCAACCCCAATCCCAACCCCACCTCGATTTTCTGGCCCGATTTTGGGGCCGGGCCGAGTGCGCGCAAATCGCAGGTCGGCCTGAGCGGCATCTACGAGCACACCCAACAACGTCGGTTGCGAACCGCTTTTGCATATTATTCGTTAAACGTGGCATATTTGCCAGTTATGGGCAGAGGTATGGGAAACCCGGTCATCCCACCAACGTCGCGAACCAGATCTGCGAACCGAGCTACTGGTGGGCCAGATATAAGTCCAACCGGATA
>ENA-ORXT01007173-ORXT01007173.1-marine-metagenome-genome-assembly--contig:-NODE-7173-length-10049-cov-8.795126_pt1 | contig 10049 bp, 12 predicted proteins | sample MGYA00237868_ERZ511482 | MGnify/ENA metagenome assembly ERZ511482
TGAGCGTTTTTTTTTTTTCTTTCTAAACGTGCCCTTTACATAGCCAAAAGCAGGCACACAAATGGACGGGATGCATGTCCGTATGTAACGGTGTCAAACGGTCGCAACTGCCCGACCACGTCAGCAACCGCTTGTCCCCAGGCAGTAGTCTGGGGCTTGGTTTGCATGGTGCATGACCCCCCTCCCTCAAAACGACGTGCCCATTTACACAGCACTCGAGCTTCCTCGCCGCGCCGTGTATGCAGCCTAGCCACCTGACCGCGCCACCATCATCCTTCGACCAAGCGCAACACGATCCCCCCCCACCCCCTCCCCTCCACAACCACACACACACGCACATCCCTCACCGATACGGTGATGTTCTCCTACGGCAAAGAAAGGTACCACTCCGCACTTGGCGCGGGACAATCGAAGAACTCAGACGTCTGCCCCGCATATGTACAGCAGCGCACATTGCACAACAGCACCGCAACCTTGTACAGAAAACCGACCGGGCACTCGTTGATTTTCATCCTTCTCTTGTAGTCAAGTGCTGGGAAGACCTGCTTCACCTCCTTGTAGCCCCATTCAACCGCCACCCGCACTGATGCCATGTCCACGTTGAAGCTCTCCTCCTCGTCTCCCAGCACGACACCAGCCACAGAAGGGACATGTACCTGTAACCATGAGCGAAGCAAGTAAGCCTTATCGCCAAACACGCAGTACCGCACCCCTTGTACAAGCAATCCCGCCTCAAGCATGGCGTCCGTGCCGGCGTCCCGGTACAGCGTCACATCGTGCCGCCTGCCCTCCATAGGCCCTGCCAAATGGAAAAACAGGCCGTCCGGCGTCACGATAGACTGGAAATTGATCATATGCGTCCTTTTATATCCGCTGAAGACGCTACGCTGCTGCCCCCGACCAGGTCTTGAGACGAAGATCCCAGTACCGTCGATGAATCCAATACAGTTGTCCATAGCCCCACCCTTGTCTTGTACGCACCGCGCATAGGTTGCTGCCCGCTCGTTCATCAGGTCTCCGCGCCACGAGCAAAGTGGGTCGCCCCACCGTTCAGCCAGAGCTTCAATCGTCTCATAAAAGATGGAGCACAGGGCTGAGCTACATCGACCAGAAACAGCCTCCACGTCCACCCAGCGAGCAGGTGACAACAAACGACGGAGCACAATGCACAGCCTCTCTAAACTGGACACTCGGTGTCTCCCTGGGAGCGTCACGTCGTCAATACGAAGAAGCGCGGCAACGCGCCCCACGTCTCCAGGCTTAAATCGAAAAAGAGACAAGGCCTGCTCTGTTGAGAACATACCCAAGTTGAACAGCGTCGCGCGTACCGCCCGCACCCGCTGCATGGCGTTTCAGAGATCTCTCCGCACATGCAAGAAGCAGAGAAGAGCAGGCGCGATCACAACATTGTCCTCTCCCGTTGATAGGCGTGCAATAAGCTCGCGCCGCAGCCGACGCCGTGTGCGCAGCAGCTGCCTCATGGAGTAGTCCTTGATGGCCACCATCGCGGCGGTCGCTGTCATGTGGCCGCGCGGCGTCCAGCCGGACCGAGGAGCACGCGCAAACGCGACCCCGACGTGCCCACTCCCACGACTCTGCCGATGTTGAATCTCACATGAAAGCCCACCGTTGAAAATCAGTTATCGTTAGGTCTTCCCACGAAGTAGCCATGATTGCTTCCCACGGGTTGGTTGTTGACACTCTCTAATGTGTAGAATGTGTGAAGCAGCTGATTTGTGTGAAATGTCATGTTGCTGGGGTGATGGACGGCAATTGGTATTGTGATGTATTATTCAGCATAAGTGTTGTATATTGAGGGAGCGTGTCTTTTCGATGCTCTCATAGAATTCCGAGCTTCGTCACTGTAATGGCGGCTAGTCGTCCTGTCCCTTTGCTCTTCTGACCACCACGGCGTTGGGTCCCTTTTTTCTTCCCCAGTTGTCGTTGTGTCCTTTTCTCTTCTCCAGTTGTAGCGTCCCCATTGTCGGTCCCCATTCAATATCTTCATCTTTGTCGTATGGTTCTCAGTATAAAGCAATGGTCAGCAAAGCAAACAAGCACAGCACCTGGCGCGCCGCCACACGCAGGGGGAGGTCGACAGCAGTGGCCGACAGATGCCTCAAGAAATGAACAAAAGATGAGCGAACACCCCGGCAGGAGCCGGGGGGGGGAACAAAGAAGGACGTGGAACGCATGGAGGAAAAAAACAAATGTGAGTACAGCGCGACTTGCACGGCGTGCAGACGGGGGCAGGGAGGGGGTAAAAGAAAGGGGCAGATGCGGCGCGCGGGCGCAAGGAAGAGGGGAGGGAGGGGGGCAAAAAAAGGGGCGGATGCGGAGCGCGGGCCCAAAGAAGGAGCGGATGCGGCGGGCGCGTTGAAGAGAGAGCATGGCGGTGCGGTGAGGACGATGGAGTGGTGGTGTAAAAGGCCCGACGGAGGGGCGAGACGGCGAGATGGCGAGACGACGGAAGAGAGCGGAGAGACACTGCTGACACTGCCGCAAAGAGGCGCGCTGCTGACCGTTTCTGGAGCTTGGCGTGGAGTATATACTGTACAGTGGGGGTTCCCCGAAGGCATCTGTAAACGCTTTTGGAGGAATCTGTAATCGCTTGCATGTGTAATCCATCTGGACCAAAGCGGTCGTGAGCCTTCGAATGCTGAAACGTGGATATTCTTGATTGGGCGTGCAGATGGGATCATCCAATCAAATGGCCTAGAGGGTGACCATCAAATCGACTAGGGCCATCTATTCTTTGCAACGTGGCTGCCTGAGCGTTGAGAACACGAATGGATCCCTACTATCGTCACGGCTCCCCGCACAGCCCATCCATCCCCATCCAAGCCCATCGGTCATCCAAACGTGCTTTGGATGGGCCATTTTGGGTCCTGTGGGCACCCTCCCATTTCCCATCCGAACGTGCTTTGGATGGGCTTTTCAGTCCGACCCGAGGCTGAGCCTCGCACCGAAGACGAGCCGCGAAGCCGTTTCGTCTGATGCTCGCACGAGACCGCGGAGGTTGGATGAGAAATGATTGGGCCAGCATATGTCAGCCGATTCGACCTAACAGTTCGGCATTGCTGTTCCCTGATGCTTACTGTGGCCTTCAGAAGAGCTCTCTGTCTTCGACACTTTCAGCAGGTCTGCGACACCCTGCTGCTTGCACAGACACACCTGCTGTCGGCACGGGCACGTCTGCGGTGCGAAGCGGGGTAAGCGTGAGCACGAGACAGGTAAGAAGGACGCTGTGGTAGTGGCCACGGCGGCACCATCGTTGGAAGACACCCCAGAGCATCGGCGCCACCTCAGGGGTGACGCGCCTCTGCGTGCGACTCTCAGAGCTCCCCCAACGGCGGAGCCGCCACTTGCCGGTGGCTCGGCAGCTGCCGGGCGGTTGCCCAGCCGCAGCCACGTCGGTGAGTAGAGACGATGCCTGCGACGGATGCCGTGGCGGGGGGGGGGGGTGCGGGATGGCGCATGGAGAGTCTGCATGATGGCAAGTAGGGTGGCCGCCGGAACGGTTCTGGCGACGGCAGGGCTCACGCTAGGCAGGGATAGTAATTAGAGCTGAGTCTCGCGTACCCGTAGATGTGGCATGTGTGCCGTCCTTGTGCGTTGCGCTGCCTTTTCGTACGAGCGCACGTAATGGGGGGATGAAGAACAGGAAACACGTTTGTCTTTACTTCACGTCCCAAGGAAAGAATACATTGAGAAAATATCTCATGTCAAGGCGGTCTTGCAGCGGGCTGTCCATTGCGGGGAGGTCGGCGTCCACCCCTCGGCGACCTGCAAGGTCGGAAAAGTCGGGGACGACAACAGCCAGACGCCGCACGTGAGCAACGGGTACCAGCCGCAACGTCACGTCCGACGCGTTGTCAGCGATGCGCCACTTCAGGCGCACGCACCCACGGGCCACAAAGGGGCAGAGAGGCTCGGCTGAGACGCTCTCCATCGGAACGAGGACCACCGCGTCCCCCTTCGGCCCCCTCACAATTGTGCGGAGCTCACCAACGCACAGCCGCGAAGAGTCGCCGCCGGGGTGATAAAGGACAGAGTCGTACCACGGCGCGCCGAGGAAGTCCTCGGCCGCACGTAGGTGCTGCTGGATGCGCGTGCCGCACTCGAAACGCGCCTGTATCGGCGTGCGCGTTGTCACGCGCACTTGGCGATGAGCAGCCATGCCCAACAGGGCGCCGACATTGGCCAAGTCCGGCCGCCTCGCCAAATCGCTGACGGACACGCTGGAAACATTGTACAAGCGCCGCTTGCGTCTGCGCGTCCGCTCTGCCTCAGTTAGGGCACCAACGGCCACCGCCCCACGAACCGCCGCCGCTCCACCGCCCGCTGCCGCCTCACGACGACCCACTGCCGCGCCACCACCCACTGCCACCCGACGGCCATCAACCGCCGCAGCAGCCGTCGTCGCCGTTGCGTCGTCGTGTTGCGCTGCAGGGGCGGCACTGCCCCTCGCGGCCGCGCGTTGGGCGAGCTGGGTTTGCCATTCGGCGACCGCCGCCTTATCGTCCGCGGCGTGGCGGGCGAGGATTCCTCGCGCTCCATGCGCGTGCCGGACGATCTGGCGAGTGAACGTGCGGCTGTCCTTGTTGGTGCGGGCATAAAAAGACTTGTCTGCCTTGTGTCCGCTTTCGTTGGCCGCGGTGTTGCCATTCTGCAAATTGCCGTGCCACTTGATGGCGTCGGCGACGTGACAAAGCAGCTTGTGCACTTTGACAGAAGCTATGTGCCCGAGGATGGGAGTCACAAACTTGTTCACGAAGTTGTTGGCCTGCTTGGCAATGTCGAGCCCTTCAGTGAGGGTCATCGGTGGCGGCACGGCGGAGATGGTCCGCCCGGCGATGCGGGCATACAGCACCGCGTACTCCGCAAACATGGACGTGACGGCGACGTGGACAGGGGTGTCGCCCCACTCGTTGTGGTACGCATCCCAGTCAAACACAAAATTCTTGCTCACCTTGGCGGCGTCATCGTCACAGTCTCCCTCGTAGCCCCCCGCGTCCGCCGATGCGGCCTCCGCGGCGTGCTCCGCTGCGAATGCCCCGCCGCTGTCCTCGTCCCCGACCGGGCCGAAAAGACCGGCGACGATGAACGCCAAGATGGCGACGCCGTCTCGCTGTTGTTTGCCGGTAAAAACGGCCTGCTTCTCATTTGCTCGAACGATATACCTGTGCAGCAGACGCAGACAAAGAAAAGGGAACGGAAACAAAGCTGGAAACACGACATTGTTCAGACATGGCCCGCCACAGTGCAACGGCGAGAAGCTTTCGGGCACTGTTGAGAGCACGGAAGCAGGACGGATGCGAATAGGAATCAATGAGGCAAGTGCAGCGGAACGTACCCGGGTGGCGTTCTACACGCTTTGCTCCGTCGACTAAGGCGCAGCAGCCTCTTGAAGGTGGCGCGGCGCGTGGCGGTGCCTGACCCAGCGGGTGGCTTTTTTCCCTTGCACAGGTAGGGGAAAACGCGTACGAGGCGGTGGACGAGCATACGGGTGACGCCCAGGTCCATCACCTGCGCCAGTGGGGAGCGTGTCTAAGAGCAGCTACACAGACGAATGCAGGAGATCGGAAGCGGTCAGAAATCGATTGCAAACAACACCAGGGGGGCGCACGTCGGCCCAAGAAGCACACAGCGACGCACGACGGGGCACCAGAACGACAACTTACGTGCAACACATCGAATCCAATCATGTTGTACAGCAGCAGCGGCGCTGTGCCCAGGCCAGCCATAGCTGCAAGACCCGGCACGCCGCCGGACGTCGATTGGAGTGCGCCCAGGGCCAAACGCCTCTGCCGCTGTCGTTGGCGGCGCGTGTGCTCATATGCCTCCATTTGGTTTGTTAACGTGTTGATGACGTTGCGCTCGTCCGCTGTCACGGCCTCAGGTGCCAAAATAACGTCGATTTTGGCCATGCATGACGTGCAGGGGTGCGCACACTGTCCGCCCTTCAGCCCCAGCACCGCCCGCTCTTCTGGTTGGTCGCATAAGTAGAGAAGGACGCGGGGGAAGGCCAGTGCCCTCTGACTGTTGACTTTGACCCGGAACCCAATGTGGCTTCTGCCAATGACGTTTGTGAAGGCGGCATAGATCACTCGCTTCAGGATGCCGCACCGCCTGATTCGAGCTCTCTCATCCGCCCCTGCCTCTTGAAGCTTGCGCACGATGGGCACGTACGCGACCGTCACCCACTCAATGGTGTCCGACACGTCATTGACCAGGCGCACACGGACTGGGTACAGTTTGTGTGCTGGGAGGAGTCGTCCAAGCGGGCAGAAACGGAAGAGAAAGCAACACGATGGGTCCAGTAAGAAACTGCCAAAAAGCAAGACGACACAAGACGACAGGTGCATGCGCTTCGATGTGTGCTGGATGAATCCCTCCATCACACAAGTAACAACGTACCACCGGACCACGAGACTTGGCTGCTGTCCGAAAACACATGCAGCCCGAAGACGCACGCAAGCTCCTCGTTGTTCTTCATCACGAGCTCCTCGCAGAGCCTGAAGGCGTCGCCGTCCATTGGCGTCTCACGCTTGTCACTGGGCGGCGCCGGCCCCAACACGCCGCTCCACAGCCGAATGTTCTCCTCCTTCACCTTGAGGAGCGACCGGATAACTTGGAGCACATCTCGAAAGTACGCCTCGTACGAAACCCCACCCTCCACAAGCCTGACCTTTTTCCACCCCGCGCTGAGAGCGGCGTCGTCGAGGTCGTCCCTCAGCGCCTGCTTGAACGACTTGACAGAGGGAAACGCGTACCGCAGCGTTGCATGGTGACCCGCATCTTCCGCCATTCCTGCCTTGGTTCCATCCCAGCAGTCCAAAAAGTCATACAAGAACTCCTGATCCTTCTCGGACAGGCCCGCCCCGCCGACTTGTAGCACAAAACGCTGCAGGGCCCGAAGCCGCACGGTGTTAAATCGGCCAGTTTTGGCGTGCTTACTGCGTTTGACGAGGGGCTCCGCGCGCCGCGCGTCTCCGAGCGCCTCGTACAGCGCACGCACATGTAGTCCAACCGATGAGTAAAGGTACTCCGGGACCGCGTCTGCAGCAGCACCACCGCCGGCCGCAGGCGGCACGAGGATTCGAGTGAGCTCCAGCAGCGTGCGGAGCTGCGACTCTACGGCGCTGTGCGCGGTCGAGTCGGACTCGGACGAATGATGCGGCGTTGGAGGGGAGGAAGAGGCGGACAGAGCTTCCGACTCGTCGTCGGCGACGCTGCCGTCCGTGTCCGGTGCACCACCAGCACGCACCGCGCCGGGCGCACGGCCCCGTACATTGGCACCAACGCGGCGGAAGGCGACGCGGCTGTCATCCCCAACGGCGCCACGGGCGTCCGTCGAGTCACCACGATGCCGCCGCGGGGGCAGCTGCGTGTGGTGTCCAATCACGCCCCCGTGAATGGCGTACTGGTGACGGCGGAGCCCCGAGAGGAACTCGGCCACAAAGTCACATTCGCACACCAGAAACGGCCTGGTTGGCGGCACGTCGGACATGATGGCGGCCTGGGAAAGGTGCGTGGCGTCAAGGAATCAGCAGGTCGAAAACAAACAGGCAGACGCACAAGCACCAGAGATATAAAATACATGTGGAGACGGCATTCGAAAGTAAGCACACGGTCTTGAAGCGCGAAAACGCCACAAGTTCCGAGCACCCGCATCCCTGCTGACGCCCCTGCTACGTACTCGCGCTCCTCCGACCCCCCCCTACCAGCACCACTATTGCCGAAGTACCTAAACTGGTGGTAACGTACAGACGATGGGGGCGTTGCCGGAAGTGGTGCACATGAGGTGCAAGGCTCAGCAGTCTGTTCACCGACATGTGGCGCCTCATATCGGCGATGACGCTCGGGTTCGAGAGCCAAGCGCTCGCCGTGGAAACCGGATGCTGTAAGACCTGTGCGCGCGGCAGCCGACAGGCTCGCAGCAGTAACCGGCGCGAGCACTGCGTCAGAGGAGCAGTTCGGGGCCTTCGTGTCAGTCTCCACAGGGTCAGACTGTGGGGGGCTCTGCGCCGTCGAGCATGCAGTTACTGACAGAAAGCGGCCCGCCAGAAAGCGCATCACAAAGCAATGAGCAGCCGGATACACACCTCTCCCTGCAGAGGCAGAGAGAGGTGCTGGTGACGAAAGCAAACAGCACATGCAATTCCAAGCCTGGAGCCCCCCCCGGTCTATTCAATGCCCCCCTGACGAGGCGTGCACGTCGATTCAGGCTCACACCTATCACAGGTGTGGCCAAAGAAGGACGGCAGGCACGCTGCATGCGTACATGCGGCGGTGGGTGTTTTAAACGCCCCGAAAGGAGAACGGTAGGTCACAGCCAGTCGCAGAGCAGCGAGTAGGCGAAGGAGCCAGTGCTGGCCACAAAGGCACTCATTGCACGGACTGCCTCAGGCAGCCAGGGGGGTGACGCGGCGCGGACGCACAGATGGGACGTGGTGGACGACGACAGGTCCCATCCACACAAAATGGGATGGGACGGGCCGACGAAGAGTCGGCAGAGTCCCACTCGCTCGCGTTTCAACCAAGGCAACGAGTCGTGCAGAGGACATAACATTGTATCGATCGTGTGACGCCCAGCCGCATTTCCCCACCGCGTGGAGTTACCGACCGCACGTGTGGTCGATCAATACTTCTCGTCTCTCTCTCGACAGCTGTGCTGCGCTCTTGTGCCCCACTTGGCCCCCAGAGGCAAAAGCATAACTAATTTGAGCCAAATCAAGTGTGTACTTCTAATTAAGTCGAACAGAGCTGGTTTTCGATCGATTGCAGAGGCGGCGTCAAAGTGGCGCCTTTTTGTGCCACCAAGCGACGACGGTCCCTCTTGGCCCCAGAGCGCAACCACCACCCCTCCCATGATACACGATTGGCACGGACAGGCCCAAGCAACGATGTCGAGTTCCCCTACGCTGGTGCTCGCATCACGGGCCACGCCGGCTCTCCGCAACTAGGGTGCGTCTGCAACGTGCGGTCCCCTCTGCTTGACGGGGGTGCCTGACACGCCGAACTCACTGGTCTAAAACTCTGTCAACGGGCGTCTGCCCGGCCCCTGTGGGCGGTCTCTGTTTCACTTTTTTCCGGTCGTGGTTTGAGAGGTAAGCCGTCGACGCCCCCCCCCCCTCACCGACGGGGTTCGCTGAGCGCCGTCTCCCCCCCCCTCCCTCAACTGCGTCGGTTGTCTCGAACTTTTCCGGCCCAACTCGGTGGGAGCACTGCCCCCGGCCTCCTAGACGTGCCCCTAGTCCCCCCCCTCTCTTGGTACCCTCCTGTGCCATTTGCATTGCCTCGGTTCCCGCCTTGCGGAGTTGGGCGGGGTTTTTGTCCCCCCTCACAGACGGCTGCCCTGGGCGCCCCCTGCACACTCCCTTACCGGAGCCGTTTGCATTGCCTCGGTTCCCGCCTTTTGCGGCTGCGCGGGGTTTCTGTTCCCCCTCACAGACGGCTGCCCTGGGCGCCCCCTTCCCACGCCCTTGTCGGAGCCGTTTGCATTGGAGTTTTCCCGCCGTTGCGAGGTTGGGCACGGTTTCTACCGTCTCCGGTGCCCTTCTAAACGCCCCCCCCTCAGAGACGGAACGAGGGGAGCGGGCGTGAGTGGACGGGCCGCACCCCTCCCTGGGTGGTCCTCGGACACTCCGAAATGGTACATAAGTCGGTGTCTGAGAATGCGAGCAGAGCGTCGTCTGTTTTCCATCCCAACACCAGAGCCTTCGCTGACTGCAGCTGGTCGCGTTGACCCGTGCTCCTTTGTCTCGCTCCCCCCCTCCCGACGTTCCTCCTCTGTATCTTGAACAACATCCACACCTGGCGCACACTCCCTACCTGCTTTGTTGCCGGCCTTGGTTGGCTATCGACCGAACGGGCGTGCCCCACGCATGTCGGCCACGCCAACGACGGCTGCGTCGCTCGCAGCTTCGGAGGCAAAGCACAAGCGCCTAGAAGAACTTGACGCTGCCGAGCTTGACGCGCGACACGGCGACGGCGCCGCCGGCCCTGCCGCCGCTGCCGCCCCCACCGTCGCCCCCGCCGTCGCC
>ENA-ORXT01007174-ORXT01007174.1-marine-metagenome-genome-assembly--contig:-NODE-7174-length-10049-cov-3.860710_pt1 | contig 10049 bp, 6 predicted proteins | sample MGYA00237868_ERZ511482 | MGnify/ENA metagenome assembly ERZ511482
TTGTGACCGCTTGCTTCGCATTGCTTTGTGACCGCTTGCTTCGCATTGCTTTGTGACCGCTTGCTTCGCATTGCTTTGTGACCGCTTGCTTCGCATTGCTTTTGGAAAGTATATTGTGCTCTCTATGTTTTAACATTTACATAAAATAGTTATAACTACCATTGCCGCTGTTTATTTTCATACTCATTAAAGAAACAAAAAAGTCCTAAAGCGAGCGCAGCGACCAGTCCAAAAGCCGAAGGCGGTCGTAAAGAGAGCGCAGCGAACGGTCATAAAGCAAAGCGTAGCGAGCGGTCATAAAGCCGTAGGCGGTCCAATATAACCTTCAAAAATTGTACGTAATGCTAATAAAAGTTGCTTGGAGAAATATTTGGCGCAATAAACTGAGAAGCATCGTTGTGACCATCGCCATTGCTTTGGGAATATGGGCGGGTATTTTTGCTTCTTCCATTGGAAATGGAGTGAACAAACAGCGTTTGGGTAATGTCATTGATTCTCAGGTTTCTCATCTTCAGATTCACGGAAAGGGTTTTACCAATGCCTATGAAAATCCGCCTTTACTAAATGAAAATCCAGCATTGATTGAGTACTTGGATACGGCTCAAATAGTTAAAGCACATACCAATCGAACCTTGGTCACTGGTATGGTCAATGCGCCAGGTGTGGGGAAAGGAGTGATGATTCGTGGGATTGTTCCCAATAATGAAGCAGGTGTAACTGGCTTGAAAGACAACTTGGTTGATGGGAAGTTCTTTGAAGGGACAAAGAGAAATCCCATTTTGATGAGTAAAAATATGGCGGAGGATATGAACCTTAAAGTTCGATCTAAAGTCATTTTGGTTTTTCAAAATGCAGAAGGAGAAATCGTTCGCAGTGCTTTTAAAGTGGTTGGCTTGTATAAAACGGCAGATACCCGAAACGACCAATTATCGGTCTATGTTCGCCAGGCTGATTTGAATGGATTGTTGGGGTTGCCCAATAATATAGGACATGAAATGGCGGTGATGTTGGAGAGTCCAGTAAATTTGGAAGTGGCTAAAAAGAGCATGGAAGCTTTGGTCAATAATGAAACTAGGGTAGAGACGTGGAAGGAAATAATACCTGGGCTAAATGCCGCCGATACCATAGCCAAAAGAATGAATTATTTACTGCTGCTCATATTATTGGCAGCGATGTCTTTTGGAATTATTAATACCATGTTGATGGCGGTTTTGGAAAGAGTCCGTGAATTTGGGATGCTGATGGCTGTCGGTATGAATAAGACCAAAATATTTGGAATGATTATGCTCGAAACTGTTTTTTTGATGTTAACAGGGACACCAGTTGGAATATTACTGTCTTGGTTGTCGGTTAATTATTTTAAGAGAAATGGGTTGGATTTGACGAGTTATTCAGAGGGGTTTTCAAATATGGGAATCAAGCCCATTATTTATCCTTATTTGACTCCAGACTATTACCCCAAAGTTATTTTACTGGTTGTTATTGCTGCTTTCCTAGCGGCGATTTACCCTGCACTCAAAGCCATTCGCTTGAATCCCGCAGAAGCCATCAGAAAGATATGATGGATTTCGTTTCTGACCAGTCTGTAATTCAAATCATAGGTCAGTCAGAAACTTATGGATATCAATAAAACAAAATGTATCTTTTTTATTCTTTAGGGTCATAATAAATAGCGTAGTATATTTAATTAAACTGCACTACTATTTTTGAAATTATCACCCAAATAAACTATTTAATTTACTATACATACATTGATATTTTACTTCAAGTATCAACCTAAATATTTTTCTCCCCATTTTTAATTCCAAAAAAAATAAATTTTTATTATTTTAAACTAAAAATTAGATTTACATTTGCTATCCACTGATTATCTAAGAGTTCTATATTCTAAAGATGTTGAATCAATGACCATCTTTTAAAAAAAACTGATTATAACAGATTGCGTTGATAGTCTAAAAATAATGATAAAATCTAATCATACCGCCCTTTGGTCGTAGCGACGAACCGCTCCGCTCGGGGCTCGGATATAGGACACTGAGCGTACGGTTCGTCGCTACGATTGAAGTGTCTGGTTTTAGGTGAAAAACAGCTAGTATTAATTCATCAACGCAATCCGTTACAATCAGAAAAAAACATACTTTGAATTTAACAAGTTGGTAATTTATGATCAACTCTCTTTCATTGATTTTTGAATAGAGATTTATGCCATTATTATTTGAAATAAATTACTCTCTTTACCTAAAAACTAATTAAATATAATAACTTTTTTATATGCATTTAAATTTATGACTTGAGCTTTTATGTGTTATTTCTTTGTTGAAATTTTTCTCAAAGGTCAGTGTGTTCTTGTTTACCGTAATAAGTAAATAGAAGACATAACACCTCTGCAATCTCTCGATATTGAAATCTTAAGTCATATGGCTATTAGTTGGGATCAGTAATATATCTCTAAGTAATTACCCTGTTTTTACTAGGTATTTCTACGTGTTTTTTACTGTAAAAAGCACACTTTTACTGTATTTAGAATAATTTTCAGTCAGAAAGTCAATAGTTAAGGGATAGAAAATTAATAAATGTCCGATTTGAGGTAATTCAGTATTTTGTTTTATAAGGCATTTTTGAGGCGCATAGCTCCGCTACGTAACGAAAAAATAACGAAGTAAAACCGAATAATGAAGACCGCAAATCGAACAGTAATTGATTCTCTGTCCCTAAGGAACAGTTGTTTGTTTTAAGTTCCCAATCATTGATTTATTTTATTGTGTATAAATATACCCTGGTGGCATGAATAAAAGACAAGAATTAAATTTAAAAAAACTCGGAGATTCAGAGTTGATTCAGCTGATTGTTGAAAAAGGAGATCGAAACCTTATTGGTATATTGTATAATCGCCATTATCAAAGAGTTTTTGATCAATGCTTTTTTTATTTTAGAGATCATCAAAAATCGGAAGATTCCATTCAAGATATTTTTATTAAAATTATCGAGAAAATTGATACTTATAAAGGAAACTCTAGTTTTACTACTTGGTTGTCTTCTGTTACAAGAAACTATTGTTTGGATTATAAACGAAGAAAGAAAAACAAGCAGCATGTTTGGATTCCAGACTTCTTAGATTCCAATATACTTATTGAATTTAGAGATGAAAACATCGAAATGTTGTTTAATCCGCCTAAAGAAGAAAAATCAATTCAGAAGGTATATCATATTATGAAGAAATACCCGGATCGAGATAGTGATTTGTTAATTATGAAGTACATAGAAGGGAAAACACTGATTGAAATCAATAGAAATTGTCAGCATTCTTCTATGAGTGCGACCAAAATGAAAATTAAGAGAACCAAGGACCGATTGAAGAAAAAATATCTGTCTGAATTTACTTGATAATTAATGGAGTTCGAGGCAACGATATTTTGAGAGGTCGAACTTGTTTCTATGCTTGATATTTAATATTTCAAAAGCAAGCTTAGACGGTAGCCCAACAACAAAGCCCACGATTGATTCAATCGTGGGCTTTGTTGTTTTAATACAAGAAAAATTGACCGTATTATATTTCTCTATTGACATCGAAGCTTTCCAAGTAATCGGCTACTCTTCTGACAAACTGTCCTCCCAATGCACCATCGACTACTCTGTGGTCATAGGCGTGTGATAAAAACATCATTTGTCGAACAGCGATTAAATCTCCATACTCCGTTTCTACAACAGCAGGCTTTTTACGAATGGCGCCAGCCGCCATAATTGCCACTTGAGGCTGATTGATAATGGGTGTTCCCATAACATTGCCAAAGGTTCCGACATTAGTCAAAGTATACGTCCCTCCCTGAATATCATCGGGCTTTAGTTTGTTATTGCGGGCACGATCAACAATGGCGTTCAATTGAGTAGTAATTCCCAACAAACTCAGCTGGTCTGCATTTTTAATAACAGGCACAATCAAATTGCCAGAAGGCAGGGCGGTTGCAATACCAATATTGATGTCTTTTTTGACCAATACATTGTTGCCTTCTACAGAAACATTGATGTTTGGAAAATCTTTTATGGCTTTTACAATTGCTTCTACAAATATGGGTGTAAACGTGATTTTCTGACCCTCTCTTTTAGCAAAACTGTTTTTAATCTTATTGCGCCAGTTGACCAAATTGGTTACATCTGCCTCAACAAAAGAAGTAACATGCGGAGAAGTCTTTTTAGACATTACCATATGATCGGCAATTAAGCGACGCATACGATCCATTTCTACAATTTCTACATTGCCCGAAGCAGAAGTAGCAGCTACTGTTTGTTGTTTAGAAGCAGTAGCGTGTCCGTTAGAAGGACTCACCAATGTTTGAGTCAAATTATTAGACTGACTCGGTTGGGTTCTATTTTTTACATAGCCCAAAATATCTTTTTTGGTCACCCGTCCTTCACTTCCTGAACCTGCCAGCGTTTCTAGTTCAGCCATAGAAATGTTCTCTGTCCGAGCAATGTTCAACACCAATGGCGAATAAAACCGACCATTGGAACTGCCATTGTTTTTAACGGCTACAGGTGTTGCCAAAGGCTTCATAACTTCTTGAACCACTTCAACCGCAGGCTGTTTTACAGACTCGTTACTGGTTGCAGGAGCCGACGTTTCTGTACCAGCCTCTCCTTCAGTTTGAATATAGGCAATGATTTTTCCGACCTCGACGGTATCGCCTTCGGCAAACAATGTTTTACCTAAAATACCTGCCTCAGGAGCTGGTACTTCGGAATCTACCTTGTCGGTCGCAATTTCTAAAATGGCTTCATCCATCTCCACAGCATCCCCTTCTTTTTTGAGCCACTTTAAGATGGTTGCTTCCATTATACTTTCGCCCATTTTGGGCATTAATAATTCAAGCTTAGCCATTTATTAAATTTTGAGTGAAAACACACATTTGTTTAAGTTTTTTGAGTCCTGCAAAATTACTGCTTTTTTCCCTAATATTGAGGCAATGTGAGAATGAATGAATGTCAAATGAAAGAATTCTGAATAAGTTGTAATTAACTTGAAGCAATAGCTACTTTTTCTTCCTTTACCAAAAACCTCCTCAAATCATTCATTGCCATATTAACAGTCAATCCAATATTGATGTCTCTATGATTGGTCAATTGATATTTTTTGGTAAAAACATCGGTCTTGCTGGCAATTGCGACCCAAATGGTGCCAACTGGTTTTGCGGGCGTTCCGCCAGTAGGACCAGCTATTCCAGAAGTGGCAATGGCGTAATCAACATCGAATTTTTCGATCATTCCTTGAGCCATAGCTTTTACCACAGCATCACTGACAGCACCATTTTCCTCAATCGTATCAGATTTTACCCCCAACAATTGTTCTTTAATTTTATTAGAATAGGCAACAACACCACCCTCAAAATAAGCCGAACTGCCAGGAACAGAGACGACTCTTGCAGCAACGGCTCCTCCAGTACAACTTTCGGCTATACCAAGGGTTGCTTTACGCTCTAAAAGCATTTCACCCAAAGCCACTTCTAATAATTTACCATCGTATCCATAAACCCAAGGGGCAATTTTTTCGTCTATCTTTAGTACCGCCATATCTACGGCAGTTTTTATTAGCTCGGGATCATCTCCTTTCCCCGTTATGCGTAATCTCAACACACCCAAAGAGGGCAAATAAGCAATACTGATTTGTGGAGGCAAAGTATCAAGCACTTCTTTTATAGTAGCCGAAACGGTGGTTTCCCCTTGACCAGCGACCATTAGGGTTTTATGATAAAAAGCAAGATTGGTAGGCATTTTTTTTCTCAATGAAGGAATGATTTCGGTGGTCATAAAATGCTTCATTTCATAAGGCACACCAGGCATTGCAATCAGTTGGGTGCCGTCTTTGCCAAACCACAAAGCAGGTGCCGTTCCTTTTTCATTAATCGTTATAGGAAAGTCTTTGGGAACATAAGCCACCTGGGCACCTTCTTGGGTCATCACACGTCCCCTGCGTTCATACATTTTTCGGATGCGTTCTAAAATAATTTCATTCAAAACCAATTCAGTCCCAAAATAAGTGGCGAGCGTTGCTTTGGTACGATCGTCCTCTGTAGGTCCCAATCCTCCAGTTGTTAAAATGAGGTCTGTTTTACCGACAATTCTATCCAAAGTTGTAACAATCTGCGATTTTTGATCAGAAATGGTAATTATTTCCGTCACTTCAATGCCAATGTCCTTCAATTTTTCAGCCATCCATCCCGAATTGGTGTCAATGGTCTGACCGATTAATATTTCGTCTCCTATGGTAAGAATGGTTGCTTTCATAAAACCTTATTTTTGTAAATCTCTTTGGTTAAATTTTTACCTTTGTCGTAAATTTAGATAAGTAAACCCAATAAATAACGCCACATTTCATTCAAAGTTTTAACAAATGGCATTTAATGAGCAATTAGCCGAAAGGGCTAGAATGCTGTTGCAATTATAGCTGATTACAGATGCGATCTGCACCATTCAAAATAGAATCCAAACTTTAAATATATAACACAAACCTATGAAACAGTTTACCATAATATTATTCCTATTAGTGTCTCCATTTATTCATTCAAACGCCCAAGACTGTGGAGCTGATATTCCCATTCAATTGAGTGAAATTCTGGTAGATTCTCCCTTGCCTGATGATGGCAATGCTGGTGATTTAACAACAGCGGAACTGATAGAATTCATTGGGACACCAGGAGCCGATATTGGCTGTTATTCTATAACCGATGGCGATTGGACACTCACGTTTCCTCCTCAAACTTTTATTCCAGAAGATGGTGTTTTTGTGATTGGTTTTGGAGCCGTAAATGGGGACTTGGTCGATTTCGAAATCATAGGTTGCAACTGTACGGTTGCCGATAATGAAAACGAAGTATTGATTTTAACCAATGGGGGAGAATACATTGCTTTCTTTGACAACGAGGGCAACTTTTTAGAGGGGTTAATTATGGGGATACCTTCTGGGGCAAATACGCCACCACAGGGCGTTGAGTCTAACAATGGTGTGGTTTCTCTGTCTTCTGTTTGTGACATTCCTTCTGTTGTTATTCCCAATGAAACTGCTTTTGAAGTAGTAATTGATGATCCCGACGACACGTTTACCTACATCAAAGATGCATTGGGCAATTGGACCATTCAAGGGGAGAATCTAGCCAATCCTTTGGGTTTTGGTTCTATTGGTGATTGTAATGAAACTCCTTTAGTAGAAGGAAGTATTTTTAACATTAAAATTATGCTGGAAGGTGCTTATGAGGGCAGCGACACTATGAATACTTTTTTGGGTGATTTGATTCCAGATATGCAGCCTTATAATGTTTCACCATACAACTATGGAGGAAACGAGCAAATTACCATTGCCAAAGCCGATATTGTTGATTGGGTATTGGTTGAAATTCGTACTGGCACACCTGATCAAAATGTACAGGGAACATTTCCCATTGCTGTAATTGCTGCCATCGTTATGAACGATGGAGAAGTTTTAAATCCAGATGGAACCAACATTCAGTATTCGTTGAGCGAAGAGACTGATTATTACCTTTGTATTCGACATAGAAATCATTTAGATGTCCTAAGTACTTTCCCTTTTCAAGATGCGCCAAACATTACCTATGATTTTACCACAGGAGTTGGACAGGCTTATGGTCCTCAGCAACTAAGTGAAGTTTCTACAGGCGTTTTTGCCCTTTTTGCTGGCGACTTTAATGGAGATGGCATTATTCAAAACACCGATTATGATTTGTGGTTTGCCAATCCAGCTCAGTTAAATATTTACGTTTCTGCCGATGGAAACCTCGATGGCGTTGTACAAAATACCGATTACGATAAGTGGTTTAACAATAAAGCAAAAATCGGTTCTGTTGAAATTGGACTTTGATTAAAGGAAGGTTAGGCAACTTTTGACGGCTGATAATTTTTTACATAACTAATAAAACCCATCAGAATCTAGATTCTGATGGGTTTGGATTTAATAATTTCTGCTTTTTAAAGAAGTATTGAATGCGTACTTTTTTATCAATAAAACATAATGCTCATCTCACCAATTACTTAAACGCATTAAAACCAGTCACATCCATACCTGTAATAAGCAAGTGAATGTCATGGGTTCCTTCGTAGGTGATAACCGACTCTAGATTCATCATATGACGCATAATCGGATATTCCCCAGTAATGCCCATTCCACCGTGAATCTGTCTGGCTTCACGAGCAATTTTCAACGCCATATCTACATTGTTTCTTTTCGCCATAGATATTTGCGAAGGCGTTGCTTTGTTGTCATTTTTGAGCGTTCCCAATCGCCAAGCCAACAGTTGTGCCTTAGTGATTTCGGTAATCATTTCCGCCAATTTCTTTTGCGTCAATTGAAATCCACCAATGGGTTTGTCAAACTGAATGCGTTCTTTTGAATAGCGCAATGCACTGTCGTAGCAATCAAGAGCTGCACCAACGGCGCCCCAAGCAATACCATAGCGAGCCGAAGACAAGCAAGTCAAAGGACCACGAAGACCCGTTACGCCAGGGAAAATATTTTCTTTCGGAATTTTTACGTCCTCAAAAACCAATTCTCCAGTAGCAGAAGCCCTCAAAGACCATTTTCCATGCATTTCTGGCGTACTAAAACCAGCCATACCACGCTCCACAATCAAACCGTGAATGACACCGTCTTCATTTTTAGCCCAAACCACCGCAATGTCTGCAAAAGGTGCATTCGAAATCCACATTTTGGCGCCATTGAGCAAATAGTGATCGCCCTTGTCTTTGATGTTGGTGGTCATACCACCCGGATTGGAACCGTGGTCGGGTTCAGTCAAACCAAAGCAACCCATCATTTCGCCCGTAGCCAATTTGGGAAGGTATTTTTCTTTTTGCTCTTCTGAGCCAAATCGGTAAATAGGATACATAACCAAAGAACCTTGAACAGAAGCCGTAGAGCGAATACCCGAATCACCTCTCTCCAATTCTTGCATAATGATTCCATAAGTGATTTCATCGAATCCACCACATCCGTATTTGGCTGGGAGGTTTGGACCAAAAGCCCCAATTTCACCCAAACCTTTGAGTAAATGATGTGGAAATTCGGCACGCTGTGCATATTCCTCTATCACAGGCGAAACCTCCGTTTTTACCCATTCTCTGACCGAATCCCTAATGAGTTTGTGCTCATCAGTCAACAAATCGTCAATGGCGTAATAATCGTGGTGCTGATACAAATCTTGCCTTTGGCTTTTTTCGATTGGGGCTAATGTTGAATTATTAGTTGTCATATATATTATAAATTTTTATTTCGTTTTTTTGGACCGCTTCGCTTTATGACCGCTTGTTCCTGCGGAACATTGCTTTAAGACCGCTTGCTTCGCATTGCTTTAGGACCGTTCGCTTTGCTCACTTTTGGATTTTACTGTTCCTGCGGAACATTGTTTTTAGACTGATTAGCGTCGGATTCGTGATAATTCTGCCACCGGAACACTTCACAACAAGTGAATTCCCTCCCTTCACTTTTGGCTTTTTTGTTCGCTTTGCTAAGATGCTTGTTAAAGTAATAAAAACATATATAACAGACATTCACGACTTGATAACTCTAATTTTTTAATTAATATTTCTGACATATATAGTTGACTATCAATTATTTGTGCCAATATCATCAATCTTATTATTAATATATCATATATACCAATAAACAACCTAGATATTAAGAAATGTTATTAAAAATTACTTTTTTGTTCTTTAAGCTAATTTTATGTCATCAAAAGTCAGTATTCAAATACATTAAAAAATATTTGCATTTGTACAATTTGAAAATTGAATTTTCATATTACATGCCATAAATAGTTGATTATCAAAATATTGTATTGATTAAGTTTAATTAAAAAAATGCTATTATCAAGTCGTGAATGTCTGATATTATGTGTGCATTTTCATTTCATCTTAATTTTCATTTCACATTTCCATTTCACATTTCCATTTCACATTTTCATTTCACATTTTCATTTCACATTTTCACATTTTCATATTTTCATATTTTCATATTTTCATTTTCATTTTCATTTCCATTTCCATTT
>ENA-ORXT01007176-ORXT01007176.1-marine-metagenome-genome-assembly--contig:-NODE-7176-length-10046-cov-3.821848_pt1 | contig 10046 bp, 8 predicted proteins | sample MGYA00237868_ERZ511482 | MGnify/ENA metagenome assembly ERZ511482
ATATATTCTTTTTTCCATCTGACAAAAAGAATATATAGGAATGTTATTTTTTGACTATTAAAGATTAACAATATAATAGTAATTGACTATTTGATTAAAGTTATTAGACGAACACCATTCTCTTCTCTTGGATGTTGAATCGATAAAAATAGACTGCTGTTGCGATCGCCAAAAGCAATTTCTCCCGAACAGTTTTAGAATGTGCCAATAATGCGCTCGCTTAAACCATCTCCCCAGCCTAACTCACTCTGTTTAGCAAATACTGCTACAGCAGCCCCCATAGACTGCGAGCAGGCGATCGGCATCATCCTCTAAAAATTAATTATCGTTACTCGCCTATCAGCCTCAGAATAAGTCCGTTCATAAGCTTCACTTTGTTGAGCAATAGTAAAATAATTTATTTCTAAAGGTAGAGGGACTTTTGTCAGTTCAAGGCTTAAACTGTTTTTAACCTTTGCCGTGCCGTTTGCCGATATAGCAGCAGTAATAGAGTTATTGACCACGAATCTCCATTTATTGCTGTTTTCCAAGGCGATCGAGCTAGCGGTAACTCCTAAAAAAACCAAAATTGCGACGATTAACACTCACAATCAATAATTAAGCGTGTGTCTTGCTTATGTTTAAAGAGCAAATTAACCATATATTAAGGGGGAAATAAGATAATTTGACTAAACCTACTAAAGTGACGCTGTTGAGAAATTGTTATTCTTAGGCTAAACTCCGAGTGTTAATAATCTATAAAATTATCGACTTATTAATTTATTACTCTTAGGTATTTAAAATTTAAACTTTTTAGCTCTATCTCTACTCTCGATTAACTTTGAGTAGCTATCTATATATAATATATTATGATTTTTTGGCAAGAATGGATTTCTCAAGCAAATCAATGGCTCAGTTCTCTGGGTCACTTGGCTTATCCTGCATTTACTGGCATTTATCTTTTAGCAACCTTATTCGGTTTACCTGCAATTTTTCTCTTCTTAGCCGCAGGTAGTTTGTTTGGCTTTGTTCCTGGTTTAGTTTTGGTATCTTTTGCAGATACACTAAGCGTCGCAGTTTGTTTTGTCTTAGGTAGAACAGTTGCTAGGAAAAGCATTAATAAGTGGATTGCCGATCGCCCTCAGTGGGGAAAGTTTGACAAAGCAGTGGCTCGAAAAGGCTGGAAAATCGTTTTTTTAACCCGTCTTTCACCCATCGTTCCTTCTAATGTACTCAATTATGGCTTTAGCTTAACTAAGATAAATTTCTGGCAATATATATTTGTTTCTTGGCTAGCAATGCTTCCCGTGATTGCTCTGTATGTATATCTCGCTTCAGTAGGGACTAATTTATTGTCTGGGAATGACGATCCCAAACAAGTGATTGCTTCAGTAATTGGTTTTACCACTGCTTTAATGGCGATCGCTTATACGACAAAACTAATGCAGGGTACATTATTTGCCAAAACTGATCAACCAAACAAATCTCATAAGCATTCTCGTAAAGACAAAAAACAGGATCTAAGAAAAAGAAGAGAAGCAAGAAGTAAAGTCTAAGGAGGAATAAAGAATAGAAGATGAGGAGCTATATAATTCCCTTATTTCCCTATTTCCCTATTCCCCTAAACTTAAGGCTTATATTTAAATTCAGTATTGCCTGTGTATTTGGATAATTCTGCCAACTCAGCCATCGTTTTTGTCCCAGGGTAAAATTTGCCATCAACTTCCCAGGTAGGGAAAGATTGAATTCCTGCTGCCAAACAGGCTTCGCGTTGAGGATCTTTGCCTTGAGGATCGCATTCTATATAGTTCACCTGAGCAAATGCTTCTTTGCCAAATAATTGCTTTTGATCGTAACAATGGGGACACCAAAAAGCACCATATTTCTTAGCACCAGTGGCGGTTAGGTGTTGGGCTAAAGCAATCTCTGCCTCTCCCGAAGTAGTAGTGATGTCCCAGCCTTTGGGTGGAGTAGGCTGTCCTTGTGCCTCTGGAATAGGAATAAGTCCATCAGCATCTGCCACTTCAGCTACACTATCAGCGTTAGCGATCGAAGGATTGATGTTAGAGTAGATGCCCAAAGTCACCACAATGGTTAGCAAGCCAACAATTAAGGCAGTAAACATTATTTGACCCAAGTCTTCCCAGTCTCTACCAGCGACCGTAAAAACTAATAGACTTAAAGAAAACAGTGCCGAACCAATACAGTAAGGACATGATGTCCTTAATTCGGTAGCTAAGACATACATTAAATAGCCGCTAAACACTGCCATAGCTATACTTCCAGCTAACAATAACCACCAAGTATAGTTTTCTGCTTGTTTTTTAAGAGCTTTTTGCTTGTCCCGATCTATTGCTAAAGGCACGAGGGCGAAAGCAGCCATGCTGATATATGCCAGACACCCAAACAAGCTCAGTGGCAAACCAAATACAGTAGCATAGGCACTATCTAATACGCCACTGCAGCCTGCACCAGCACCTCCATCAACCGAACAAGCTGGTCCACTTCCTGTTAATTTCGTAACTGTCAAATAAGCAGTTAGTACTGCTCCAGCGATGGCGATCGCACCAATAATAGGTCGTGACCAACGGTATATCCAGGGTAAAGAACGTCTACGGCGCATAATTTATGTCAATACTACTAGTTCAATATTGTTTAAAGCTTTTAACTTTTAGCCCTTAGCTTTTGAATGTCTTTTCCAACAGCCAATAACCAGACTAATAACTTTTTTGCTGTCCAAATTATAGCTTTAGTTAAAATTCATTGAATCTAACTAAACTGTTTTACAGAGCTATTCGGTTTTGTTTCTTTTGCTATTTTAGGAGCAGATTTAGCTGCCTCTACAAATTGGGACACTCTAATTGGATCGATGGTTTCGCTAATTTTGCCATAACGTTTAAGTGAGCTAGAAACGATAACTCCATCAGCAGCCTGCATGAGATCGGAAATATTTGACCAATTAGCTCCACTACCGATAAACACAGGGGTATCTCCTGCTGCTGCCGATGCCAATTCCAAATCTTCCTGGGTGGGAGGACTACCAGTTGCCCATCCTGATAAAATTATTCCATCTGCCAAGCCTCGTTCAATAGTATCCTGAACCGCAACCGTCAAATTAGGTGTACCCAGAGGACGAGCATGTTTAACCAACACATCGGCTAAAATTGCCACCTCAGAGCCTAATTCTCGGCGATATCGCAGTAATTCATGGGCTTTCCCTTCAATCAATCCTTGATCTGTTGCCATAACTCCAGTAAGGACATTGACACGAATAAAATCAACCTCCGTGCAGGTAGCGATCGCCATGGCACTACGAGCATCGTTACGCAGAACATTAATTCCAATGGGCAACATAATCATCCCTTTCAAGCGATCGACAATTAACGTCATCGCACTTACTACCGCAGGATCGACACGATCTTTGGTAAAAGGGGCATCAAAAAAGTTTTCTATGATAATAGCGTCTGCACCACCAGCAGATAAAGCAGTCGCTTCTTGTTCGGCTCTGGCAATCACCTCCTTTAGCTTGCCTTTCCAACGGGGGGAGGTAGGCAACGGAGACAAGTGAACCACGCCAATTACGGGACTATCGGTTTTTAAAATTTGTTTTAATTTCACGCTGACTCCACCACGCGGTTTATTTCTCCTCTTCAAAAGTTATTATTATCTCAGACAAAGCTTAATACTGTATATACTCGTTTCAAGTCGATTAAAAAAGTTGTTTTTTAGACAAATACTTTGATTTCGCTCAGAATTGACTACCACTTGAGTATTTTATCTGTTAATATATTTTAACGAAAAGGTTATTTACGTATCTCAACGGATATGTATAAATCGAAGTTCAAAACCCGTCAGAAATGGTGTCTTGAATAATTAAATAGTTTTGCGGAATAAAGACTGTCTGGATAGCTCCTGCTCCGCCGCGAAACTAGGGAGTATAATCCAACAGTTGGTCTAAAATGCTTATTGTTATATAGCTGTTCGAGACCAGAGGTAAACGCTCCACACCAGCAAGATATTAGGTCTGACCAACCGTCAGAGAAAAGTTCGTTAGTTTTATTTTACGGCGAAATGCTCTTTGACCTAAATACAAATTTGTCAAAAATTTTGTATTGGTCTTTCAAATTTAGGATAAAGAATGGCAAATAAGCCAACCATAGCCATGTCCCATTTGGGATGTGAGAAGAACCGTATAGATTCAGAACACATGCTGGGCTTACTGGCTCAAGCAGGTTATCAAGTAGACTCCAACGAAGAACTAGCTGATTACGTAATCGTCAATACTTGTAGTTTTATTCAAGACGCGAGAGAAGAGTCAGTCCGTACCTTAGTTGAATTAGCCGAAGCCGACAAAAAAATTGTTATTACTGGCTGTATGGCACAGCATTTTCAGGGTGAACTATTAGAGGAGTTGCCCGAAGCTGTGGCAGTAGTCGGTAGCAGTGATTACCATAAAATTGTTGATGTCATAGAACGTACCGAGACAGGGGAAAGGGTTGAAGAAATAACCTCTGAACCCGTCTATATTGCGGATGAGACTGTACCTCGCTATCGTACTACGACAGAAGGAATAGCTTATTTAAGGGTGGCTGAAGGTTGTGATTACCGCTGCGCTTTTTGCATCATTCCCCACCTCAGAGGAAATCAGCGATCGCGTTCGATTGAATCTATTGTCGCTGAAGCGGAAACTTTAGTGTCTCAAGGGGTAAAGGAAATTATTCTGATTTCCCAAATCACCACAAACTACGGCATGGATTTGTATGGCAAACCAATGCTAGCAGAACTTCTGATTGAGTTGGGCAAAGTTGATGTCCCCTGGATTAGAATTCACTACGCCTATCCAACGGGGCTAACTCCCAAGGTTATTGCAGCCATCCGTGATACTCCCAATGTTCTGCCTTATTTAGATTTGCCATTGCAGCATTCTCACCCAGAAATATTAAGGGCGATGAATCGTCCTTGGCAGGGCAGAGTTAACGACGGTATCATTGAGCGCATTAAGCAGGAGTTGCCAGGAGCAATATTGCGTACGACCTTTATCGTCGGTTTTCCTGGAGAGACAGACGAACATTTCCAACACTTAGTCGAGTTTGTTCAACGTCACCAGTTCGACCATGTGGGCGTATTCACCTTTTCCCCAGAAGAAGGTACTCCAGCCTACAGTTTGGCAGACCAAGTCGATCCAGAAATCAGTAACCATCGCCGAGATATTTTGATGCAAATACAGCAACCTATTGCTGCTGCTAAAAACAAGTCCTATGTTGGTCAACAATTAGAAGTCCTAATCGAACAGGAAAATCCTAGTTCAGGGCAGTTAATTGGACGCTCTACACAATTTGCCCCAGAAGTAGATGGGCTAGTTTACGTTCGTGGAGAAGCTTCTTTGGGTTCGATTGTATCCGTAGACATTACCGCTGCTGATGTTTACGACCTATATGGCGAAGTTGCTAGCGTGGCAGCCTACTCAATGGTCTAAGCGAATTCGGATTGACTGGCGAAAATATCGAAGATTTGATTTTACCGTACCTCTATCTACAGCAGCTAAAAGGTACACCCGCCTGAAATGGCTCACAGACAGTTTTTTAGAAAAAATACAGCAACACAAAACTTATGACAACTACTTTCAAAGACTTAGGACTATCAGAAGCTACTCTAAATCAATTAGAAAAGCTTGGTTTTACAGCACCAACGCAAATTCAACAAGATGCTATTCCCGCTTTGTTAGAAGGAAAAGACATTGTTGGTCAATCTCAAACAGGTACAGGTAAAACAGCAGCATTTGCTTTACCTGCTCTAGAAATGGTTGAAGCCAATGACAAGGACGTTCAAACTTTAATTCTTACTCCTACAAGAGAACTAGCTCAACAGGTGGGAGAAGCTATTAACGACTTCACATCTAGAGAAAAAAGAGTTAGTTCTTTAACCGTTTATGGCGGTCAATCTATAGACAGACAAATCAGTCGTCTCCGTCGCGGCGTACAAATTGTTGTCGGTACTCCTGGGCGCGTCATCGATTTGTTAGAGCGGGGTGAATTAAGGTTAGATCAGTTAAAACTGGCAATTCTTGATGAAGCTGATGAAATGCTTAGTATGGGTTTCATCGACGATATTAAAAAAATTCTGCGTCGGACACCAAAAGAAAGACAGACTGCTTGTCTATCTGCAACTATGCCCAGAGAAATTAAAGATTTAATTAAAAACTTTTTAAATTCTCCTATTTATCTTACGGTTAAGCAGAAAGATGAAGCACCCGAAAGAATTGACCAGCATGTATACATGATTCCTCGTGGCTGGCAGAAAAATAAGGCTCTTCAGCCTATTTTGGAGATCGAAGAGCCAGATTCAGCAATTATTTTTGTCCGCACTAAGCGTACTGCTAGCGAACTAACTAGTAAGTTACAAGAAGCTGGACACAGCGTTGATGAATATCATGGCAACTTGAGCCAAATGCAGCGGGAAAGATTGGTAAAACGTTTCCGCGACGGCAAAGTCAAAATGGTTGTAGCAACAGATATTGCTGCTAGAGGATTAGATGTTCAGGATCTAACTCATGTAATTAACTATGATTTGCCTGATAACGCTGAAACTTATATCCACCGTATCGGCCGTACCGGTCGTGCAGGAAAAACAGGTACAGCGATCGCTCTAGTACATTCAGGAGATCGTCGTACTTTAAAACAAATTGAACGACGCTTACGCAGCAAAATTGATGTTGCCCAGATTCCTAACCGAGCTCAAGTAGAAGCAAAACGTATTGCCAAACTGCAGGCTAAAATAAAAGAGACCTTGGCAGGGGAAAGAATGGCATCATTCTTACCTCTAGTCAGAGAATTGAGCGATGAGTACGATGCTCAAGCGATCGCAGCAGCGGCGTTGCAGATGGTATACGACCGTGACTGTCCTAACTGGATGAAGGGCGAGTGGGATGTTCCTCAAGACAGCTTCTCTAAGCCTGTTATTAATAAAAAATCAGGTGGTCGTTCTTCCCGTAGAGGTGGTGGATACAAAGGCAAAAGCTCCAAATCTATGCCCAGAACAAAGCCTCAAGGTAAGGTAAGATCGGAAGTGATTATCGAACAGAAATAATTTAAGCAAGCAGTTTTGAGTCTGAGAATATTTAATGTGTTCCTAAGCTCAAAACTGTTGACTTGTTTATACCTGTATAAAACACTAATTAAAACAGCCCGTGACACTGAGTATTCCCCCAACCAACTTATCTTATCCAAACGTTGCCAAAGCTGCGAACAACTGGCAAGGTTTGATTGAAACCTATCGCCCTTATTTACCCGTAAGTGAAACCACACCTGTGGTTACTTTGCTAGAAGGTAACACTCCTTTGATTTTGGCCAATGCGATCGCTGCTAAGATTGGTCGAGGAGTAAAAGTCTATGTCAAATATGATGGTCTTAATCCCACAGGGAGCTTTAAAGACCGAGGCATGACCATGGCTATATCTAAAGCCAAAGAAGATGGAGCAACAGCCGTTATTTGCGCCAGTACGGGCAATACATCTGCCTCCGCCGCCGCCTATGCCCGCAGAGCAGGAATGAAAGCCTTTGTGGTTATTCCTGATGGCTATGTAGCTTTAGGAAAATTGGCTCAAGCTCTACTTTATGGTGCAGAAGTAATTGCCGTTGATGGCAACTTTGATGATGCCTTAAATATCGTCCGTCAACTATCAGATAGCTATCCTGTAACTTTAGTTAATTCAGTAAATCCCTATCGACTTCAGGGACAGAAAACTGCTGCTTTTGAAGTAATTGACGTATTGGGTGATGCTCCAGACTGGTTGTGTATTCCCGTAGGAAATGCGGGTAACATTAGTGCTTATTGGATGGGCTTCTGCGAATACCATGCTTCAGGAAAGTCTTCTCATTTGCCCAAGATGATGGGTTTCCAAGCTGCGGGTTCTGCTCCTTTAGTATCAGGTGAACGTATAGCGAACCCTGAAACACTAGCAACAGCGATTAGAATTGGTAACCCTGCTAACTGGCAAAAAGCGATCGCAGTCAAAGAAGCTAGTGGTGGAGAGTTTAATCCCGTGACCGACGCAGAAATATTAGATGCTTATCGTCTCTTGGCATCAGAAGAAGGAGTATTTTGCGAACCTGCTAGTGCAGCTTCGGTGGCAGGTTTACTAAAGGTAAAAGAACAGGTACCAGACGATGCCACCGTAGTATGTGTCTTAACTGGAAATGGATTGAAAGATCCTACTAGTGCAGTAGACCATAGCCTTAACGACCTAAAAAAAGGTATCCCTTTGGATTTGGAAAAGGTTGCTCAAGTAATGGGCTTTTAAGAAATTAAAACTGAATAAACAATAGAAAGCCGTGTACTAGTGGCTGCTAATACACGGTTTTATTTACGACTTCACTGATATTGCTAAAATCACAGTCCTACAATATTTTTAAGGGTGTCATTACTTAGCAATGATCTTAATACGCTTCTAAAGTAAGTCCATATAGGTGTTTTTGTCGTCAGTGAAAATACGGATATAGTGATATTTAAGCACTTTTAATTAGGTTTGATAGTCAAAATGTGGTGAAAAAGAAGAGGAGAACATATTGACATTTTCAGACGAAAAAGCTGCAAAAAGATTAAATTTAGTTCCATATTTGACTTTACCCCAAAGCTTACCAGTAAAATTAATGTCTGGTAGCGGATAATTAATAACTAATCAATGACAAATAGTAGAGTAACTGTAATTGGTGGTGGTTTGGCAGGCACAGAGGCAGCATGGCAAATAGCCGAAGCAGGAGTGCCTGTAACCCTATACGAAATGCGCCCAGTCAGAAAGTCTCCCGCACACCATACAGAGGAACTCGCAGAACTAGTCTGTAGTAATTCCTTTGGCGCAAAAAACAGCGATCGCGCTGCGGGTTTACTCCATGAAGAATTACGCCGTTTGGGTTCAGGGATAATTGCCACAGCAGATAAACATGCTGTTCCTGCAGGGGGTGCTTTGGCAGTAGACAGAGGTGTTTTTAGCGGTGAATTAACTCGCATGCTGGCTAATCATCCTTTGGTAGAATTTAAGCGACAAGAAGTAATCGAAATTCCCCAAGACGCAATTGTCGTATTAACTACTGGACCATTGACTAGTCCCCAATTAACCACAGACCTACAAAAGTTTACGGGGATGGAATATATGAGCTTTTTTGATGCTGCTAGTCCCATTGTTGTGGGAGAATCCATCGATCGCAACGTCTGCTTTTTAGCATCTCGTTATGATAAGGGAGAAGCGGCATATCTCAATTGTCCGATGAACAAGGAGCAGTATCTGGCGTTTTATCAGGCACTATGTGAGGCAGAACAAGCCGAATTAAAAGATTTTGAGCGTGAAACAGCAAAGTTCTTTGAAGGTTGCTTGCCGATTGAAGAACAGGCTCAAAGGGGAGTTGAAACAATGCGCTATGGACCTTTGAAACCTGTTGGTTTGTTTGATTCCCGTTTGGGTGATTTTCGCGCGCCTGAGAACCAGTCAAAACGTCCCTATGCAGTAGTGCAGCTACGTCAAGAAGATAAAGCAGGACAGCTGTGGAACATGGTCGGCTTTCAAACCAACTTACGCTGGGGAGAACAAAAACGAGTCTTTAGGTTAATTCCTGGTTTGGAAAATGCTGAATTTGTACGCATGGGGGTCATGCACCGCAACACCTTTATTAATTCTCCTCAATTATTAGAATCTACCTTACAGTTTAAAAGCAACGATCGCATATTAGCAGCAGGACAGCTAGTCGGCACAGAAGGCTATACCGCAGCAGCAGCAGGGGGATGGTTGGCAGGAACAAATGCGGCTCGTTTGGCATTAGGACAAAAGCCTGTAACTATGCCTGAGACAACCATGATGGGAGCATTGTTTGAATTTATTAGTTCTGCTTCTCCCAAGCATTTCCAGCCAATGCCTCCTAATTTTGGGATTATTCCTCCCCTCCCTACCAGAGTTAAAAACAAAAGAGAAAGATATGGTCAATATCGCGATCGCTCTTTGTTAGATTTGGAAACTTGGAAGCAGTCCTTCGCCCCCGAAGCGGTAGCATTAGGATAGAAATTAGCGGGTAATTATC
>ENA-ORXT01007177-ORXT01007177.1-marine-metagenome-genome-assembly--contig:-NODE-7177-length-10045-cov-16.633327_pt1 | contig 10045 bp, 9 predicted proteins | sample MGYA00237868_ERZ511482 | MGnify/ENA metagenome assembly ERZ511482
ACGCCATCGGGAGCCATGCCGTTTGCATGCGGATCATAATAAAGACTATCCATACCGGCAGCCTGAGCTGCCTGAATTCCCACTACGCTATCTTCAATGACCAGACAATCTCCGGCAGCGACACCAGATTGGCTTGCCGCGTATTCAAACAATCTGGGATCGGGCTTCCATGCCTGCACTTCGTAGGCACTGAATATCCCCCCATCAAAGTAATGAGAAAGACCACACATTTTCAGTGATCGTGTGGTTTTTTCTACCGGTGCGTTGGAGGCTATACACTTGGGGATAACAAGCTTCTCCAGCATCTCGTCAGCACCTGGGCTGGCAATGATCATGGAGCTCGACAGTGCCTGCTCTCTTTCGCGATACAGCTCCAGGCAGTTCTCAGGGACGCCACCCGGCGACAGGGCTTCTATGTCATCGAATATCTCGGCCAGTCGCATGCCTCTGTACTTGGCAGTAACCTCCTGAGCGGTTCCAGTTAAACCCGGAATGACATCCAGCATGGCTTGCGATGCACAGTCCTCACTTTGAACCAGCGTACCGTCCATGTCGAAAATGATGAGTTTGTAGGCCATATGAATTCAGTTTTCGCGGGTTGGGTGTTTATTCCTGCACCGGTGTTCTGGTGACGCTAAAACTTTACATCAAAAGCTCGCGCAACATCCCTTCATGATTATTCATGAAGCTCCTCATGACCTGATAATGCTCAGTATCTTCATAAGCCGTCTTGACCAAACCCTTTTCACCCAGCACCAGTATCTCAGCGTCTGGGTAGGCCATGATTATTGGCGAATGAGTGGCTATCAGAAACTGGCAATTTTCATTCACCAGTTCGTCCATTCTGCAGATCATGGACATCTGACGCGCTGGCGAGAGTGCCGCCTCTGGCTCGTCGAGAATGAACAGGGAATTGCCAGAGAAACGGTTCATCATCAAGGCAAGAAAAGACTCTCCATGAGATTGCTCATGCAAAGACTTGCCACCATAGGAATCAATGATTGGCGGGCCAAAACTCGGCGCATTGTCCAGTGCCTCGATTTCCGTGGCTAGATTGAAAAAGCTCTCTGCCCGCAGAAAAAAACCGTCTCTGGGTTTACTCACTCCCCGTGAACATCGCAGGTATTTGCTCAGCGATGAATGGGACTCACGTGTGCTGAACCCGAAATTTCTTGTGCCTCCTTCCGGGTTGAACCCACTCGCGACAGCGATAGCCTCCAGCAACGTTGATTTTCCAGAACCATTCTCGCCAACGAAGAAAGTGACTTTGGGATGCAATCGCAATTTGTCGAAATTCTGCAGAACATCAAGCGAGAACGGAAACTGAGTGCTGTCCTCGATCTTATCTCTTTTAAGGATGATGTCGATCAGGTACTGGCTAGAGAGCATTCAGCGGGTCCAGTCTGCGAGGTGCGCGATGACACGCACCTAAGATAGCCGTCCGTTCTTGACTTGCCTGCCAATACGGCGACGCTGACTACGATTTCCCAACTCACGGAACATTAACAGAGTAATCACGACCAAACCTGCCATCAACGACAGAAAGCCTGCGCCGAATGCCGAAGCAGACCACAGATACCCGGAACTCAGGGCCATGAATCCTGCGGCAACCTGACCCGCAGTCCATCGTTTGCCTATTGACGTGTAATTCAGGCCTACCACAATCGTCGTGAACACGCCCATTGCCAGTGTCAGCAAACTCAGGAACCGGACTAATACTAATATCTCGCTATCCAGCGCATCCCCGCCTGCTCTGACACCCAGGATAAACAGTACTAACAGGCCAACCAACGGCAGCGCTATTGTGTACACATGGAGTGAATCAGCCGGCACAGGTTTTTTGTCAGAATTCGATGGATCGTTGTTCATAGAGTAGTTGCTTTTGGGTTGTGCCTCCCGTTACGCAGTGCGCAATGCACAGATCACATTGATGCTGCTATACCAAACTCTACTTTGGAGAGCCGACATAACCTGCACTTAAGTGGGGGAACGGGTAAATCTACACGTTGTTGTCAGTAAATCGCTTGCATATCAGTATCACATGACCTGTAATTAAATGCTCATCAAAAACAGCAACAGGAATAGCGGGATGACATCACAAGCAACTATCGGACTGAGCCTTGCGGTTCTGTTCCTGGCCACAAGTTGTGCCTCACTAAAGCCACCCGTTCGCCCGGATTATACGGGTGCAGACTCAGTGGATACAGCCAAAGTCTCTCAACTAGTGGGGGCATGGACAGTCAGCAGCCTCAACCCTTACCCAGACGAACAGCCTCAACAAACTATTATCGAATACAAACAGGACGGTACCGTCACCGGCATCATTGAACCACCAGATGGGAGCTCAGAGGTATTGGGAAACATGCGCTTCGAATTGACTGGTGACTGGACCCTGATAGGCGATCAGGTCAAGCACAGCAATATAGAGATGAACACCAGTAGTGACAACGCCATGGGAACTATGGTCAGCAAACTGATCAATAACTCAAAAGGCATTGCCGGCGAAGGCAATATCTATGAGATCAGTGATAATCGCATAGTGATCGTGGGAACCGATGGTTCCGCCATGGAATACATCCGCCAGTAAGCCTCTGTCTGGTTCGTGCATTCTCAGGCTACAAGCGACAAAAGGCGCGGAGGTATAATCCGCGCCTTTCGCTGATGTGAGAACACGACGATGAATAGACACATCATCCTGCTTTCTGTTCGAGATAACTACAGCCAGCCAGCTTAGCAACTAGCAACTAACAACTAACAACTAACAACTAGCAATCATTACTCGCCGTATTCGCTGACTTGAGTAGCAGCATTAGGGAAGATGATTTCAACGCGACGATTTTTCTGACGACCAGAAGAGGATGTGTTGTTAGCGACAGGTAATGTCTCACCAAACCCCTGCGTAGACAGGCGGCTGCCTGAAACACCAGACTGGATAAGCGCCTGACGTACAGCAAAAGCGCGATCACGTGACAGGTTCAGGTTGAAGTCGTCATCACCCATGCTGTCTGTATGACCTTCGATAACGGCCTTGCGATCAGGGTAACGTTGCATGAATGATGCAATCTGATCAATGTTGCGTGTGGCACCCGGCGCCAGTGTTGACTCACCGACATCAAACAGTACATCACCCAGTGTGAGTACCATGCCTCGGTCTGTCTTCTCTGCCTGCAGTGCTGCCATCTCTTTCATCTGCTTCTGAAGATCAAGCGCTTCCTGCTTGGCCTTTGAAAGCTCAGCTTCGCGAATATCCAGTGTTACGTTACGACGTTTCAGAGCCATGGTTTCCAGCTCACGATCGGTCTCATTACTCTGTGCAATCAGGTTAGCGATCTCTACACGCTGCTTGGCAAGGTAGGCGTAGTGTTCAACGCTAGCGCTATCGTCCTGTTTTTTCCACTGTCGGTTAGCCACATTAATGGCATCACGTGCCTGGTCCAGTTCCTCCGGAGCATGCTTTACAACCGTGACGTTTTCCGAGGCTTTGGTATAAGCCATCTGAGCTTCTTCCAGAGAAGCGTTGGGCTTGGGTGCACTGCTACAGGCGCCGAGCGCCAGAGATACCAGCGCTGCACACACAAGAGGGCGAAATGTCATTGTTTTCATAATAGGGTTCTCGTTGTGATCGACGATTGGCATTACTGGGAGTTGCTGGTTCTGGTGGCTTCCTGACGCATCATTTCGATGTTGTCCTGAGCCTCTTTCAATGCCAGACGAGATTTCTCGGCGTCCGATTTGGCACGTGCCAGATCAGCATCAGCACGCGCTTCCATCGTCAGCTTGCGAGCCTGTGTGTACTCTTCATCGGCCATGGCAGCATCAGCAGCCACTTTCTTCTGCCGGGCTATGCGTAGCTCAATGGGTGCGTACTCTCGTGCACCAGAGGTTTCGGCACTCTTGAGGGCGGAATCGGCTAATGCCAATTCTGATACCGGTCGTGGAGCTTTGCTGCCACAGGCGGTTAAGGAAGCTGCCAGTGCTACAACGGCGCTGACACGAACGATTGACTGAATCATGTGGGTATATCTCTCTTGAACTTGAGAGAAGTAACGGCATGAAACATCAAGAGCTAAGCTAAATCGTGTTACCAGCTATTAATCTATCGAACAAGCGGTATAAGTTTGGCTTCAATAAACTAGTTTTGTGACGCAGTTACGCCTGCAGGGCTGCTGAGAGCCGTCAGGATATCGCTCGCCTCGATGAGGCCGCAAAGCTGATTGTGTGCATCTTTTACAATGACCGGTCCAAGCCCCAGGTTAGCCACCCCCATGACGGTTTTGATCGGCGTTGATTTCTGTATGCAGAGCTCACCATCCTCCGCCAAAGCCCAGTCGATGTGCTGTTGCAGTTCTGGCATCTGCGAGCTGTTAACCAGTGGCCGCATAACCACACCTGCAGTGAGCACCGACAACGGATTGATGTTGGCAACAAAGCGTCGTACATAATCGTTTTGCGGCGAGAATACAATCTGGTCTGATGTGCCGGTCTGAACGATACGTCCACCATCCATGATGCTGATCTGGTTACCCAGCTTGAGCGCTTCATCCAGATCATGACTTACAAAGAGAATGGTTTTCTTCAAGCGGCTCTGCAATTCCAGCAGCTCGTCTTGCAGGTGCTCTCGAATCAACGGATCAAGGGCTGAAAACGGTTCATCCATTAACAGAATATCAGCATCGGTTGCGAACGCCCGCGCAAGACCTACGCGTTGCTGCATGCCACCGGATAACGTATGGATGGCCTTGTCTGCCCAGGCTTCCAGTCCCACAAGCTCTAGCTGTTCATCAACGCTTGCCTTGATGGTGGCTTCTGACTCACCGCGTACCGATAGACCAAACCCGATGTTTTCCCGCACGGTCGCCCAAGGCAACAGACCAAACTGCTGAAACACCATGGCCAGATTGCCGCGACGCAGTTTTCGCAAGGCAGCTCCTTTGCACTTGGCCACGTCAACAACACCATCGCGCGTACGCACGTTGAGCACGCCTCGCGTTACTGTGTTCAGACCGTTAACGCAACGCAGCAGCGAAGACTTGCCCGAACCAGACAAGCCCATGAGCACCGATATGGAACCTGTTGGTACTTCTAGAGAGGCATCGGCCACACCGAGCACAACACCGGTCTGTTCAAGTATCTGTTCGCGAGTGTTACCGGCATCCAGTAGCTTGAGCGCCCCGGCCTGTCTGGACTTTTGCCCGAACAGGACGTCCACGTTCTGCATGCTGACTGCAATATCCATAGTCTGGCTCATGCGGGTTGCCGTTGGCGGCAAAGCCTGTCGAGCAGAATAGCGACGATAACGATGGCCAGTCCTGCTTCAAAACCTTTCTCTATATTAACGGTGTTCAATGCGCGAACCACCGGCTTACCCAATCCATCCGCACCCACCAGCGCGGCAATCACAACCATGGAGAGCGCCAGCATGATGCACTGAGTCAGCCCTGCGAGAATGGTCGGCATGGCATGTGGCAACTCGATACGCCATAGTTGCTGCAAACGCGTACAACCAAACGACTCGCCAGCTTCCAGCAAACTCTTTGGCACCTCAGAAATACCCAGAGCCGTAAGCCTGACAGGCGCTGCCAAGGCAAACACCACGGTGGATATCAGCCCGGGAACAACACCCAGGCCAAACAGAATAAGTGTGGGGATAAGGTAGACGAATGTAGGAATGGTCTGCATCAAGTCGAGCACCGGACGCAAGGCGGCATTCAGACGTGGATGGTGAGCCGCGTGTATCCCCAGCGGCACACCAATGAGCATGCAGAACAGTGTGGCGTAGAGCACCAGAACCAGTGTCTGCACTGTCTCATCCCACAATCCCAGGTTGATGATTAGCAGTAGGGAGAGTGCTGTGAATATCGTTAGCCCGACACGGCGGTGCAACCACCACGCAAATCCGGTAACGATGGCGATCAGTAAAAGAGCAGGGATTGCCATGAGCAGATCGGTAGAGCCGTCGATGAGCCACCCGAGTGAATCGGAAATAGCATCAAAAAAACCGGCGGCGTGGTCGTTGAGAAAATCAACGAACCGGGCAATCATTTCGCCTATCGGTATCTTGGTATCAGTCAACCATTCCATGAATGAATACAACCCCCTGAAAACGAAAGGCACCTGCTAGAACAAATCAAAAACTTTACGAAGATCAGCCGTTCCCGCACAGGCGGGAACGATTGGTCCCAGTGACACACTCTACAAAGAGTACTTACAGCCCCATGGCAGATTTCGCTGCATCCAGCGCTGGCTCGCCACTGGTAGTCATGACACCGTCCAGCCAACCGTCGAGCGTATCGGGGTTAGCCATCAACCAGGCCATGGCTGCGTCCAGTGGCTCTTCACCGTCGTCGAGAATCGCGCCCATGACTTCGTTTTCCATCGCCAGAGTAAATGACAGATTCTCGAGCAGCTTGCCCACATTGGCGCATTCGCTGGTGTAACCCGCACGCACGTTAGTGGCAACCGTTGCGCCACCCAGATCAGGGCCGAAGAAATCATCACCACCTTCCAGGTAGGTCAGATCAAAGTTGGCGTTCATCGGATGTGGCTCCCAGCCGAGGAAGACGACCGGCTCATCACGCTTGGCGGCACGAGCCACCTGCGCCAGCATGCCTTGCTCACTGGACTCAACTACTTTGAAGTCTTTCAGGCCGAAGGCGTCACCATCTATCATGTCCTGAATGATTCGGTTGCCATCGTTGCCAGGCTCGATGCCGTAAATGCTGGCGTCGAGCGCATCGGCGTGAGTGACCAGATCGGCAAAGCTTGCAATACCCAGATCGGCGGCCGCCTTGTTGGCAGCCAGTGTGTACTTGGCGCCTTCAAGGTTAGTGCGTACGGTCTCTACAGAGCCGTCCTCTCTATAGGGAGCAATGTCTGCCTCCATGGTGGGCATCCAGTTGCCCAGAAAAATATCGATATCGCCGTTTTTCAATGACGTGTAAGTGACAGGCACACTGAGAATTTCTGCCTCTGCGCTATAACCAATAGCGTTGAGCACGGTCGAGGTGAGCGCCGTGGTAGCCGTGATATCGGTCCAGCCGACGTCCGAGAATCTCACGGTATTACAGCTCTCCGGATCGGCAGCATAGGCCGAACTTGCTGCGATGCTTGCATAGGCAATGGTCGCTGCCATTGGTAAGGCAACTGACTTTATCGTTTTTTTCATAGCGAACTCCTCCAAAAGATGCCGCATGAGCATAAACCAATTGACTCTAACGGGTACAATCCTCCGGTGAATAATCAGCCCCGTGTACTCAACTTCGACGATGTCATTGAACTTTGCGGTTCTGTGGCGACGTCGCGTGGTCAAGTTTATAAAGCCAGCGGAGCTGTGCAGGAGCTCGACTGGGTTGCCGAAGGGAGCATGCTGTATGGCACCGTTCAGGGTAGCCAGTCAGAGCCCTACCATGCGCGTGTCACTATTGCGCCACACCGTTTCGATGGAGAGTGCACTTGCCCGGCCCGCTACAACTGCAAGCACGTGGCAGCCTCTCTGCTAGTCTGGATTGAAAAGCAGACCGCTACCCCTTCACCCGACGACCAGATGCTCAGAGCGGTCAACCGCTGGCTGCAGAAGCTGGTTGAGGAGGGTCGCAAGTCCACGCCGCGCCACGAACACCACGAGCTTGGCGAACCTCTGCTGTTCTATCAGATCGACAGCACACCGCTAACGCAAAGCAGCACCGGCATTACGCTGCAAATCCTGCAAAGCCGCTTACTCAAACGTGGCGGCTATGGCAAAGAGACACCGTATCGCTATAACGGCCATTACTATCATCCCGACTGGGTGCTGCAGAGCGATCGAGCTATTCTGGAACTCGCCATTGGCAAACAGAGTGACTTTTCCTACCGCGATCTCACCATTGAGGGTGATATCGGCCACTTACTGATGAATAAGCTGGTAGAGACTGGCCGCACGTTCTGGGGCTCTGATCGCGAACACCCGCTGACGCGTGGTGGCACACGCACACTGGACTTCGACTGGAAGCTGCTGGATAACGGTAGCTTCAAGCTGTCCACCACCCTGCCAGAGGTACCGGAGTGGTCGCTGGTGCCCGCCGACCCACCGTGGTATGTGGATATTGCCAATCTGAGCGCCGGTCCACTGGATAGCGCACCACCGGTTGGCCTGCTTACGCAGTTTGTCGAGGCACCGCCATTGCCCGAAGCGCACGCGCAGGCTGTCAGCAACTACCTGGCATCACGTCTGCCCGACACCACACTGCCCTTGCCCAAGCCGCCCAACTTCGTGCGTATTGATGAAGCCCCGCAGCCAGTGCTGGTTTTGCAGTCTCGTGAGGACAGTGCTGATATCAAGAACTTCTTCGCGTCCATCAAGTTTCGTTACGCCGACTACCTGTTGCCGTTCGACGGCATGGAAGCGGATGCCACGCTGGAAGGCAAGACCAGCGATGGCAAACCGCTGATGCTCAAGCGTGATCTGCAGGCAGAGATTCGCTACTCGGTAGATTTTGGCAAGCAGTTCCCTGAATTCGAATCCGCGCAGGCCCATGATTCTGAATACTATTCAAAAGCCGACAGGCAACCGCGCACCAAAGATGTGCAACGCGTTGCCCGATGCTGGCGTGAGCTGCTCGATGAAAGACCGGAGCTGGTTAACCGCGGCTGGACCGTACAGATTCGCGAACCATTCGACTTAAGCTTCAAGTCGGTCACTCAAATTGAAGCTACCGTTAGCGAAACCACGTCCAACTGGTTCGATATGGCACTCAAGTTACGCCATGGCGAGCAGCAGTTCGATTTACTGCCGCTGGTTATTGACTGGCTGCAGGGTGATTCGAAAGACAGTTCGATCCTGTTGCAGGCCGACGACGGCCAGTGGCTCGAAGTGGCTCCAGAGCTATTTGCACCGGTGGCTGAAACCCTGCTCGAGCTCTACGACGATCCTTCCGGCGCAGAACAACTACGCCTGCCTCGTCAACGAGCGGCAACGCTGGATACACTGGAAAATCACTGGCAGCAGCAAGGCGTTACTGTTGCCTGGAATCATGCACAGCATATTTTTGACCTGGCTGAAAAACTCCGGAACTTCGGTGGCATTGAAAGACAGGCACCACCAGAGAATGTTCATGCCACGTTGCGAGAGTATCAGCTCGACGGCATGGCATGGCTCGGCTTTCTTGCCGAGTTTGGTTTCAATGGCATCCTGGCCGATGACATGGGGCTCGGTAAAACGCTGCAGGCGCTGGGTCACCTGCAACAGGAACACGACCAGGGCAGACAGACAAACCCGACGTTAATCGTGGCACCCACCAGCTTGCTCGGAAACTGGAAGCGTGAGGCCGCCAGATTCACACCCAACCTCAAGACGCTGATCTGGCATGGCACACAGCGCAAGCTGGGCGACCTGACTGCAAATTCCGTGGATATCGTGATAACCAGCTATGCGTTGGTTACCCGTGATATTGCCTTGCTGAGCGAGCAACCCTTCGGCTGCGTCATTCTCGATGAAGCACAGGCTATCAAGAACCCCACAGCAAAAGTGACTCAGGCGCTAAAGACACTCACTATAGAGCGACGTATCTGCCTGACCGGTACGCCGCTGGAAAATCATCTGGGCGAGTTGTGGTCTCAGTTTGATTTTCTGATGCCAGGCTTTCTGGGATCACGCAAACATTTCAATCGATACTTTCGCACACCTATTGAGAATCACGGCAGTGTCGAAAGGCAAGCCAGGCTCAGCACACTGATTCGCCCATTCCTGCTCAGACGTCGTAAAGAACAAGTAGCCACAGAGCTACCACCCAAGACTGAAATCATTCGTGAAGTGACGCTTGAACCTGCACAGGCACGCCTCTATGAAAGCATTCGTGTGAGCATGGAGCAACGTGTTCGTGCGCTACTGGCTGAACGTGGATTGGCGCGCAGTCATATCGAGATGCTCGACGCGCTGTTGAAACTGCGTCAGACCTGTTGTCACCCTGCCTTAGTAAAACTGGGCACCGCACGCGGCGTTACTGAATCTGCCAAGACAGATTTGCTGATGTCGATGCTTGATGAGCTCATCAGCGAAGGCAAGAAGATT
>ENA-ORXT01007178-ORXT01007178.1-marine-metagenome-genome-assembly--contig:-NODE-7178-length-10044-cov-30.051972_pt1 | contig 10044 bp, 7 predicted proteins | sample MGYA00237868_ERZ511482 | MGnify/ENA metagenome assembly ERZ511482
TGGAAGTATTTTGCTGAGAACGGGGGTGCTTAAACTAAAACCTGGCCAACAAAATTGTTATATATTTACATTAATACTTTTTTGTTTTAGGATAGAGTGATGATTTTTTTAGTAAAAGTTTTGTAAGTAGAATTTTTGCTTAGTGGTACAGAATTTAATAAAAAAATTTTAGTGAATGACAGCAAAATTTAAATTTAGCCCCAATTACAGCGGCATCCTTTTTGTGTAGCAAGGGCATTGGAGCAGAGTAAAATAATATCTTTTACTTTATCTATAGTGCCTGTTATATAATATTATTTTACTAATAGGTTTTTATAATCAGTAACCATCTTATCTCCCTCCTTTTTACAATCAACACACGGTTTTCATTGGGTACTTTTTCTTTGTGCTTTGGTAGTGGCATTATTTGGTCTTTTATATGGTTTGTCAATCTTTACTTCATCAATATTTTTCACAACCTCATCCCCACCTTTAAACAAGCCTTTAACCTGGGCCTTCATCCTTTTATTAATTTCTTTATATTCTATTTCAAAAATACACTTTCCCAATCTTTTAAATTTTGCTTGGCACCATCTTGCGGAGGTACTAAATCAAACAAAAAAAGGAATTTTGTCTATCATATTGTAAATTTATTATTATATTTGTTATTGGGCAAAATACAAAAAGCCAAAATTATTTTAAAATTTTCAGACATTAACTAATACTAAATTTAAAAATTATGAATCCAATATTTCCAAAACAGATCAAAATAAACGTGTTTTTGATCACTATTTTAACTTTCCTTCTTAACATTGAAGCACAAAGCCAAAGTCAACCCCAAATTACTTGTCCTGATGAAAATGTAGTAAATATTTGCGCGCCTGTGGGGGTGCCAATAGCAAGCAAGTTTGAAGATTTTAACCCTTCTGACGATAACACCGCTGCATCAGAAATTGATTTTAAGGTAACACAAACTATTGACAAACAACCCGACTTTAATGTGGTTACCTATTTATATACCTTTACTGATAAAGATGGTAATAGTAGCACTTGCGAAACAGTTTACAATGTTTTAACCCGCTTTGTGCAAGCACCCAAAATAAGTGAGCAACGCCCTATTTGTAGTGGCAATTTGTTTGCTGGTGTTAAATTAGGTGGCCAAAATTACCGAGTATATGCTGATGATAATGGTAGCCAAGGTGAACTATTAGGCTTGTGCGATAATGCTGATAATTTGTGTACCGCTGATATTTTTGGTATTGATGTTTTAACTGTTGCTAGCAACCAGTTATGGGTGAGCCATTTTGTTACCTTTCCTGATGGTTCAATATGCGAAAGCGCAGTAAGTTCTTTGCAAATTGAAGTACTTGAAAAGCCCGAAGCAAAATTGAAAACCTCAAATTTTTATTTGTATCCTTATGAGGTAATAAACTTAATGGATTTAGTTGAAGAAAATACTACGGGGTATTGGACAGGTGACAATGTTACCAGTTTTGCTACAGCCGAAGGAGAAACAACTTGGACATATACTTCAATTGAAACAATACCTACTAAACTTTTTTATACGGTTAAAAATGGCTCTTGTTCTCAAAGTTACTCATTGGTTGCAGAGGTATTATCATTTCCATCGGAATATGGAGACGTGTATTACTACGGTGCTTCCGATTTTGATATAACAGGATCACCTGGTGGAACAACTGGTGGAACAACTGGCGGAACATCAGGAGGAACAATAGGAGGAGATCCTACCGAACCTCAACCTAATGCAGGTTTGGTAACGGCCGCTGAGTGGAGTGATTTAAATAACTGGGAATTTTTAGACACTTTGCTAAACGAAAATGATTATTACGAAATGCCAGAGTATTGGGGTTTTTACCCAAAATATAGAGTTTCTGTATTAGTAAAAACTACAGATAATATACCAGTTGTAGATGCCGAAATAGAATTGTTAGATGCCAATAATGTAGTTACCTGGGCTGCCAAAACCGATAATAAAGGAACTGCAGAACTTTGGCCTACTTTATATACTAATGACACAATTGACATTAGTACCTATAATATATCTGTTAACGGTGAGGCAATTAGAGGTGCAGTTATGTTACACCAAGACGGCATTAATGAAATTGTGGTAACCAACCGTCCAGCAAATTTAAACTTGGTAGAGCTTTCTTTTATAGTAGATGCTACAGGTTCAATGGCTGATGAGTTAGAGTTTTTAAAACAAGATTTGCGAAATGTAATTACAACAGTTGAAGACACCATTGCTAACTTAGATATATATACTTCAACTGTTTTTTACCGAGATGAAGGCGACGAATACCTTGTCAGGCAATCTGACTTTACTAACGATATTGACGAAACCATTTCTTTTATTCAAAATCAATATGCAGCTGGTGGTGGCGATTTTCCGGAAGCGGTGCATACTGCGTTAGATGTTGGAATTAACAATCTACAATGGTCGGCAAATGCTAAAGCAAGAATTGCATTTTTACTTTTAGATGCGCCACCACATTATACCGATGCTGTTACAAGCGACATACAAAACACTATAAAAACGGCTGCCGCAAAAGGCATTAAAGTAATACCACTTACTGCTAGTGGCATTGATAAAGAAACAGAATTTTTAATGCGCTTTATAGCCATGGCAACCAATGGCACTTATACTTTTATTACTAATGATAGTGGTATAGGAAATGACCATATAGAACCAAGCATAGGTGATTTTGATGTGGAGTATTTAAACAATTTGTTAGTACGGTTAATATTACAATACACCAATTAGCAATAGTATTTAGCGTAATCTTACTAGTGGTTTGGTGTATAATTTAAAAACCATATTCGGTTTAACAAGCAGGCCATTAAATATTGTATATTTTTAATTATTTCAATTGAGGGTAGTTATGAGAAGCAACGGAACTTGCGAAACGGCTTGCTTATAATCTGTCCTTCATCACCGTCATTCTGAGAAGACGTGGAGTAAAACACACACGGAACGGCTTGCTCAGAATCTGTTCATTTGAAAACGAGCGGTTAAATTCGTGCCACGACTTGTAAGCGTAACATTCAGTCGTGGCACGAAAATAAAGTATGCTTTTAAAATGATTTGAAAACGAACATCCAACTCGCAAAAAGGGCGGTCCCGCTTTACGCTAAATCTTTTTATTCCGTTTCTCTCCATAAAAAGGATACCGCTGCAATCGGGTTTAGATTATGGAGGGCGGTGCTTCGTGGTTGGTTTTTTTAGCGAGACGCTATAACCATTTATGAGTCTCCACTACCGCAAGTCTTTTCAACTTGTGGTTAAATTCGTTCAAGTCTTTTTGACTTGATTTCGAGCATTTATGATGGTATTTTAAATTAATAGCAAGTCAAAAAGACTTGATGGCTATGTTCCACAAGTTGAAAAAGACTTGCGGTAGATTGATAATATTTTTTCGATAAACAAAAATTCTGTTAACTTTGAGTAAAAGATAATGTACATGAAAGATACAACCATTACTTTAAATGAAAATGAATTGGCCTTTATTGGTGCACAGATAACTGCCGGTAAGTTTGCCAATAAAAGTGCCGTTGTTAAAGAGGCATTGCGTGTTTTAGAAGAACGCTCGAAAAAAGATGAACTATTATTGAATGCTTTACAAGAAGGGGAAGCCAGTGGTTTTGATGAAAATTTTGATCCGAAAGCGTTTAAAGAAATGCGGCATAAAATGGTTGCTCAATCTTAAGTTGATTAATTCTAAATACTCAAAAATCTTACTCCACTCCCGCAAGTCTTTTCGACTTGTGGTTAAATTCGTTCAAGTCTTTTTGACTTGGAGTTTTGTTTATATAATAGTGTTTTAAAATTTAAAAAAGCAAGTCAAAAAGACTTGAAGATTGCGTTCCACAAGTCAAGAAAGACTTGCGGCAGATTGCGTATGAGGTGATGGTTCGTAGAAATATTTGTATGCCTTTTTTAAATCCAAATATCTTTCAATTCCAAATCTCTATTCTTGCCAGGTGTCTCTTCTAATATCAACAAATCTTTAATCGGTCTTTTGAATTTGCAATCTCCATCATCTGTATATACTTTAACTTTCAAATTTGATGTTTTAGCAAAAGCAACTTTAGCATTTTCTCCAATAACATAAAGATTACCAATTTTAATTTCTTGTTTTTGGTTTGGAAATAGTTTTTCATCATAACTACATTTAAATATTTTCTTTTCCTCAGGTGAGATTTTAGGTACTTTGTCAAGAAATCTAATATAGGGGTCTCTTGTTAAAGCCTTAGGAAGAATTAATTCAACATAAAATTCATTAATTGATTTATATGATATATTTTTCAAAATTATTTTTAAATCGCAATCAATAATTTTAAATTTATCACCTCTCATTGAAGTCTTATATGTTGATTCAGCTATAATATCAATTAATTCAATATTTTTATTTTGAATTTCATTAAAGTCTTGAATTTCTTTTTTAGCAACATGCGGCTTATTTGGTGCAACAGGAGAAAATTCTATCACCTCCTTATCTTGTAATTTTGCAAAAAGGGTTTGTTGTTTTTCTGGAGTACTGATGTCAATAATCTCTCGTCCTTTAAAAGCCATTGGTAGTATCTTATCGCTAATTCCATCAAAACTAACCAGTACATACTTTTTTGGATTTGAATCAATATCATTGATAATCAAATTATACTCCACTCCAACACCTCCAGAAAAACTATCTGCTTTCTCCTTGTATTTTTCAGTTAATATCACAATTACTTTTTGATAATCTGTCATAGCTTGATGCATCATTTTCATGAAATTCGGAGCTGTTTGTTCTTGCGATATTTTTCGGTCCATTGTAGCGTGAAATCCTTTTTTTCGCAATAAATCACAAAAGCTAATGACTTTATTCTTATGCTCTTCGGAATCCCAACTGTATGTTACGAATACTTCTTTTTTCATTCTAAAGTTATTTTAATTTTATAACTGGTACTTGGTAATTAATTCTTCTACCTTTTTTTCTTGAGTTTCATCTAATTCGATAACTTTAGCAAAATCTTGTATAGCATTTTCCGTATTACCTAACTTGGCATGACATTTTCCTCGAATTAAATAGGCTTTTACCAAGTCACTATCAACAGTACAGTTTGCAAGAATTCTAATCTCGAGTTTACCACATTGTGATTTGTATTCTATAACCTGTGTTAAATCTCTAATGGCTTTATAATTATTACCACAACTTTCATTTGCCAACCCTCCATAAAAAAAATCATTTCTATTAGGGCACAATTCATCATCTTTAAATCTTGTTATCTCAAATAGTGTATCGCTATGTGCAATTATTTTAGAGCAATCATTTTGAATATGATAAATAATTATTAAATGTCTTCTCGCTTCAATATTTTTAGAATTAATTTTGAACTGCTTGTTAATGTATTTTTCTGCTTTCGTATAGTCAAAATGCGGATAATTAGAGTAAGCATGGGCAGCAAAAGAGTACAACTCTTCCGAAGTAACATAATCATTAATTTCTTTTCTTTTTTCAAAAAGCTTAATTGCATCATCAATATCTTTATCTTTCAAGGCGATGTAAGGTAAAAGCCAAGCCTCAAGGCTTTTGCCGTCAATTGATAATTCACCAGTAAATAGATCCTCAAAATTTTCAAATTTTTGAAAATTTATATCTTTAGGATGTGATAAAATATTACGAATAGTGTCTGCAAAGGTAAAGTTGAAACAAAACTCAACATCAGCTGTGCAAATTTCTTTTACATTAGCATAACCATAAATCAATTGATCTGCATTATATTTTTTGCGAATTTCTTTAGCTTGATCCTGATTTGTTGGAGATAACATTTCATCACAATAGATTGCATTTACCCTTAAGTTTTTATTGTCTCTTAAATCATTGATTCTCGTTTCCAATGAACTTCCAATACATTTAGTTTCATTTTCGTTTGATACATTTCCAAATTTGGTAATCAGTATATTCAGAATAGAATCATTGCTAACAAATGGAATTAAACATTCATCAGGCGATTCAACCTTTGGTTCTTTTTTATTTACGGCACTATTCGAATATCTGCCTAAAAGATTATTTCCAAATAGCAAAATTATTATTGAAATTAATATAGCTAAAAGAGAACTATAACTTTGATACCATTTTTGTTTTTTGTCTGTTTGTTCATTATTAATAGTTGAATAGTTGTTGCCTATTTGAACAGTTGTTGCGGTAACATCTCCAGTTATAATTTTTTTATTAGAAGATGGAGAACTATCAACTTCTTGAGTTGGATTCTCAGCTTTAAACCTGTCTAATAAATCTAATATTTTTTTGGTTATTTTATTTCTACTAAGCTCTTCTGCAGATTTTGAGATTATTCCAAGAAGCCTATCATCTTTTAGCTTACTATGCTGGGCTTTTATTTGACTGACTATATATCTATCTGTATGATATTCATACAATTTCAATAAATTTTCTAAAGCTTCGTCGAGTTTATTAGCTTCAACAGCTTTCTCAATCTGATTTTTTAAATTACTATTCTCCATCTTTACTACCTAAAATTTAGCTATCTAACCTTTTCCGTTTTTGAGTTGTTTGATAGTGCAAAAGTAAATCATGCCTGAAATAAAGAAATTCAACTTTTCAACAGAATTTTAACAAATTCAGCAAGCTTAACACTTGGAGATGTTAATAAATTTAAGAGGAGGCTAATTATGCTTAAAAAAAACACCGATCAAAAACATTTTACAATGCTCTCGGCATAATTTACAATCTCGCATCATATATAAATAACCCATTAAAGCAAGCATTTGCAATGCGTAATAATACACTTATGTTCGCAGTTGTTCTCACTTATGGTGCTTCCCACTCACAAAATTACAACAAAGCAGCAAAGCCACCACTCTAAACCCGATAGTAATGGAAACCCCAAAGCGCAACGAAGTGGAGCGAGGAGTTGGAATGGATAGCGGGACCGCCCTTTAAACGAAGCTTGTGGTTTGTTTTCAAATTAAAATAAACATTTAGGCAAGTGAACGGGTTCACTTGGAAAGTGGTTTTTCAAATGCTATAGCAAGTTCAAGTCAAAAAGATTGGAAGGTTAGATGCCACAAGTGGAAAACACTTGCGGTAGATGTTTATTTTGGCTGCGGTAAATATTACAAATGTAAAAATAACCAAGGCCCAGCGAGGCATTCAACATAGCCGTGACAGTAGCGGAAATCCTTTTTGTTTTTCTTTTTAATGTGGTTTCAAAAAGTTTTAACCAAAAAAAAACGAATGCTTAATAAATGTTAAAAACAAAATTTTCCTACTCGTATATTTGAAAATCCCCCCCCCCCTTACAGTATATTGCGATAATTAATGCATTATTAGTGTAAAATATCATTTAGAAAATAAGCCTCAAACTTCAACCTGCTTTTTCCTTTTTGTTTGCTTACACGCACCAATATTACAAGTCTGGTAATTTATTGCCCTTAGGGGCTTAACATTTAAATTTTAATAAAAATGAATTTAATAAAAATTTCAGCGTACCTTTTTATCACACTTTCAATTATTTTTTTTACTTATAGTTGTACTAAAGAAAGTGAGATAATTAATAATGAAAATTTAAAAATTGCACCAAAACACATCGGCGAACAACTCAAGAAAAAAAGTGTAATTAATAAAAAGCAATTCTTAAAACTTTCTTTCGAAGAACAAAAAGAAATTTGGATTGATAGATTAAGCAATTTTTTAGAAACTGATATTGTCAGAAAAGAAAAAGATCTTATTCAAATACTAATTTCCGATTTAGAGAATTTAAAAAACAGAGATGCTATTTTTTTTGATAAAAATAGTAAAAACATTATTTTTGAGTTAGTGAAAATTGTACCAACTGAAAGATTTAAGTTTATGTTTGCTTCTTTAAACAACTATGAGACCAAAGTTAAATTTGATGATTACGTTGACAAAGATTTTGTAACACATTTTAAACTTAACTTTAAACTAACAGATGTAGAAAATAATAACACATTAGACAAAACACCTTGGCGTGATTGTAACTGTAGGTGGTCTTGCCCTGTTACTCCTGTTGGTTGTGTTCATTCAAGTTGTCACTCAACAGGCGGTGGCTGTGGGTTCTTGTGGTTGCAATCTTGTACAAATAGAACAGAGATGGTAGCAAATGATTTATGTGCTGATGGTAACGCAGCAATCCCGTCTATGGAATAAGAATTGAGAAGAAAGTAATTATGAGGATATGCAAAATTTAACATACAAGAAGATATATTGAAACCAATAAATCTTTAGGCAATTTTCATATTCTCATTTTTAATATTTTATAAAAATCAATGAAAAATATTGGCAGGTTTTTAAGCACAACTATTGCATCATTTATTTATATAATGCTTTGGGGTTACACTACGCTTTCAGCTGGAGTGGCAAATGCATTTTTAGCTGGTTTAATGATGTTTGCCGCATTTTTAATAAGCATATTTACAAAACGATATTTTTTAAATAGCAGAGCTGATATATTCTTATTTATGCTGTGGCCAACTATATATTTAATAGTTTCAATTTACTTTTTTTTCGTTCGTAGCTTCACTTTTTTTGAAGTAATCACCTTTCCAATACTTTGGTTAATTGCAATTACTTGTTTTGCACTCTTTCAAAAAAAAGCAAGCTTTGTAAATACTTCTTTAATGCTTTTTTTGGCTTGTGTGTATGGTTTTTTTATTTATCCTAAAACAGGTTTAGGTTTAAACAACAATTACGCACAACAAATGCTTTTAAAAGATGATGAGAGATGCCAACCCAACTACAATTATAATTTAGCCGAGTTTTTGTTTATAAATTATCAATTAGATACTGTTTGTTTTGCAAATTTAGATAAACCATTGTTGGTAGAAACTTGGAATGAGACTTGCCCACCTTGTATAAGATCGATAAAAGATTTAGAAGAGACCTTTATTGCTAACCCAAATTTTGATGTAATGTATTTACATCAAAAAAGAGGCAAAAAATGGTTGCCAAATAATAAGGCAGTAAATTATAAGTTTATAAAAGATAAAAGCAATATTTACCTTGATGAAGGCGATAATTTTAATACTTATATGAATTTGGCTTCGATGCCTAACTATTTAATGTATAACCGCGATGGTGAACTAATGGGTACTCTTTTAGGTTACAATTTTGAAAAGAAGGAAGATTTTTTAAAAAGTGTTGATAGTTTGGCAAAAATAGCTTGGGATCATGATATTTAGTTAACTAATCCAAGCGTCCGTTGAGTAGTATAGAATGTTACATAAAAATTTTGAATTTAATTTGGTTAGACTGAGGTAAAAAACGAAGACATAGTCAAGCTAAATTTTAAGTTCAGTATCTCAATATTAAACTGGGAAGTCATCAATAGTTTTCACCCTTAAAAAACAACTACCAACCCTTTTATTTTCTAAACAAAAAATTAATACACCATATTTTTGTAAGTTAGCGTATTGTGAATACGTTGTTAAATAAACCGCAGTTTTTAAAAGAGCTGATTGCCATATCAGAAAGGCTAAATCAACCCTATGAAGAAGTACATAAAACTGCTACCGAATGTTTAAAAGAGTTGCAAACGCAACATAGCCCTTTAACTAATATTTTGGGTTTAGAGTTTGCGCAATACATATTGTACAAAGGCTACAATAAAAATATTGATGTTAAAAGCAATCAAATAAAAGCCATTGCTAAAATGGCACGGCAACACCCAATTGCTTTTGTAATGACGCATAAAACCTACCTTGATATGTTTGTGCTGGGCATTGTATTAATGCAACACGGCGTACCGTTGCCACACATTTTTGCAGGCATTAATTTAGACATTCCGGGAATAAGCCAATTGGCCCGTCAAAACGGAGTAATATTTATAAGGCGTTCTTTTAAAGATGATTTAATTTACAAAGTTTGTCTCAGGCATTTTATAGGCGGCTTACTTAATACAGGTGCGCATTTTATGTGGGCTTTAGAGGGCACTCGTTCCAGAACAGGTAAATTGGTTTGGCCTAAAATGGGTATTTTAAAATACATTTACGAAGCCGAGCAAAACAGTAAACGCAACGTAAAATATGTA
>ENA-ORXT01007179-ORXT01007179.1-marine-metagenome-genome-assembly--contig:-NODE-7179-length-10044-cov-8.239892_pt1 | contig 10044 bp, 6 predicted proteins | sample MGYA00237868_ERZ511482 | MGnify/ENA metagenome assembly ERZ511482
CGGCGCGCGCCGCGCCCGCCACGTGAGTGGGGGGGGGCGCCGCCCGCGGCGCCGGTCGGGCGGGGGGGCACCCCGACGGCCGACGGGGTGGGACGGCGGCGCCCGCGCGCGCCTGACCCCTGGGGTGTGTCTCCCCGTTGCGTGGCGTAATGGTCCCAGGCGGAGGGCGGGGGAGGGCGGCTGGGAGGGGGGAAGTGCCGGCTCCGTCGGTCACCGCGCGGTGGGGGGCGTGCCGCGAGCGGGAGCCCGGGCGCACTGTCGCACCGCTGCTCCGCGGGAGCGGGGCGGGTGTGTGTCGGCCCCGCACTGTCGGGGCGTGCGCAGCTGACGTGGCGGCGGCGCTCGCGTCTACGGGGGCAGGCCTCGCACCTCGGCCGGTCGTCCGTTTTTGTGTTACATCAGAGGAGCGCCCCGTCCACGCCCGTCGTCCGAGGGGCCCCACCGTGGCGGTGGACGCGAGCACCCCTTCTGCACGCCGCGCGCTGCGAGAAAATAGCCGAGGGCGCCGAGCACTTTGGGGGCATCCCAGACCGGCAGGCGGCTCGCTGGGGAGGCATAACCCACAAGCGACCGGGACGGAGCGGGTGGAGAAAAAGGGATAAATTAAAGACGGGCCAGTTGTGCACCGGGACACGGGGCAGTCGATAGAGAGCGCGGGCGTACAATGATGGGTCAAGCGGCAACCCCCCCCGGGCGTCGGCCGGTCGAGAGGGCACTCTACCCATACACAAAGCCCGCCCGCCCGTTCGCCGCGCTGGGGGGCAACCGGCCTCGTCGGGCGGTCGGGAGAGAATGGCAGGGAATCCCCTCCCCCGCGCGGCGGCGACAGCAACAAGTCAGCGTGAGTAGCAAGACATACATACAAACAAACACGGGGCACCAAGCTGCACACACGAAAAAAGAAAACACGAGGGCGGCACGGCCCACGTCACGGCCGGCGAGCCGCCGTCCACCAGGGGCGTGAGTCCACGCCATGACGGGCCGACAGCGAGCGGCGTGTGGCGGCACAGCCCCCCACCCCCGTGCGCCATGCCGCTCACACGCCGCCCGTGGACGTCCCGTCGAGCGCCCAGTAGCGCGCCACGACTTGCGACACGACGCCCTCATACTCGGCGCGCGTGACGACGAGTCGCCAGCCGAGCACCTCGAGGAGCACCCGCTCGCAGCGCACGAGCTCGTCGACCCCCCCAAAGCCGCCCACGCGCGCAAAGTGGGCCATGGGGTAGCTCCGCTCATCCACCACCTTGGCCGCCACCACCACCGCCGTCGTGACCAGCCGGTGCACGTTGAGGGCGTGCAAGGCGAGGCGCCCATCCACCCCCCGCGCGCGCTCGAGCAGCGCCACCGCCGCAATCGCCACGCCCGGCGACGTGCGCGCGTGGGTGAGGACGTGCCCAATGTAGGCGGCGGTGGAGACGGAGGGGGGGGTGACGGAGAAAAAGACGGAAATGTCTTCGGGGGGGGGGGGGGGGGGGGGGCCCGGGGGGGGGGGGGCCGCGCCCCCGGGGGGGGGGGGGGGGGGGGGGGGGGGGGGCGCCCCCGCCGCCCCCCCCCGACCCGCAGACCGCCGCCCCGCCGCCGGCGGCGTCGTCCACGGCGCCGGTGGGGAGCGCCCCCGTCGCCCAGACGACGGCGGCGGCGTCGAGGCGGCCGACGCGGACCCCCCTCCCATGGGTGCCGCCTTTGGCCGCGGCGTCGCCATTCCCCGCCGCACCTCGGTCGGCCTGTACGAGTTGGAGCGCCTCGGCGTGGAGCCGTCCCGGCTGCTCGGGTCGACCAACTCCCCCGCGTCTGCCGACGGCCCGCCCGGCAACGAGGCCCCTTTTGCGGCCGCCATCGGCGCCATGGTCGCCGCCACGCTGCTGCCGCCCCTCTTTGGCGCCTCGGCCGAAGGCCCCGTTGCCCTCGCCGTCGGCGGCGGCCTCGTTGCGTGGGCGACCGACGCGCTCGCCTTCAACTCGGCGGGCAGCGACGCGCTCGCGGGCCTCTCCACCGACGGCCGGCGGGTGGCGGCGCACGAGGCGGGCCACTTCCTCGTTGCGTACCTCCTCGGCGTGCGGGTGGCGCGGGTGGCCATGACGCGGGCGGCGGCCAAGGCGGCGGGGATGCCCGCCGTCGGCGTGGACGTGGCGCTCGGCGTGCGCACCGACCTGTGGACGCTCTCGGCGGTGGCGTGTGCGGGGATGGCGGGCGAGTGGGCGGCCTATGGCACCGCCGAGGGGGGGCGCGCGGACCTGGTGGAGCTCGGCTCGCGGCTCCGGCGGGCGGGCATCCGGGGGGGGGCGGGGGGGGAGGTCAAGGGCTACACCCGGTGGGGGCTGCTGCAAGCCGTGTCGCTGCTCGACGCGCAGCGGGAGGCGTTTGAGGAGCTCCGCACCGCGCTCGCGGGGGGAGCGGACGTTGCCACGTGTGTCGCGGCGGTGGAGCGCCACTTGGATTGGGGGGCGCTCGAGGGGGCAGAGGTGCCGCCGCCGGTCGGCGCTTAGACGGGGAGAGCAGACGTTGAGAGGCGGGAGACGCGTGAGAGCGCATGCATATATTACTATACAGTTTTTTTTTTCTTCTGGTGGGGACGAAAGGCCGGGCAATCCCCGTTATTTCTATGTGATTTCCTTGATCGCCCCACACACGCGACGCTCCATGGCGCCGCCACCCTCGGTGTCGCACGTGGGGCGCTGTCTGCTGCGGCGGCCGCCACGCCGCTCGACGCACGACAATGGGGGCGCGCGGGGCGGCCAGCAGTGTCGCACGCCGCGGCGAGGATCCTCCCCCCACCCTCGGTGTCGCACATGTGGCGTTGTCTGCTGCTGTCGCCGCCACGCCGCTCGACGCACGACAATGGGGGCGCGGCGGGCGGCCACCAGTGTCGCACGCCGCGACGAGGATCCCCCCCCGCCGGCCATCGGCCAGTAGCGGTAGCTAGCCTCGCTCTGGCTGCAGTGGCAACGGCGCGCCGCCACTGTGTCGCGCGGGAGCTACGGGTAGAAAGCAGGCTGCCGCGTGGGCGTGGAGGGCCGACTGTGTGTTGGTGGACCGACAGTGCTTTTCGCAAGAGAGTCAATCTCTATCAAAGTGGGCTCAATTAGTCCTCATTGGGAAGCATTGCGGAGACTGCAATTTGTTGACTGTCTCTTTCTCGCTGATGAATGCATCTGGAACCCTGCAGCCTGTGGTCGACTGGACCGACTCGGCGCTCATGATCGCACCTGATTGGCTCTCCTTGCTCTGGCGCGGCGCGTATGGTTTGGTCAGACGCAAAGGTTGGGCCGTCAACTGAAATAGATTTGCGTGTGTCCCAAGAACCAGCCGTTTTACGCGCCTGTGCCGCTTGGTCATCTCCGACCGGGGCGGTCGCGGTCGTCCCAGCGACGGGCTGTCAGCTGGTCCCCCGTCCACACCCCCCACAATCTGTGTGTGTCAGCGGCAGAGGGCCGCGACTGTACGTACGACCCCCTGCGGAATGGCCCCCACGGGCGACGCCGCTGCGGCCAGGTCGCCTGCTCTGGATCCCGCGCCAGCCCAATATCTGCGCAACTCGAGGCGCTGATTTGCCAGCGCTGATGAGCCGCGTCTGGGGTGGTGGTTTCGGGGCCCCCCGCGTTGCGTTGGCAGCCTCCAGCCCCTTTTTTCTGTTCCTCCTACGCGCACGCCGGGGCGCCCCCCCCCCGGCACATTCCGCACCCCCCCCCGCACTTTCCGCACCTCCTCCCCGTCCACTAGCCATGCCACCCACCCCGCTTGCCGCCCCCGACTCAACCGCCGACCCACGCGCAGCGCGGTGGCTCGCCGCCATGGACGCCTCGCCGACGCTCTTCATTACGTCCAACACGGCAGGGTCCTTGGTCTCCTTAAACAGCTGACCACGCATCTGCAGCTGCGCCACCATGACCGCATATCGCTCTTTTTCCAACTCAACCTGCATGCGCAGGACCTCCTTCTCGTGCTGACAAGCAGCCGCGGCGGCGGTAGCGGCATCCCGCCGCGCCAACGCCTCAGCCTTCTTGACGGCGTTGGTGGCGGCGACATAGTCGCGCCGTGCTGCCGCGTCCGCCTGCATCTGCAACGCCGCCAGAGCCACCGACAACTGTTCGCGCTCCTTGTCCGGCGCAGCGTCAACCATGCTCACAACCTGCTGGATGAACGGGTCCTCAGCGCCGTCAGCACTCCCGCCCGGTGGCGCTCGAGACGAGCGTCCAGACTCCGCGCGTCCAGACGTACCTCGACGACCCGCCGCAGTCGCAACGACTGAATTGTCCTGACCGGCAGAAGCACCGCGCGAAGAGCAAGCAGCGGACGCGGTCGTCCCTGGCGACGAGCGAGCAACAGTTGTAGTTCCAGAGGAGCCCCGACGGGCAGTTGGTGGTACAGTCGGCCTTACACGTGGAGGTAGGACTCCCACGTGGCTATCGTCTGGGTCCGTGGAAGTTTCGCTGCTGGTACTTGATTCGTCGACTTTGTCGCTGCTGTCAGACTGGTCGGGATCTCGAGAAGACCCGACTGTGACGACTGGTGTCTTCTTCGTGACACATGTTACCGACAGCAGGTACTCGCCCGTCTCGACGAGCGACGCCATGTCGTCGTCTGTCATGCCCCTCGCCCACGCCTAATCATCGTCCATCCGTGAGCACATCTCGTCCACGTCCACGGTCCCCGAGCCGGTAGGGCCGGCGTCCTGCCGCGCCTGCATGAACTGACGCACCGGGTAGAGGACGCCCTGGATGGCCTAGATCATGTGCGGGATCCCATTCTTGTTGGCATGACGCAGGTGGATGTGCTTCGCCGCGTTTTTACGGAGAGCTGCAGGTTGACACTCTCCCTACTCAGCTGCTTGCGCACAATGGCCGCCCACTCCTGGGCGAGGAAGAGCCGCACGACCGACGTAAATCTGCCACTGTCCTTGCCGTCGTCCTTGTTATCGTCCTTGAAGGGTGGCCCCCCGACCCGCGTCGCCTTTCTTTTCTTCTTCTGCTGCTTCTTGGTGCCCGCCTTGTCGCGCTTGTGTTAGGTGCCGCTGCCGCGACGCCGACCGCGCTTGCGCGCCGTCTAGCCGTCGAGGTTGGCACCGGTTTCCCCCGGGGAGACTGGAATTACATCCTCCCTGGCGGCGGACGAGCGACGCCGAGTCGCAGACTTATCGGATTGGTCCACCGAGCCAACAAGGCGGCTCGGCGCGTCAGGTCCGCGTCGCGAATTCGTGGCGCCGTCGCCATCATCCGCCAACCCACCACCGTCATCGTCCCGGTACACAAAAACCCCGACCGAGAGTCGACCCCAAAACGCGACTGGCGACTGCCCAGTGACGGGAGCCGAATATGGGTTGCGCATGTCCGTACTTCGGCGCTTCCCGTGCTCGTTGGCGCCAGGAATTCGGCGGCGCAACAGGTTACCAGGGTGGAAGCCCACCGGCCCACTGACCCCATCAACCGCAGCCTGATGGGCTGTGCGGGCGCCACGAGAAAGCCCCTGAATGCTGCCCACCTGATGGAGCGACCGCCCTACCCCGTCCGGTACGCCACTGTAGACTGGAAGGTGGGGGAGCATCGAGGTCGTAGGGAGGAAGGGAGTGAATGGGGGAGCGCTGGGTGCACCGCACACGTCGTGCGGGGTCTCGCCACGAGGGAGCGTGGAGAAGCTTCGCGCCGGTGGCGGACAGGCGGAAAGGAGGAAGGATATGGAAGGGAGCCGTTGCGGGGGACCACCGTCCATCGTGCCTGCGGCGTCTGGTCTGTGACTGGTAAAGTGGGGAACGAGAGTAGGAAAAAATAGGGAACGCAAACGCCAGGACAAAGCGCTCCAACCACGACTCCAGCAGAAAGGATCAGCAGCAGTCTCACACAGCCGCAAGCACGACCGAGCCTCACCATCAGCAAACCATGTAAGCAGCAGCAAAGCCCGCACGTGCGCAAAGCACAAGAAAGTTTGGCGGTGGGGGGGGGGGGGGCGGAGCAGAGAAACCAAGCCGCCCAGAAAGCACAACGGGGCCGTCCTCACATCGATCTCTATGGCTGGACGGTGGGGGGCAGGGCGCGTGGTGGTGTAGACGTGCGTGTCGAGCGCGTCGCAAGAGGACGGCAGCCCAGATTTTCGCTCTAAATAGCGTCTGCGGCCGTGAGACGGTGGTCGGCGGTACCTGCCACGACAAAAAATGAGCAGGGTGCCACGCCGGCCGGCGGCAGGCTCCGGCGGCTCTGAGAGAAGCGAAGCTCCCGGTCTGCCCTTCGAGGCGAGCGCTGGACGCTGCGCAGACGCTGCGCAGATGCTGCGCAGACGCTGCGCAGACGCTGCGCAGGAGCGGTTCACGCGGCCCATGCGTGCGACGGCAAGCATGCGGAGGGTGATGGCAGCGGCCATACGCTGCGGAGGGGGGGATCCAGAGCGGGCCACCGATGGAAGGCGGCTCGCACGGAGGCACTGGCTGCCGCCTCGCACCACCTCTGAGCAGTGGGCGCATGCGTTGGAATTGGCTTGGACGGCACGGTCGTCAACGTTGAACGCGTCTTTTCGATTGATCAAATCAGAGAAGGCGAATCACAGGCGGGTCCAATGCTGCTGATCGATTGCAATTTCTCGTTGCTGACACGACTGCAATTTCATGGCTTCCCATCGACTGCCTACGTAGCCATTTGCGACAGGTCTGACAGAATGACGCGGTTAACATTTGCCGTGGCTGGTTGCGGCTGCCGAAAATCTGTGTTCTTGAACCTGCCTTCTGGCGGGCGCCCTGTAAAAGTAACGCGTCCGAAGACCGGCCTCTGATCTCCGACTCCCTCCTAGATGCGTGCTCTGCCTCCCCTCGCGCTTGGCGTCACCCTCCCGCATGTGCCCGCTGCCACCCTCCCGCGTGTGCCCTCTCCGTCACGTCGCCGCGCGAGATCGGCGCCACGCCGTCGCTCGTGGTGCGTCACACCAGCGCCCGTCGTCGGTGTGACGCTACATCCCACCGACGGAGCCTCGCCACCGCCTGTTGTCGGTGCCACGTCGCCCCACCGCCTGTAGACGGCGCCACTCCGCCCCCCGACGTCCACGCCACACGAACGTGCGTGATCAGCCTGACGACGCAACCCGCAGCCGTCGCCGTCACGCTGCGGCCCGTTGCCGGCGCCACGCCGCCGCTTGTCGTTGGCGCCACGCCGCCGCTCATCGTCGGCGTCACGCCGCCGCCCGCCGTCGTCGTCTTTACGGCTCCGCCCACCGTGTACGGCAGGCCACCAACCGTCGATGGCGTCACGTCGCCACCGGCGGTCGGCGCCACGCCGCCGCCCGTAGCGATCACTGTCACGCCGCCGCCCGTTGCCGACGCCACGCCGCCGCCTGTGGTTGGCACCACGCCGCCGCCCGTCGTTAGCTCCACGCCGCCGATCGTCGTCAGCGTCAAGCCGCCGCTTGTGCGGCTGGGGAGACCATTTTTGCTCTTGTTCGGGTCGCTTCTTCTGGTGAAAGTGGGTCAGTGCGGTCGGCACAACGCCCTCGCTGAGACACCCGAGCAGGCGGGGGTGCTGCACGTCCGTGAAGGCCCGGTTGGGGGCCCTTCATTTGTCTCTTTGGAGGCGATCTCAACTGTGGCTGCCGCACAAGCTGGTGCGCAACGCGGTCGCAGTCGTGCGCGCCACTTCCACGCAGTTGACGTGGTTAGTTGCTGTCGACGACATGTATGTGTCCGCTTCTCGATACGCAGCTGTGGCGATGGTCCATCACCATGTGCCGCGCGACGTCATCACAGCGACGATTGGCGTTCGCTCGGCGCAGCTGGTGCGGTGGCTCAACTATTGGAGGCGGAGCGGAAGCGTTTGGCATGTTCCAGAGCGGCAGAATCGTCACGAGGATTCGTTCTGGGAGGACGACACGCTATTGCGTGCCATCATTGCGCTGGCGCGAGACCACCCTCTTGCTCTACTAAGAGAGCACACAATAATTCTTTCGGCGATGCGGGCGCTTCGATCTTGGGAGTTTGCGGCCTTGAGGGCGTCGAGGAGCACCGTCAATCGCAAGTTGCGCCGACTGGGGCTCACGCGCAAAGTCATCATTCGTCTCTACCGAGCCGCCAACCAGAAGCGTCGTCGCGAGCATGCTGTGCTCCGCCAAATGGCGGGAAACGATTGCATTGTCTCTGTTGACGAGACGCATACGGACTGTCAAGACGTGCTCCGCAGGTACGGGCGGTCGCTCCGGCACGAGCGCGTCTACTTGCTGGACATCAACCCCCGGCACGTCCAGCGCGTAAGCACGACCATGGCTGTTTCGTCAGACGGCCGCATCATTGGCTTACACTCTGTGACGTGCGAGCGTTGTTTGACGAGCAATGACTGGCGGCTCTTCTTGGGCCGCGTCATGCAAAAGATAGGACGGTACACGCCTGGTGTCCCGTGGGACATGCAAGCACCGGCCTGTGTCCTGTTGCGCTGGCGCGCCAAAAATGGACCTCCCGGCGCCCTCCTGCCATCCCGACATCGGCGACAGACCATCGCGTCGCGCGAAGTGGCGCTCGGCGCACTTAGAGCGCGCTTGCGCTCGATCGCTAGCTAATGTTGGACACGGGCATGTGATTGGCCAAAGAGGCTTCCGTAACTTGATCCGCGGTTCGGGCCGGGGAAAGGTCGCGGTCGGGCCAGAAATCTGACACCTGCGCGAGTAAGGTCGTTGGGGCACCTCTTAACTAATTTCGCCTAATCCTTCGGGCCCAACCTTTCCCGGGGCACAATAACCTGTAGTTGACCCAGACCCCTTCTTGACTTCGACCACATCGGCCAGAATTGGGAAGACAGCAATAGAAAAGCAGAGCGGCATAACCCTCAACGGCGTCATGCCAAAAAGGCTGGCAGTAGCCCATCTCCACACGGAACATCGTGCGCAGGACCCGTCCTCGCGCCCCTGACCGTCGGTAATCTTCATTCAAAGCCACTGTCCATCCAGTAGCACCACCACGCTGGCGCTCGAGGAAAAGAAACACGCATGGAAGCTCACACCTCAAGGTCACCAGTATTCGCCGTCAGAAGCAAACGACGCCAATGGCGGCAGGTCCGCTTCCGCTGCGAGCGTCTGCGACCGCCCCCGCACCCGCGCCACCCCCTCCCCCCCCGCCGCCTCGGCCGCCGCCGCCGCCTCCCGCTCCGCCTTGCGCACAATCACCTCCCGCACGACACCCATCTCCCGCTCGTCCAGCGGCGCGTACGAGCCCGGCGCTTCAACCCCCCCCAGCCCAATCCCCATAAACGACACCCGGTGGATGGCGCGGACGGTGTAGCCGCCGACGGCGCCGAGCATTTTCCGAATCTGCCGATTCCGCCCCTCCTGCAGCGTCATCCGCAGCCAGCAGGCGGCCGACGGCCCGCCGCCGCCGTCGCCGCTCGCGCCCGGCGGCGGCGACGCGCGCTCCACCCCACACGGCCGCGTCGGCGCGGCGAGCGGCGCGCGCCCGCGCGCGTACTGCGCAACCGTTTTGATGACGACGCCGGCGCGGAGGTCCGCCACGTGCGCGTCGGTGACGACCGCGTCGGTGCGGACGAGGTACACCTTGTCCGTACGGGCGCCGCCGCCGAGCGCCGCATTGACGAGCGTCCCGTCTGACGTGAGGAGGATGACGCCCGAGGTGGCCTCGTCGAGGCGGCCGACGGGGAACACCCGGTCCCGCCCGGCGTGGCCGGCCTCCCGCAAACACCGGATGATGTTGTTGGGCGTCGACGACGCGGTCGTCGTGACCACGTCGACGGGCTTGTGGAGTTTCAGGTAGGTGAAGCGGGTGGTGTCGCCAACGCCCCCGGCAACGGCCGCCGCCGCCGCCGCTGCCGCGGCGCCGTCGCCGTCGCCGCCGCCGTCGCCGCCGTCGCCCGCGTCGGTCGGGGGCGGCACCACAACGACCGGCGCGGCGAGGCGCTCCCACCCCACCGCCACCCCGTCGAGGGTGACCGTGTCCCCCGGGTGGAGGCGGTCCCCCGCGTAGGCGCGGACGCCATTGATGGCCACCCGCCCCGCGTCGACGAGGCCGTCCGCCTCCCGCCGCGAGTACTTGTCTTTAAACGCCTTGTTGACCCGCACCCCGCTCGTCGA
>ENA-ORXT01007182-ORXT01007182.1-marine-metagenome-genome-assembly--contig:-NODE-7182-length-10042-cov-19.884997_pt1 | contig 10042 bp, 3 predicted proteins | sample MGYA00237868_ERZ511482 | MGnify/ENA metagenome assembly ERZ511482
GGAGAAGTCAATGCACCCGCTGTTGTCGACCTTGATGTTGATCGGCCCGCCCGAGATCGCTGTCCGCAGCCCTTGAGATGCCACGCTTTGCACGAGCTTGTTGAGCAAGACAGCTTCCTTGCTGGCCTCACATAGAGCCTTGTACTCGTCTTCCATCGACGACAGCGCCACCGTTTTCTGCAACTTAGAACACCAGCTGACGGATGCTCCGCCAAATATGAAGGTGAAGCCCGTCTTAGAACGTCGCGTCTCGTGGTCACCCTCCCAGTCGGCATCACTATAGCCTCATGGAACAAAGGAAGAGTTCTTTTCGAAGACCAGCCCCTTGTCAATCGAACCCTTGACATACCATAGAACGCGCTTGATCGCCGCCCAATGCTCCTTGCCGTAGCACGAGACACCCAACTCAGTTTTCCGATGGCGAAGGCGAGGTCAGGCCGCGTCCCGCCCACCAGGTACATGAGACTGCCGACGGCTTCGCGGTAGGGCAGCGCGTCGTCGCTCTCGTTGGCCTTGATCAGCTGCAGGCCCACCTCCAGCGGCGTTCCGATCGGGTTGCACTCCGCCATCCCGAGCTTCTCCAGCACGTGCGCCGCGTACTTGCCCTGCGAAAGCTTGAGGGTGCCCAACGCCTTGTCACGTCTGAGCTCTAGCCCGAGGATGACCTTCGCCTCGCCCAGGTTCTTCATCTCAAAACGCTGGTGCAGAGCGTCCTTAATCTTGTAGATTGCCGCTAGGCTTGATGCCACCAACAGGAGATCGTCGACGTACACCAGGACGATGATGATTTCGCCGTCATCAATGAGGAGGTAGAGGCATGCATCCGGGTCGATGTTGTCAAGCCCCTGCGACTTGAGGAAGTCGTCGAGCTTGGCGCACCACATCTTGGGGGCTTGCTTCAGCCCATACAGCGCTTGCAGGAGACAACACACTTTGTCAGGATACGTCGGATCGACATAGCCGTCTAGCTGCTCCATGTAGACCTCCTCGTCAAGGTCGCCGTTGAGAAATGCCGTCTTAACGTCCATCTGATGTAGCTCCCACCCGTTCGCCGCCGTCATCGCGAGGATGCATCGGATGGTAGTGAACTTGGCCACCAGGGCGAAAGTTTGGTTGAAGTCGAGCCCCTTGATCTGCCGGTTCCCTATGAAGCACAGGCGCGCCTTGTGCCGCGTCGTGTTGCTTCCGTTATTGTCAACCTCGTTCTCGACCTTGTAAACCCACTTGCCCTTCAGCACGCGTTGACTGGCCGGGCGATCCATCAAGCGCCAAGTCTTGTTCTTGCAAATGGCCTCCATCTCCTCGTCCATGGCAATCTGCCACTTCGCCGATTCTTGCCCTTGAACGGCTTGCACGTACGTCGTGGGCACCTCGTGAGCAACCAGGCTCACCGGGCGCCAGTACTCGACAGGGGGTCGCCGCGCTCTGCCGCTACGACGCAACGTGTCTTGAGAGCCGCCACGACCTTGATTGTCGTCCGCGGACTTGTCAGATCCATCGTCTTGCTTGTCATCCTTGTCGTCATTGGCAGCATCTGCGTCTTCGCCGTCGCTTGCAGAACGCAAGCCCGTCTCGACTTCGACGTTTTCGTCTCCGGGAAGCTCCTCTGCAACTTCTGCAACCTCGCTTACGTCCGTCTCGGCGAACACAACGCTTCGTGCCTTGACTAACTGAGCGTCGTCGAGGATGACCTTGTACGCCTTGCTGCCGTCAGGACAGCCTAAGAAGACGCCCTTTACCGCCTTGACGCCGAACTTGCCGTCGATGTGACTCTTGTGCAGCACCACCCAGCATGTCGACCCAAACACCCGCATGTGGCTTACGTTGGGCTTATTCCCGGTCCACAGCTCAAAAGGCGTCTTGCCGACGGGAAGCGCCCGGCTGGTGACGCGGTTCTTGATGTACACCGCCGTCTTGATGGCATCCGCCCAAAGATCCTGATCGACGTCCTTGTGTCGCATCATGGTGCGAGCCATCTCCACGAGAACTCGGTTGAGCCGCTCAGCAACTACGTTCCGCTGCGGCGTGTCGGGCACCGTGGTCTGGTGCGTCGTGCCGTTCTCATTGTGGAGAGCCTTGAATGCGTTCGACACATACTCGCCGCCATTGTCGGAGCGCAGGACCTTGATCTTGGTTCCCGTGTGCAGCTGGACCTTCGCAGCCACTTCTTGTACTCAGAGAGCAGATCGCTCTTCATCTGCAGGAAGACTACGTCTGTCCAGCGGGAGGAATCGTCGGTAAAGGTGCCGAAGTAGAGCGCACCGCCACGCGATGGCTCTGACATTGGCCCGCCCAGGTCCGAGTGCACGAGCTGCAGGCGCTTGCTGACTCGACCTCCTCCTGCACTAGGCTTAGGCGTCACAGCCGCCTTCCCATACACGCACGGCTCGCAGACGTCCTTGACCGCCATGGAAGAGCACTTAATTCCGTCAATGTACTTGTTCTTGATCATCCGCTTAACGCCAGCCACGCTGACGTGCCGAAGGAGCTCATGCCATAGCTGCAGAGAGGCCACCGCAGCAACATCCGACATAGGGGCCATGTCCAGGTGGTAGAGCCCGATCTTACGCGTGCCGCACGCGGACATCTTCACGTTCATCTTGATGATCGTCTTACCGCCCTTGCATGACACTTCCGCCCCACGCTCCTCCATCATACCGACCGACATGAGGTTGAAGCCCATTGTAGGAACATGGAGTACCTTCTCAAACTTGATCTTGCGCGTCTTGCCGTGAACGATGACGTCGAGCACGACGATTCCGACGCCCGCCGTGGCTATGGACCTCTTGTCACCCATCGTGACGCTGCGTCCCGTGGTCGTCTAGTAGTCGTCGAAGCACGTGCGCATCCAGCACATGTGTGCAGACGCCGCAGAATCGACAAGCCACGACTTGGAGATGTCATCGCTGTCAGCCGCATTGCCCACCAGACAGATGGCGTCGTCGCTGTCGCCACCATCGTCAGCCGCAATCGCGGCCACCTTGTCCTGTCTCTGCTTCTTGGCCTTGAGCTCTGGGCAATTGTGAGGGATGTGCCCAAACTTATGGCAGTAGTAGCACTTGATCTTGAAGAGGACACCATGGCGGCCTTGACCTCCATAGTTGGCGCCGACGAGTGCCATGTCGCCAATGCGCTTGGTCGCCGGTGACTTGTCCGCCGGATGCCGCTCCTCCTGAAGCAAGCGGCTCTTGACAGAGTCGAGGCTTAGCTCGTCCTCGCCCTTGGCGTCGAGAGCCACAAGCAGGTTCTCGTACTTGGACGTCAGCCCGTTGAGGACGCTCATGGCGACGTCCATCTCCGTCACCTCGCCGCCCATGGCCTTGAGGATCTCGCCGAGGTTACGCACGCGGTTAATGTAGCCCAGCATGCCCTCGCCCACGGTCATTTCGACGGTGCAGAACTCGCGTCGCGCCTTCATCTTGTTCATCAAACTCTTGCGATGGAAGACACCTCGCAGCGTCGACCACATTTCCGCCGTCGTCTTGAAGCCCCACACGTGCTCGAGCTGCCCACACCCAGGAGTGAGCCCGATGATGGCGCTGGCCTTCGTGTCTCGACACTTCCAAAAAGCCAACTCGCGGTCTTCCGAGTCCGTCGGCTTGCCGTCTTCGTCAAGCATATCGTCCAGGCCGCGCAGCGCGGGGACCATCCTAATGCGTGACGCCACTCGTGGAAGTTCGTCTCCGTCAACTGGCCGATCCTGATGCCGCCCACGCCGGCAGCGCCCCCGTCCATGATGTCGCCTTGTCGTAGCGCCCGACCTTGCCGATCCGTGCGCCTTGACTGTCACGTCCTTGAACCACCTTGACCTCGTCTTCATCGCACTTGCAGCGACCGCCGCGACACCAGCTGGCATACCTTGCTCTTGTCGCAGCCCCGGCTCTGGGTCCATAACCTGTTGAAACGCAGTGGGGATAGGGCTTCGGGGACCACGGTGAAGTGGTTGAGTGGCTTGAGCTTGTGTGTGTGTGTGCGAACGTGCTTTGTTGGTTTTCCTAAGGATCGCCCGCCTCTCCCAACCGAGAGCACCTCTCACATAGTCCCCATCGGCCCAAGTGCTCCCCCCTCTCGCGCCCACACCGACGCCCACGCCCTCGCACCAAATCGAATCACTCCCCAAATCAAAAACCACAAAAGCAAAGCGAAGATCAAATCCAAAACATGCCAAAAGTAACGCCCCAATATGACCCAACACGAATGTGTGCACTTTGACCACGTCTTGCAAATGTACCATGTGGGGTACCATAAGGATCACCGACCATCATCCAACCGCGAACCGCCAGTGGTGTCGGCGACGAGCATCACAGTCCAACAGAGGCGGTACACCGGCGCTAGGGCCAGCTTGACCGGGTGGTGTTGGCAGCCCGTCGACACAAGTATCTGGACTCCAGTGTGCACCGCACGTGACGCAAGCATCGGGGTCGCATTCCCGGTCGACGCTGAAGCACGGGCACCTGTCCGTGGTACACCGTGACAGCGGCACGCATGCGCACCAGGTGCGCCGGTCGCAACGCCGAGACGCAGAAGCTGGCGCGGCGTCGATGAGCGCCAACGAGGTGTCCGCCGACGACGCAGACCGCCCCGCCGCTGCCCGACAACCAAGAGCGCACCAGCACGACTTTTCGCACGACAGTCCCGCCCTGGCGCACCTGCATCACTCTGCCGTGCACGCACCGACGTGGAAACACGGCATGAAGTCATGCATCTTATCAAGCGCGTCGGGTTCCAACGTTGTATCGGGTGGGCCGGGCAGCCACCGCAGCGTCAGCTGTCGACAGTCAAGGAGCGCACAGGAACCCTTCCCGTCAATCAGCACGGCGGCATCCTCAAACGCGGCGGCCGACCCGCAGGCCATCGCCGCGTCGTTGACCGCTGCCGCTCCGTCGCTGCCGAGCACCCCACTCGGCCGCCCCGCCCCCGCCGGTGGGTGGGGCCACCAGGACGCGCACCGCGACCAGCTCACGGGCTCCTTGAAGACGTGCAAGCAACTGGTGCGCTTCCAGTCCCACACTTGCACCGTGCCATCGTAAAAAATCGACACGATGTACGGGGCGCACCCACTTGAACCGTCACCCACGGCCGTAATGTGGTGGAAGGACGTTTGTTGTACGTCGTCCAAGATGTGCGTCGACGCCTGGCCCAGACACTTGACGTGCACGACGAACGCGCCCGACAAGCCAGCACGGCCAAGACCGGCCGCAAAGCGCACTGGTGAGCCGTTCTCGCCAGAGTCGAGCACTACCAGTTGCTTCACACTGTCGGGAAAGTGAATGACGTCAAGACAGGTGCCGCTGCCCACGTCCCACACCCTCACCGTCTTGTCGGCCGACGCCGAGAGCACGCGTCCGGCGGCACGGCCATGGCCGCCGCTCACCAAAGCCACATCGAAGATAGTGGAGGTATGGCCAGTCCACTCCTCCGCGCACGTACCGGCCATATCCCAGACCTCCAGCTTGTTGGACGACGTCATCACCACGTGGGTGGGCACGCCACACCCATTGCGGTTGACCGCCACCATGCCTAGACACGTACAGGTGCACCAAGGCATGACCGCCAGGTGCGACCAGGTGTCAGTGTCCCATACCTGCCCGACCACGTCTATTGACACGGACACCAACTGCACCGCAGCGCCATCATGCCCTCCGTGGCCCATCGTTCTCAGAGACCGGATTCCCTTCTTGTGCGGAGATGACGCCACTCGCGTTGACCGGCCCGCCACGTTCCACACCCGCACCTTGTCGTTGAGCGCCGACGATATCACAAGCGCCGGCTTGCCACAGCTGCGGCCACTGGCCACAGCCAGGCTTTCTACCCAGTTGACGTGGCCCTCCAGCACCGAAACACACGACTTGGTGGCGACGTCCCAGACCCGCACGGTATGGTCCCGCGACCCCGATACAACCCGTGGGGAAGCGAGCGCGTCGTCGTCCACCACCGACAAGCAGGTAATCGGTTCGGTGTGGCCCACCAATAGCGCCACGCACGCCCAGTCCTTGGTGCCCCAGACCCGCAACGCGTTGTCCTTAGTCTCGTGTGACCCGGACGCCGACACGACCCAAGTCTGCTCACTGCAGGCCCCGCTGCGCACCACAGCTACGTAGTCGACCGACTGCGGGTGGCCCTCCAACACTGCAATGCAAGACCAGCTCTCAGCCTCACTCCACACCCGTAACGTCCCGTCCACGGATCCCGACACCATCTGCACGGGCGTGCGGCTCCTGTCGCCGCCGACCACCACTACGGACGTCACCTTGTCCGCATGACCCTCCAACACGGCCACACACTTGCCGTCATTCAGGTCCCACACCCGAAGAGTCTTGTCGCACGACCCCGAAGCAACGTGCACCTGGCTCCCGGACTGGCTATTGTTGACCAGCGTCAGGCACGTAACCATCTCGGTGTGACCATTCAGCACGGTCACGCTCCCCGCCGACCAGCGCGTGGTGTCCCACACGCGCACCGTCCCGTCCCGACTACCCGACACGAGACGGGCTGGCGTGTCGCTTCTACTGGCGCCCACCATCGTCACGCAGCACACGGCCTTGGCCTGACCCTTCAACACAGCCACACAGGACCAGTCTTCGGTGTCCCACACACGCAGAGCGTAGCCTGTCGCGGAGACGACCAGTTGCGCAGTGCCGGACGCGCTGCCGCCAACCACCGCCAAATATCTCACCACCCCGACGTGGCCGTCCATCACAGACACACCCGCTTCACCCTCTTCGTCCCAGACGCTGAGGGTGGAGGCCACCTTATCGCGACACCATGCGGTGACAACAAACAGGCCGCCGCTGCGTTTGAAGCCAGCACACATAAGCTTCACACGTCCGCAGTCCGGCAGCACGTTTCGCTCCTGGGGCACATGCAGGTGGGACGCGCCGAGTAGCTTGACAGAGGGGGCGACGAGGTAGGCACGCGCCGCCTCGCACAAGTACGTGAGGGCCGGCCGGTCGGCCTCCGCGGCGCCGTCCGCCAACAGGGAACCAAACCTGACGGCCACCTCCCACGCCATCTGCTGCAGCCGCGCGCTCAGGGGGCGACCCATGTTCGCCAAAGCGCCTTCTATCACCGTGGCAACATCGCCGAGCACGGCCAAATCGACCGCGTGACGGCAGTCGGAACGGTACAAGCCACAGTGGCCATCTACCACCTCCACCCGCGAGGCGATGAAGCACATATCTAACAGAAGCAGGTAGAGCTCGTCAGAGGCGCCCGCAGCCACAAGCAGGCGGGGTAGCGCGCGCTCCACGTACCCATCTGGGGGCAACAACCACAGTGGCCGCAGCGCCACGCGCGTGCGCCCAAGGGAGACTTCCTCGCTGGCCGCCGCGATGCCGTTGCGTTTGCAGTAACGCTTCACCAGCAAGCTGTAGCACGCCGCTTGTCCCGCGGAGTCAGTCACAAACACGCCAGCCAAGAAGTCGATCACCAGGTCATGGAGGCTGAGGGAGAGCGTCTCGCCAGGGCCTAGGCCGCGCAGCGACACCAACGACCGCGCGTGAAAGTCGTGCGCAATCACTGCCACGGCCGCTCTACTCTCCACATTCCACAGCGCCGCCAGCGCGGTCCACGGGAGTTGCTCTTTGGAGCGCACGACGCACAGCGCGCGGAAGTTTCGAGTCCGCAGTGGCCGATCGTCGTCGTCCTCTCCGAGCGCTGTGTAGCTGGCGCGCAGGCAGTCCGACAGGCAGCCATATTCGATGTCGATACCAGACGACTGGGTGAGCAGGCTGCCTTGACGGCTGCCGACCTGGTCGAGGGCGGCAGCCCACCCGCCTTCGAGAGGGCTCTTTTGTGCATAACCGCGTACGAGTGAGCCGAACACGGCCAAAGCGAGGGGCAGTCCGCCGCACAGCTCCACCGCATGCCGTACGCGCTCGACGGTCTTGTCCTTGGCGGGGACGCCGCCACGCTCGGCGTGCGTGAGGAGCACACTCTCCGCGTCGGTGCCGTGCCGCTCGCTGACCTCGACACAAAGCACATTGCGACCACGGCCACATGCGTTGATAATGTCGACCCGGCGCGACGACAACAGCAGCGACGAGCGCTCCGAGCGGGCAAACGCGCGTACAAATGGCGCCGCCCGCGGCTCGTGCCACACGTCGTCGAGGATGACAAGGCACGCTTTGTCCTTGACCACAGTCTTGAGGCGCTTAATGGCTAACTCGAGGTCGATCGCCTCCACCAGCTCGCCCGACAGGGTGGTCGCCAGGTAGCACAGCTGCGCGCGCACGTCCCCCAACCCACAGTGCCGGGACAGCTGCATCCAGTGCACACCGTCTGGGAATCGCAACTGGCCGACGCTCTCCAGCGAAACCTTGTGCGCCACAAGCAAGCATGTCGTCGTTTTACCACCGCCGCCCATTCCGTGAGCGCCCACGACCGCCGCAGTCGTTGCGCCGGACTGCATGACCGCGGAGTACAGCCTCGCAGCGGGCAACGTCGGGTCATCCCAGTCGTTGAAAATGCTGGTGTCTTCGGGCAGCTCCGGTAAGCCCTGCCACCCCGCCCGCGCCGCCACCGCGAGCTGCGTCTCTGGGCCGACTGCCGCCAGAATGCGGCCCGTGTCGACCGCCGTTTGGCGCTGCAGCGCCAGGACTAGCTCGTCCATCAGCCCGTCCGCATTCCGCCGGGTCTGGGACAGCCGGTCGCCCAGGTCGGAGCCGACGTCCACCCCCCGGCACGACGCACTGCAGGCGAGCCATGTACGCTGCCGGCGGGACCGCACCAGGTGGTGCAGCTCCCCCGCCGCCGCCTCAATATCGGCGAGGAGGCGGCTCAGGATGTGGAACAGCTCCACCGCTACCCCATCTGCGTCACCGCGGACGTCTTTGAGGGCGACGAGCAGGCGTCGACATACTCTGTGCAGGTCGTTCACATCCGCCGACGCCTGCGCGGCCTCTTCGAAGACGACTTGCGCAGCAGCAAAGACGCGAGCCGCAAAACAGACCGCCTGAAGCGCCACGCCGACCACAGGACCGGCCACGGCGGCGAGGTGGGACGCCTCCTTCTGCGTTACCTCCGCCACAAACTCCACCACCCCCATCACTCCCCCCAGCGCGTCGGTGGCCACCAGGTGGCCAGCGCCGCGGGTGAGGGCGTCCATCACCAGGAGACGCCTCACCACCGCCGGCCCGCCGAGCGCTGGGCCGAGTCCATCGCCGCCACCGCCGCCGCCGTCCGCCACGCCCACGTGCCGCATCCAAACAAGCACCAGCGGGGCCGCGCGCATCCGCAGCTGCCGATACCACTCGAGCGCGTCTGCCTCGGACGCCGCACAAAACCGCAGCGGGTCCCCCCAGTTTGGGAGATGAACGAGCTCAATCACCCAGCGTCCAGCGATTGCCGGCAGCTCCCCGGTCGGTGAAGCGTGGAAGACGCGGACCTCCCAACGGGCCACACCCGCCTCGTCGCGTCGCAGGGGGAAAAAAAAAAAGCCCTTCTTGGGCTGATTCACAGGCGGCATGTTCCCTGAAACGGGTGGCGTGCACACGGGTGTATCCGGCGGCCGTGGCTGGTAGTGCAAGCCGCAGTGCAACCAGACAGACACGGCGGTCACCGTCACCTTGTGGGCGAGGCCCGACACGCACGCCATCATCCCAGCCGGTTTGATCTGCTGCAGGTGCCCCATGCAGGGGCGCATCAGGGCGGCCCAGGCGGCCGTGTCCGCACCCGCTGGCAGGCCGTAATCCCCGCATGCCGACGCGCCGTCGGCCGTCGGCACTGACGAGGAGGCCCCTACGATTGACGCCATGGAGGGCGAGCAGGTAGCAGCGGCACAAGATAGGTTCATCGCGATGATGGAGAGGTGGGTGGGGGAGGGAGAAAGAAGAAGCGACAGCGGCGCACAGTGGCCGCGCGCACAACGCAACAGCAGACCCGTCTGCCACCTCGCGGCCCAACTCAAAGCAAGGACGCGACCACACTGTGCGGCAAGCAAAGCAGTGCTGTGCGTCTGGCTCAGGTATGGTGCTTTGCTGAGAAATGGAGCATGCACGTTTGCGCAAACAAACATGCACACCCGACCACTGCGAGCATTGAC
>ENA-ORXT01007185-ORXT01007185.1-marine-metagenome-genome-assembly--contig:-NODE-7185-length-10036-cov-10.127523_pt1 | contig 10036 bp, 11 predicted proteins | sample MGYA00237868_ERZ511482 | MGnify/ENA metagenome assembly ERZ511482
AATAAGTCTGAATGTTGTACTTTTAAGTCACTGTCGACTTTACTTTTTTTTGAGACGTATTCATAAATAACTTTTTTGAATTAATTAATATTGAATATGCTGCAAGGATGCTACCAAGAAAAGTAATTGTCGATGAGGGCTACACCGTAGGTGTTTAGTTCAACAATAGATAAGAAGGAAGAGCTCCTTCCGTCACTCCTCCTCTTATCATTATCCGTTATGAGAAAGCAAAATGATAAAACAATGAAGTTAGATTTATTAATACTGTTCTTAATTTTCAGTGGCCAATTGAGGTCACAAGAATTTGAAGAAGTGTCACTATCGGCATTTGGTGTCTATCAACATATTTACATTGATGTAGATATTGAAACCAAGTTTAAAGTAAAGGCACTTATAAAAGTAGATACAATGGATAAGAGTGCATGGGCCGGAATTTATGCTGCAGCTTATGAAGAAGGTGAATCCTATGGATTTTATGACAATATGGGTGATAGACCCATTACATCTAATTCATGGGAAGAATATGAGGTAATTGGAACTATAAACAAAAAGTCAGAATCTATTCAATTTGGTGTACAGGGATTTAATACCGGTATATATTACTTTGACAACATTCAACTATTTATTGAAGACTATAATGGAAAATTTATTGAAACTATAATTCCCAATCCAGGATTTGAAGAACAAATGGTTGATAATATTATTCCAAATTGGGATCAATATCATATAGATGAAAGCTATCAGAAGCCAAAGTCAATTATAGTAAGAACAAAACTTAACGAAGATAAGAGTAATAGAATACTAGAATTTGATGCATCAAAAGTGAGACCTCCAATTACAGTTAGAAAGTATGAAGGAGAATCACTACGGATTGGCATATTAATTACTATGCTAGAAGACCTAAGAACGAGAGTATTCGAAGCAGTTGAAACATTAGATTTAAATCAAACTGATTATTTATTTGATGATAAGGCATACAGAATAGGGGCTCTCATAATGCATCTTGTTGCGGCAGAAAAGTACTATCAGGTTTTAACATTTGAAGGACGTTCTTTTAATGAAAAAGAAACATTTAAATGGCAAATGGCACTTGATCTCGGCCAGCCAGCAAGAGAAGCGATAAAAGGAAAAAACATAGATTTTTATTTAATGCTCTATGAAGAAACAAGACAAGAAACTATCAAACTTTTGAAATCAAAAGATGATGAGTGGCTTAGGAAAAGTATTTATCCTGGAATAAATAATCACTATTGTTGGTTTCATGTAATAGAACATCAATCAAGCCATCTTGGACAAATTCTATTTTATAAAAGAGATTCCCAGAAAAAGAAAAATTTTTAAACACAGCTGCCACCCATAATTATTATAGCGGTAATAGTTGCCATCATTCCAATAAGTATTTAGCAAACCCAGTACCACGTACATGCCAATGGCTGAGTCGTACGACACTCGATGGTTGTGCTGTGTATGAGTGACATAGCCGCTATGGCCCGAATAATGTCTCGGTCCCGTGTCGGCTGAAACCCTGATGCGCGTCTCTTCACACGCCACTAATAATGTTGATGACAGCGCAATGATTGCAGCAATCTTCAAAGGAAGTATTTTAATGTCCATAAGTTTAAATCAATCCAATAGTATTGAAATGATTGGATAGGACTAACGGTCATTTAGTTCCCAGATTGAAGAATCACCACATCACGCGCCACGATATCCAGCGATAAGTTCCAATGATCCGCTATCCACTCGAAGGTGTCATCGGCGTAGAAGCAAATGTGCGTGGGGTCTTTCTTGTAGTGCCAACTAGCGAACTGCTCAGCAGGTGGTAGCAACTTGGTCATTATACCAAGGTATCCAGCGGGTCGAAGCATATCAATGAGTCGCTGAATTTCTCCTCTGGGTTCACGCAAATGCTCTAACACTTCAGTCGATGTGATAAAATCGTACTGCTGCTCAAGCACTTGCGGCACATTCGCGTAATACTTATCAAAACAAGCAACCTCATGCCCAAGCTCCTGAAGCATCACCGAAACCGTTGGGCCGGGGCCACAGCCAAAATCCAATCCATGCGAGGATGTAGGTAGGCGAGCAGCCAACGGCGCAACTAATCGATTGAGAAACGCCCGATAGTTTGCATCATTGGGATCGTTCTCGTGAAAATCGTAGCGGGATTTTTCTTCCGATTCAGTTAAGTGCTCCGATGCGTCTACATAGACTAGGTGACAGTTTATACATTGCCAATAGTTTCTTATATCAGAGAAATAAAACGTAGGCGAGTGGTGCCTACAAAGGGGGCAAGCTGAAGATAATTCACTCATCAGAAGTTGAGCTGGTAGAGGTCAACATTTGAATTACTCAAATCAGGCTTGGCATAACGCCAGCCGTGTTTTTTATAAAATGCAACGCCTCTATTATTAGTGGAACTCACCGGAATTCTTGCCCCGTTACAACCACTATCGCGTAAAGTCTGAATCAGGTAGTCATGCATCATCGACCCAATGCCTGACCCCCGATGTGAGGGCGCTAAATAAAACAAAGAAATATAGGCTTTGTCCGTGAACAACGATTCGATATTAAACTCCATTTGACCAATGACATCATTCTCTCGCCAGACATGAATAACGCCATAAGGGTATTGCTGCTGAAACTCACGCAGGCTGGCAGCGTAGCCCTCACCACCTACCCCCATCTCGCCTTCAAAAGACTTCTCAGAGCCATAGTTAATTTGAAAAGAATCCCGCCTAAACTCAATACAGCTTGCCATGTTGACGTCTAAATCGGCGCGCTTGAACTCAATGGACGATGAATTGACCACAGGATACTCCCCCCAAAATTTAAATAGCAGTGACCTGTTTTTAACAGGCCTTCGTTTATCAGTGCCCTCAAGAAGCATAAAGGTTCTGGACTTGTCGTCAAAAACCCCTGCTTTCGTTCAAGTATCAGCGGCTACTTAACCACTTTTTTACGCATGCGAATATTAATCATTTCCACAGTGAGTGAGAACAACATCGCAAAATAGATATAGCCCTTAGGTAGATGGAAATCCAAGCCTTCCAAGATCAGCGTTAGTCCCACAATAATCAAAAAGGCCAGCGCCAATATCTTAATGGTTGGATGACTATCGACAAAATCACTAATCGCTTTGGCTGCAAGCAGCATCACACCCACTGCGATAATAATCGCAATCGCCATAATGGAAACATGGTCAACCAAACCCACAGCCGTAATAACAGAGTCCAAAGAAAAGACAATGTCTAAAATAGCGATCTGCACTAATACCGCCCCGAAGGTGCTCGCAGCCTTCGCCGTACCTGACAAATCAGTCGGCCCCTCAACACTAGAGTGAATTTCATGAGTCGATTTGGCTAATAAAAATAAACCACCGCCAATCAAAATGAAGTCCCTGCCAGATATTTCCTCACCAAAGATCGTAAACCAAGGCTCAGTTAAGCCCATCACCCACGAGATAGAAAACAGCAGCGCAAGGCGCGTGACCATGGCTAACATAATGCCAATTTTTCTTGCGCGGTCTCGCTGCCCATCTGGCAACTTAGCCACTAAAATCGATATAAAAATAATATTATCGATACCCAGCACAATCTCCAGTGCCGTCAAGGTACCTAGTGCAATCCAAGCCTCTGGACTAGCGATCCATTCAAACATAGTTTTTCCTTAATTTACTGAACTCTTAGAAATGTTCGTTACTGTCTCTAACTCAAGACATTGTTTAAAATACACAGCGATATTATTGAGTGCGCGATTCTTGCTTAAACTACTTAGGCCGATCTTTCACCTGCTGCTGCCGTTTGCTGGCAATTTTACGGGCTTTGCTCAACTCAATACTCGTGGCGACCCCTCCACCAATGTGTAATTCGCCGCGCGCGCGCGCCAGTCTCACTTGTTTTTCTCTTTCTGCAAAACTCGCTTTTTTCTTATCTGTCACCTTATCAACACAATAAGGACAACTCACCCCTGAGACATAGTCATCGTTAAGCTTATCAGCCTCTGTTATGGGCAAACGGCACGCATGGCACTGATCATATCCCCCACGCTGGAGCTGGTGGTTTACCGTCACTCGATCATCAAATACAAAACATTCACCGCGCCATAGAGTGTCTGACTCATCAACCTGTTCCAGATATTTTAAGATGCCACCTTTTAAGTGATAAACCTCTTCAACCCCCTGCTCTTTTAGATACGCGGTTGACTTTTCACAACGAATGCCGCCAGTGCAAAACATGGCGACCTTTTTAGGTTTTTTCGGAAGAATATGATTGGCAACATATTCTGGAAACTCACGAAAACTGTCTGTATTAGGGTTTATCGCCTGTTCAAACGTACCGACCTGATATTCATAATCATTTCGGGTATCGATCACCATCACCTCGGGGTCACAAATCAACGCATTCCAATCGCTAGGGTCAACGTAGGTACCGACCACACGCCTAGGGTCAATGCCTTCAACACCCATTGTGACAATTTCTTTTTTTAATTTTACTTTAGTGCGCTTGAACGGCATGACGTCTGACATTGACTCTTTAGTATCAATTGCTGCAAGCCTTGGGTCTTTTTTCAGCCACTGCAAAACGGCATTAATACCCTCACGGCTTCCTGCAATGGTGCCATTAACCCCCTCTTGTGCAAGCAATAACGTGCCGTGCACCTCGTTTGTTAACAGGCAATCAAGCAGGGGCTTTTGAAGCTCAACAAACCTCTCAAGCCTAACAAATTTATAAAGCGCACAAACGATAAATTGAGACATAATATTCCTACCTGCTGACCAAACCGTAAAGTTGGCGCAATGTGAATCTACAGAGGCAGTAAACATTTATTTTGCCCCGTAAATATAAAAACAAACGCATTATACAAATATTCACAGGAAACTTATCCTCCTTTTTGGCCAAATCATCAACCTATAAGCATTTGGTGTGTGACGTAGTTGCAATAAACAAGGAATTTTATGGTTAGCGATGTCAATCAGCGATAGAATAAACAATTGCAAATTAACTGCAGTTAAGACGGGAAAACTAGATGCTGGAAATTGGGCGCATCAATACACTACAAGTAACCAAACAGGTCACCTTTGGTCTTTATATGGATGGCGGTGAGGCGGGGGAAATTCTTCTTCCCAAGCGCTATGTACCAGAAGGCACTATCGTTCAAGACTGGCTGGATTTGTTTATTTACCTAGATTCAGAAGACCGTTTAATTGCAACCACCGAAACGCCGCGGGTCATGGTTGATGAGTGTGCCTACCTCAAAGTGGTTGCAGTCACGCCGGTTGGTGCTTTTCTTGACTGGGGTTTACCTAAAGATTTATTAGTCCCGTTTAATGAGCAAGACCGGCCAATGGAAGTTGGACGCTCTTATGTCGTTGTTGTTTCGGTTGATGATGCGACCAATCGGATTATGGCCTCCTCTCGGTTGCACGACTACCTTGATGAGGAAGCTGACGAGGACATTCAGGTTGGCCAATCGGTTGAATTGATTATTGCAGGTCAAACGGATCTTGGTTACAAGGCCGTTATCAATCATGACTACCTTGGTCTGATTTTTAAAAATGAGGTTTTTCAAACGCTCAAAAATGGCGATGAGTTAACAGGCTTCATCAAAAGCATTCGAGACGATGGCAAAATAGACTTGCGCCTAACGAATGATAAAAAAAGCACTGTTGATGAACTCTCTGAGAAAATCTTAGATCATCTGCGCCATAACAATGGGGTTTCTCAACTAACCGATAAAAGCCCACCTGAAGCCATTTATCGAAGCTACAGTGTGAGTAAAGCAAACTATAAACGCGCATTAAGTAGCCTGTATAAGCAGCGGCTCATTTTAATTACCCATGAATCCATCACTTTGAGCGATAGTCAATAAGATGCAAATTCAATGGTATCCAGGGCATATGCACAAGGCGGCAAAAGCGGCCCGCGAAATATTGCCTACGGTTGATGTAATTATCGAAGTGCTAGATGCCCGTATCCCTTTTAGCAGCCAAAACCCCATGATTGCTGATATTAGAGGGGATAAGCCTTGCATCAAATTGCTCAACAAGAGCGACCTTGCCGATCCTGACATGACAAAAATCTGGCAAGACTACTTAGAAAAGCAGCGTAATATTAAAACACTGCAAACCGACGTAAAAGCGCATAACAGCCTAAGCCACATCACTGATTTGTGTCATAAGCTTATCCCCAATAAAGGGCGTGAGGACGATTACCGAAACATTCACGCCATGATTATTGGCATCCCTAATGTCGGCAAATCAACTTTAATCAATTCTCTCGCTGGTCGCACGATTGCCAAAACAGGTAACGAACCTGCCGTTACCAAGCATCAGCAGCGTATTAAGCTCGACGGGGGGATTACTTTAATCGATACCCCGGGCATGTTATGGCCTAAAATTGAGCATGAAAACTACGGCTATCGCTTAGCCGCTACCGGTGCTATTAAAGAGACGGCGACAGACAACACCGATGTGGCCTTTGCAACAGCTGAGTACCTCATTGAAGCCTACCCACAACGGCTCATTGATCGCTATGGGCTTGAGAGTGCACCGTTGACAGAGTTGGAGTTAATTGAAGCAATCGGCCGAACAAGGGGTTGCCTTAGATCGGGCGGCGGCGTGCTGCTTGAAAAAGCCAGCAATATTCTAATTTCAGAATTTCGAAGCGGTGTTCTAGGCCCAATTACATTAGAAAGACCTGAACAAGTGATTGTAGAACAAGAAGAAGTATTAAAGAGTAGAGAGCTAAAAAAACTAAAGGATGCAACAAGAAAAAGCAATTACAAACGTAACAAACGACGCTGACAATATTGCTTATTAATCTGAAATTCACACCTCATTAATCGGCAATGACTACAATTTAGAAAGCGACACGTTCAGTTTGATTTTGTTGAACGCAAGGCTAATAGTATTTTTAAGTTTATATAAGAGAAGGTAATCTCGTGCCGAATGAAAATGACGATGCAGCCCATGCCGACCGAAGCAATCTCGCCCGGCAGCTTTACGATGAATCCAAATCGAAGGTTTCAAGCGAAGAGGACAACCTTGGAACAATTCGTGAAATTTTATTTGGTGAGCAAACCAGAGAAGCTGAGAAGCGAAGACACGATACACACCACACCCTTCAATCGAATATCGCTGAGTTAAAACAAGAGACGCAAGATCAGTTTGAGTTTTTATCTGCAGAGATAAGCAAGCTCTACGAGCTAATCAATAATGAGAGCGAGAGCCGGTTAAATGATAAAAAAGACGGTAAACAGCTGATCGACAAAATTCAAGTATCCATGGAACAGGCAAAGACAAGGCAAACGACTGAAAATACACGCCTGCACCAACAAGTGCTTAACGAGTCAAGCAGGTTAGAGCAACACACCGCTAAACAACATGAAGAATTATCACAAAAGCTTGATCAAGCTTCACTAGAATTGAGATCAGATAAAACTAACCGAAGCGACCTAGCCAAGCTTTTACAGGGCATGGCTGAGCAACTATTGGATACCAGCAAAAAGTAAATCATGATTAACTACGCATCAGACATCGACACTCATAAAAATAAAGCTGATGACAAGTTAAGTGAAACTGATCTTGAAACGTTGCGTAAGTTATTGCTAGGCCCTGAGTATCAATCCATCTTGAAAAAAGTACAAATACTGGATGACCCGGTATTGCTAAGTAAGTTGATAACGCCCTCAATACAAGAGGCACTCAGGCTTGAGAGTCCCAACAATAGTTTGCAAAAAGTATTAACGCCCACAATCGTTGGCGCTTTTATGGACTCCGTATCCACTAATCCTAAGCCTATCGTCGAGGCGCTTTATCCCGTCATGGGACCCGCCATTCGTAAATCTATCAATGCAACCATGAATCAGATGATGAGTAATTTTAATCAACTGATTGAGCAGAGCGTTTCGCCTCAAGCATTGCAATGGCGTTTTGATGCATGGAGAACGGGGCGCAGCTATGCAGAGGTTGTTTTAATTGGCAACCTACTCTTTCAGGTTGAGCAGGTATTTTTAATTCATCGTAAAACGGGTTTGCTGTTGCTGCATGAAGTGGCCGAAACCGCTATTAGTAAAGACCCAGACATGGTCTCGGGCATGCTGACAGCCATTCAAGATTTCACCAATGATTCATTCTCTGTTGAACAAAATAGCGGCCTTAACTCACTTAAACTAGGTGACCTCACAGTACTAATAGAAAATGCTCCTCATGCGACATTAGCGGCCGTTGTGCGTGGTACTGCACCAAGAGAAATTCAGGAACTTTTGTCTGAGACAGTTGAAGAGATTCACTTAAGAGAGACTAAGAGGCTAATCAACTATAAAGGGGATACCAGTCAGTTTCTTCACCTAAGACCTTTGCTAGCTGAATGCCTAAGAACGCAGTTACTTGATAAGGAGAAGCGCAACACAAAGAAAGGCGCTTCAAGAAACAAGAAATTAATAAAATATGGCTTTTTAGCCTGCCTACTTTTGCTCGCAGCAGGAATTGTTTACCAGTATCAACAGGCTACTTTAAAAGACAACGAATGGAATCATATTCAACGCGCTATCAATTCCGAGCCTGGGTTAATTATAACCAATACAAGCTATGATAATGGGACATACCAAGTGGCAGGACTCGCCGATCCATTAGCGAAAGCACCCTCCACACTGATTAATCATGGAATGCACAGCAACATCAAGGTAAGATTGATGTTCAAACCTTATTTATCCTTGGACCCTGAGATTGTATTAAAGAGAGTTTCAGAAACTTTTGATATCCCCGACTCTGTTCAGCTGAGCCTTAAAGATAAGGTGTTAATCTTATCAGGCAGGAGCACAAAAACTTGGCTTGCCAATTTTGAGCCGAAAGTTAGTAAAATTAGTGGTATAAAATCCCTCGATACTAGCAAAATAAAAGTTGTTCAATAAAAAATAACGTTTGCGAATTGTGATTCATAAATAGGATGGCATCCGTGGTACAAAAAAAAATCTGTCTTCTCGGAGCATTTGCAGTCGGCAAAACCAGCTTGGTCATGCGCTATGTCAGCAGTATATTTGGTGACAAATATCACACGACTGTTGGCGTAAAAATCGACAAAAGGCAACTGACCTGTGAAGACCAAGCAGTGACATTAATGATCTGGGACTTAGCCGGTCAAGATGACCTAACACGACTCAGAACGTCATACCTTAGAGGCGTGTCAGGCTATATCATCGTCGCCGACGGCACCCGCCCTTTCTCTCTTAACACTGCTATCAACATGCACAAAGAAGCACGTGAATACACAGGTGATGTTCCTTTTATTGTCGCGATAAATAAAGCTGACTTGAAAGATGAGCACTGGCAAGTTGAAGAGGAGCAGCTCAGAGCACTTGAAAATGATGGCGCTACTATTATCTTGACAAGTGCCAAAACGGGCGATGGCGTCGAAGAAGCATTTCAGCAGCTAACAAGAAACATACTCAAGGCCGAGTCAGAAAACAAGCAGCTAAATGACGTAGAGATAACGTAGATGAGCCAAGTACTTTCAAAAGTTTTTCAATCAATGAATGTTGCTGTTTTTGAGTGTGTAGACCCTCAAGCATTCAAGTTATTGACAGAACCACCCATTTGGCTTGGTCAGTTTTGTGATGAGGACGTCATTGTTGCTCAAAACGTACCAATTAAAGGCATGTTTCCATTCTTAGACTGCTTTTTAGATGAGGCTGAAGAGTTCTGGGAAAGTAAAATCAGCGGCATGCACCGCTCAGGCCCTTGGATCGACTTTACACCTCATGGCGAAGAAATTCCCTTTGAAGCAACAGCCCTTTGGCAAGATGATCAGGCGCTCTTAATCATTCAAGACTTAGGTGAAGAATATTACAACGAGGTTGTCAGACTTCAAGGATACCGCGACGGTGCCTTGTCCCAAGAGACGCTTCAAGCTGAGATCGAAAATCAAACCAAACAAATCCGTATAAGAGAAGAAGAAATAGCCATGAAGCTGCTGAGTGCAGCGGGCCATCGTGACCACGAAACGGCGGCACACGTTCGACGAATCGGCCTTTATGC
>ENA-ORXT01007186-ORXT01007186.1-marine-metagenome-genome-assembly--contig:-NODE-7186-length-10034-cov-5.384353_pt1 | contig 10034 bp, 8 predicted proteins | sample MGYA00237868_ERZ511482 | MGnify/ENA metagenome assembly ERZ511482
CGCTAAAAACCGGACGCTATCGCGTGGCGGCTGATGCGCAGATGCGTTGCATCAATCTAAAGTAAGTGCCATTGGGCAATAGCCCCCGGTCCTTGGTTGCCCTTGGGCTTTCAACCCGATCACTATAACAATCACACACCGGAAACGGCCTAAGAGACCAACCTACAGCTGTTGGAGATTCAACCACTTGGCAAACGGTCACCAGCGACTACGATTTGTCAGGTTATGGCCAAGAAAAAATCGAAATCAGCGGCTTCCAAGCCCAAACCAGAGTCTTCCAAAGCAAAACCTTCCCAGAGCAAAACGGGGAAGCGTAAACCATCGAAGTCCGACAATCCCAACGTCCAACGGCTGCAGCGCGCGATGGCGTCTGCCGGAGTCGGCAGCCGACGTGACTGCGAAGAAATTATCTTGGCCGGCCGCGTCGAAGTTGACGGCCAAGTCATTACCAAACTGGGCACCAAGGTCGACATCACTACGCAAACGATCACCGTTGACGCCGTCGATGTCAGAGTTGAAACACTCCAGTATTTCATCCTCAACAAACCGCCCGGTGTCCTCTCCACCAGCAACGACCCATCGGGCCGGATGCGGGTGATCGATCTAATCAACACCCGCAACCGTGTTTACAATGTCGGGCGATTGGATAAATCCAGCGAAGGCCTGATCTTGGTCACTAACGATGGCGACTTGGCTAACATTCTGACTCATCCAAAATATGGCGTCGAGAAGAAATACCACGTCCAAGTTGTTGGTCACCCAAATCCAGACAGCCTCAAAGCGCTAACACAAGGCGTCTATCTAGCAGAAGGTCGCGCGAAAGCTTCTGCAGTGAAATATCTCAAGCGGGCCAAAGAAACCAGCTGGATTGAGATCACGTTGACCGAAGGTCGCAATCGCGAAATCCGCCGACTTTTGGCCAAGATCGGCCATAAAGTGCGAGTGCTTAAACGGGTATCCATCGGCAGCCTTCAATTGGGCGATCTACCCTCAGGGGCTCACCGCGAACTTACGCAGTACGAACTCAAAGCGCTAAAGCGCATTTCAACTAAACGAGTGACCCGCCCCAAGAAGATCAAACCAAGAGATTTGGCAGACGTCAAAGAAGAAGCCAAAGTGCCCTTCGGCAAACAATCCAAAGGTACGAAAAAGAAGTCATCCAAACGCGCCGTGGCGCCCAAACGGCCCAAGAGTTCCACCCGCGGCGATTCAGGCCGAGGTGCCGCTCGCGCGAAACCAACGGGGAAACCAGTCAAGAAGAAAAAACGCGGCAAAAAACGCCGGAAGTAATTTTCACCGCGGAAACGGAGCGCCTCCGTCTCTCGTGAGCCTGCCTGCGCAGACTGCATAATCAGAAAATCATTGCTGTCAAATACTTTGCAGATATTTTTCTTAATTCGTCTGTGTTGTCTTTTGGTGTCCGAGAAGCGAATAGAGAAATTGATTTTTCCCTCGATAAATATACGCATTCGTATCGCTAGCATGATCGAATTTGAATTTCCTGTCCGAGAACGGAATAGATAAATAATGGCTCACGGCTCTTGTCGGCTGCCTGGATAGTATCGAGTCCAGCGATTTTCGCCCTCTGAATACGCCCGCCCCTCTTCCTGCAAATCTGATAAAATTCGACGAATCGTCTTCGTGATTTTGTCAGGGAAATCATCCGAAAGCTGCGCCATCGAGCGACCATCTATACGATAGTTTTTAAGGTGAATTTCGATGAGTTCTTTTTCTTCCTCCCTTCCTCTCAAACGACGGAAAGTTGGCTCGCGATTGTGAAACTGGTAGTACGCAACTGGAAGAATGAAACGGCCTTCGCTGGCACGTACGATTAAGCCGAGGCTCAATAGATGTTCCGTTTGAGCAGCCAAGCTATCGCTCAGCGGTAACTCTTGACTGATTCTGTTTAGCGCCAACCAATCATCTGTTCCGAGATCATCTAAGTCTTGTGGAGCGTAATTTTCAAGAAAGCGAACAAAGGCCGGGTCAAGCATTCTGCCACCAAGCGTCAGCACAACCGTGTGCTCATCGGTACCTGAATAGTCGGGATGCGGCTTGCTCTGCCGAATGGCTCGTTCGTACATCAAATCGACGCCTTGTCCCGATCTCTCAACCAGTCCACATAGAGCCAACACCTCAGCAATTCGTCGATTGCGAGGCGACTGGCGATTAAGAATGTTCTCAGGATTAATTTCAGGAAGAAAGCCGCCTGGACTTTCAACTACCAAACGATCAGGGAATTGACGAATAAAAATGTTGCCAGCCATCTGATAATGCCGATGACTGACGGCGTTAAGAACTGCCTCTCGAACGGCTCGTTCGTCAAAGGTTGGCAAATTCATGACAAATGGGCCGTCTTGAAAATGTTGTTGATCGTTTCTTCGATTGATCAATTCCCAAAGCTGGTCAAGCACGAGGAAAAACGGCCCCGTAAGATTTTCACGTTGCTGCGCAGGCCCAGCAGCTTCAGTGGCCCGATATTCAAAGACAATTTCACTTTGAGCAAGATGACGACGAATCGCATCACGAGATCCGAACATTATCAGACCTGCGTTTGTAATTCCGTTCTCGTTTAGCACTTCGATGTCGCGCAGCAACTGTTTGTGCTGCAATCTCTCAATTCTTGGGTTTTTTGAATGTCGCGCCCAAAGACCGCGAAAGTTATTTATGCTTTCGCCAGACAAGTCATCTAGCGTCAGATCTTCGCAAATGTCTGCTGAGAAATCATTGCCCAGTTCCGAGATGATCTCTCGCATTTTTTCGCCACTAAGCCCTACCAAGCTGTCGCCATCTCTAGCCCAAAATTGTCCTACGTATTGAATGGCAACACCGGTTGGTCGAGACGGAATATGAAACACGAGAACCCGCCCTTCAGGCGGATTAAATTCTTCAGCAGTAACGCTAATTTTGAGCCGATCAATTAGCCCACGACGAGTTCTTTCTGGTTGGATAAAAGCCTGGGATCCAACAATCTTTCGTGGCCGTTTGTCTGCGACGCCAAGAATGATCTTTCCACCACCCTCGTTTGCAAGGGCCACAGCATATTTCGTAAGCTCCTCAAAATCGAAGCGGCTTTTCGCTTCCTTGAATTCAAGGTTTTCTCCTTCGACGCCATCGATCCAGCGTCTTAGTTCTTCAATGGTTGCCATAGTCGTGCTCCTTAGACGGCTTCCACGTCGGAACTGAGATCGTGGAACACCTGCTCGGTGAGAAGGATCTTTTTTTAGGCGTCGTTGAGCGTGGTGTTGCGATGATGCGGACGGCTGCCGAAAATTATCATAACTCAAAAGTTCCGTGTATCATAACGAACCTTTGTTCTTAACTGCGATCCAAGAGCGTGAGATCCTACTTCGCCGAATCAAACGCACGTTCTTCGAAGCGATCGCTGTTCTTTTCAGCGTCGTTTTGCAACATGAACGTAGCACGGTCGATCTGATACAACCGTGTCCCCGTTGGCGTCGGATACTCCCCGGTCACGCAAGCTTGGCATAACCCTGACTGGTCAATTCCAATCGCTTTGGCCAACGATTCAATCGGCAAATACCGCAACGAATCGCAACCTAGCTTTCGCGCCATCTCATCTTGAATTTCATCGGTCAGCGATTCGCCCGGCGGGTAGAAGTTCGGAGCAAACAACTGCTTAATCGTCGACATGTCGATACCGTAGTAGCACGGCGCGACAATCGGTGGGCACGCCACACGCACGTGAATCTCCTTCGCACCGCCTTCGTCACGTAACCGCTGTAGCAGGGCCTTCATCGTTGTCGAACGGACGATCGAATCTTCCACCAGCACGACACGTTTGCCTTCTAAAACTTCACGCAGCGGCGTGTACTTAGTTTTCGCCTTCCTAGCGCGATCTTCCTGCGATGACTCGATGAACGTTCGACCGCTGTATCGATTGCGAATCAGTCCTTCGCGCGAGGGGATCTTCATGTGAAACGCCATCGAGTCGGCCGCCGCTTTACTGGTGTCCGGCACCGGCACGACGATCGTGTCCTCATCAACCTCTAAAAGATTCCACTGTGACTCCAAACGAGCCATCTCTTTGCCCAATTCGGTGCGCGTCAAATAAACGCCGCGATCGTCCAATGTACTGGCAACATTCGCAAAATAGATCCACTCGAAGAAACAATGAGCACTCTTGTTCTTTTGCTCTTCTTCGAGGAACGATTTGATCTCCATCTTCCCATCGACGATCGTGATCGCGTGGCCCGGAGCTAGAGATTTGATTGATTCGCGGCTGAAACCGATATTCAACAGCGCTACACTTTCGCTCGCCGCGGCAAACAGATTATCTTCGATGGTGTAACACATCGGTTTAATACCCAGCGGATCACGCGCGATCAACATATCTCCCTTGGCATTCATATAGGCCAGAGACCATGCCCCATCGATTCTACTGGCGACGCGCTTGATCAAATCGACCAACGAAACCGAGGCATCATTTGATAACTCCTTGGTCAACTCGTGCATCAGAACTTCGGTGTCGGACTGCCGAACCAAATGCAGGTCAGAACTATTGATCAATTCGTCGGCCAGCTCTTGGAAGTTCGCGATCTGGCCGTTGAACGCAAAGGAGAACCATTTCCGCATATCAAAATGATGGTTCTCGAACGGTTGAGCGTAACTACGGTCATCTTTTCCGCAGGTGGCATACCGCACGTGACCGATCGCGGCGTTGCCCAAATACCTTTGCATCAGCGATTCGGCCTTCGCGTTGTGCGAAAGTCGAAAGACCTCCTGAACGCTGCCCAATTCACGATAAGTATCAATCAGTTGGCCGTTGTCGGGATTGGCGTCAAATCGCGACACGCCGGCAGACAACTGGCCGCGATTCTGCATGTCCAGCAACATTCGGACAATCAGCCGCGAAGCGTTACGGGCGTCATCGCCGGGGCAAAAGGTGCTGACCTTTTCTGAAGGCAAATGATAAATTGCGGCCACGCCGCATTCGTGATGAAGTTCAGCCATCGAGTTTGAATCTCAAAAATCGTGATGTGGTCGATGCTGACCAACTGCTGGGCGTAGGAAAAAGCCGACTTTTCAAGCTTTGACCGAATTCTAGTTTCGACCAATTGGATCCACAACCGCTAACCCGGTTTTCACGATCCCGACCGCACGTTTTGACTCGCGAACGTGAACCGCTTGTGTTAAATTCGGCGATTCACTTCGCTTACAGGAACCGATAGCATGGCTAATTTTGACAAATGGATCGCCAATCGAACGCTGAATTTTGATTCTAGCGGGATCCGCAAGATGTTCGATATGGCTGCCAACCTCAAAGATCCGATTAACCTCTCGATCGGGCAACCTGATTTCGACGTCCCGCAGCCGGTCAAAGACGAATATATCCGAGCCATCAACGAGGGCAAGAACGGATACGCTTTGACGCAGGGCATCCCCATACTCCGAGAAAAACTGCAAGCGGAAGTTGATCAGAACTTGGGCCACGAGGATCGCGACGTTTTCGTATGTTCGGGTACCAGCGGCGGTCTCATGCTTTCGGTACTATCTTTGATTAATCCCGGTGACGAAGTCATTTACTTCGATCCGTTTTTTGTCATGTACCCCGCGATCATCGAACTCACCGGCGGCGTCAGCGTCAAAGTCAGTGCCTATCCAGATTTCAAACTGGACATGCAGAAGTTAGAGGATGCGATCACCGACAAAACGAAGATGATCATTCTCAACAGCCCTTCCAATCCGACCGGCGTCTGTTTCTCCAACGAAGAAATAAAAGGCGTCGCCGAACTGGCCGCCAAGCACAACATCTGTTTGGTCTCCGACGAGATCTACAGCAAGTTCGTTTACGATGCTCCGTACGTTTCAGCCGCCACCTACAATCCGGACTGTATTGTGATCGACGGATTCTCCAAAACGTATGCCATGACCGGCCATCGCGTTGGCTACGTCCACGGCCCCAAGAAGATCATCGAAACGATGTTGAAGGTCCAACAATTCACCTTCGTTTGCTCGCCACATCCGGCTCAGTGGGCCGGCGCGGTGGCGCTCGATACGGACATCACACCGTACGTTGACCAGTATCGAATCAAACGGGAGCGTTTACTGGCTGGACTCGCAGACAAATACGAGATCGTGAAACCCGGCGGCGCGTTCTATGCGTTCCCAAAATTACCCGATGGCGTTTCGGGTGAAGCCTTTGTCAAAAAAGCGATTGAGAATAACCTGATGGTGATTCCGGGTAATATCTTCAGTGACCAAGATTCGCATTTTCGCATCTCCTACGCCGTCAGCGATGAGAAACTAGAGCAAGGAATCGACGTGCTCAATCGAATCGCGTAGCAGTTAGTATTCTTTGCCTTGGCGAACAAACGCGTCTTTGTGGAAGCAAGAGCCACAAAACTCTAGTAGCCGTAACCTGCCGATGGTGATCGTGCGTTGGGATTGCTCTGAGCATTCGTAACATCTGATAACGGCAGATCAAAACCTCTCGGTCGGCCTCCCATAATTGGAGGGCCCAGGGTGTTGCTTGGGTAAGGGTCGAACAGCACCGCACGGCTACGCTGCATACCTATCGTGCCAGGAGGACCGTTGAGTATCGGCAAATAACAACCCGATGCCGTGGCAATCAGGACTGCAACGACGCTCAGGTTCAGTAGTTTTTTTAGGGTTCCAAGGGCCATAGTTTGGCGACCATAGAAGGATCTCAATTGCCGAACAAGATCACTCTCAGTAAAAAATCCACGACCAATTCAGCTGTACGTCATTCTTGCCAGCAACTTAGAAAATGTCCCGAAATAAATTGGAGGCTTTCGGTAGTCGCCCCCCGCCTCAAGATGTTCGTTAAATACTTACGTCGCCACAAGCGGCCAGCTCGTTGGCTGGCACGACTCACAAGCTGGCCGCTTGTGGCTACGTTGATTTCAGGACAGATCCTTAAGGCACAAAAATTTCCAGCATTTCCACATCACCCGCGGGTGTCAGATCCAGCACGGGCAGACTCGCTGGAATTAACATCGTTTGGCCTACACCCAACGGCTGACCACTAGGATCACCTTGCACATTCAACTGGCCTGCGGTCACCGCAAGAATTCGAAATTTACCATCGCCGCCGATCGTCGTGGATTCAATAAACCGGTGCCGCCGCATCACAAACTTGTCACAGTTCACTAATTCTTCAACGTTGGCGCCCACTTCCTTCGCCACCGTTGGCTGAACAGGGCCGCGTGCGAAATCGGTCGCGGCGATACTCTGCTCAATGTGCAAGGGCCGAGATTTCCCGTCGTCCCCTACCCTGCCCCAATCGTAGACACGAAACGTCGTGTCGCTGGCCTGCTGAATCTCGGCGATCATCAACCCCTCACCGATCGCGTGCATCGTTCCCGCTGGAATGAAAACACAATCGCCAACCTTCGGTTCGAAACTGTGCATCACTTCCTCCGTTTTCCCATCGGCCACCGCAGCTTTAAATTCGGCGCGATCGACTCCCGCTTTGAGGCCTGCAAAAATTTGAGCGCCTGGTTCGGTCGCCAATACATACCAGGCTTCGGTCTTCCCAAGATCGGGAGGATCAAGCGTGGCTCCGAACGCATCGTTGGGGTGGACTTGGATCGACAACGCACGATCGGCATCCAAGAATTTCAGAAGCAATGGGAAACGGTTCTGCAAATATGCGGGAACATGATCCGAAGCCACTTGCCTGGCCACTTCGACACCCAACAGCGCGTCGCCATAGGATTGAATTAGTTGCCGCAACGACTGCCCGGCCAAATCGCCGAACTTCACGACGCTTTGATCGTCGCCGTGGTCGACGATCTCCCAACTTTCAGCGGCGGACTGGTCTCCGATAGGTTTTTGCAGTACCGATTTTAAGCGCTGACCGCCCCAGATGTATCGGCGAAATAAAGGTTCAAAACGAAGCGGATAAAGCATAGCGTGAAGACGGGTTTAGATTATTGTTGGTTTCCAACGGGCATGTTAGTATCGAAGCTCGGTCAGTGATTGAACAGACCGATCTGCAAGAAAAAGTCTCTGAATCTCAAGCCCACTGAATGAAAATCGCTGATTCAAACAAAGACCTGTTCGACGAATCTCGGATGTCGTTCGGCGAACACCTAGACGAACTTCGCAAAGCGCTTTTTAAATCGGCGGTAGGCGTCGCGATCGGCTGTGCGATTGGCCTATTTTTCGCACCCCAAGTCATCGCGCTGCTCAATCGCCCGTTGGTCAAAGCAATGGGCGACTATAAACTGGCTCACGCCTCGAAACGCCTGACTGAGAAAACGGGCTACGTCCCGATGGAACTTGTACCCTGGCTGGAGAAAGAGCGTTTTGTCCCACGCGAACTGCGGATCGACCCGGCTCAATTGTTGAACGCCCTGAAAACGGTCGTACCCGATCTTGGCACAACGATCAAGCTTGACCCGTACGGCTTTCAAGCCACCCACTTTGATGCCCAGCGGTTGCCGCGGCTATGCCAGCAATTGACCGATGAGGGCCAACGTACTCCGCAGCAAACAGCCCTTTGGAAGATCCTCCCATCACAACAGCAAACCACTCTTTCTGAGATTGCAAAAAAAACCGACGCAGGCGCCACTGAGGTTGAACGTGTCATGGCGATTTTCAATCAGGCCACACGTGATGAGAAACTCAGTCAAGACGCCGCGTTCGCAACTCTGCTGGCTCCGGCAGAAAAAGACTTAACTACCATGTTTCAAAAACCAAAAGTTAAACCGCTGGCTCAGATGAATTTAGCGTTGGCAGAGTCCGGAGATGCGAACTTAAGTCGCCGATTGAATCGAGCTTTGATTGCCAATTCATTTTCTGCGCACATGCCGCCACTGCGAATGAACTTGATTTCGATGGAGGTTTGGGAGAGCAATGCATTCGAACCGCTTTCGCTTAAACCGACCGACGGATTTTTCATCTGGCTCAAGGCCGGTTTAGTCACCGGTGCCTGCCTTTCCTTTCCGTGGGTATTCTTCTGCATCTGGACTTTCATCGCCGAAGGCCTTTATCCAGCCGAACAGAAATACGTTCATTATTTTTTGCCGATCAGCATCGGACTGTTTGTGGCGGGTGTTTTACTGGCTTACTTTTTCGTGTTCGAACCGGTGCTCAATTTCCTATTCAGCTTCAACGCTCAGATGGGAATCGCACCTGAGATGCGAATCAATGATTGGCTAAGCTTCGTTTTGATGCTGCCGCTTGGATTTGGCGTGGCGTTCCAGTTGCCGTTGGTAATGTTGTTCCTAAATCGAATCAACGTTTTCACTATCGATGCTTACCTGGCGAAATGGCGGATCGCCGTGATGTGCATTTTTGTGCTTTCGATGTTCCTGACGCCTGCCGACCCGATCAGCATGATGTTGCTGGCCGTGCCGCTAACGTTACTGTATTTCTTGGGCGTGGCGATGTGCCGGTACATGCCAGGCTACAACCCGAACCCGTTTGGGGAAGTCGAGTAGTCTGCTCACGAGCCCAGTGGCAGGCAAGAATGCACCTGTAGAATAGATTTTCAATCCGTTCTTATGCAACAGACGGAGTGAAACTCCATCCTACCGACAGCGGAACTGATAATTTGATCAATGGCCAAACGCAAACCTGAAATCCGGATGAAGAGCTATGGCATCTACACCCAGTGGGATTCCGACGCCAAAGAACTGCCCCGAATTCAGGAGTTCACAACGAAAGTAGAAGCTATCGTTGACGTTGAATTTGGCTTCGTGGTCAACATCAAAGGCGCGAAGAACAGCGAGTTAGACTTCTGTATCGATCACCCGGGCATTCTCGACGCCGATGGAAACACGCGGCTTCCCTTTGACGGAACCGTGTTTGTAAAAACCAACGACTGGGACTTTTACCTCGGAGACACGATCTGGCCGCCCATCGAAGATAAGCTTGGCACGTGGCATATGACGCTCAGGCTTCAAGGTAAAGTCATTGCCGAAAAATCATTCGAGCTTTGGCGTTAGAAAACGCCAGCCCGCTGAGGCAGCAAAGTCGTATTTCACTTCGTGAAATTACGTTTTGCGCAGCATTATTTCACGGAGTGAAATACGACTTTGAAA
>ENA-ORXT01007188-ORXT01007188.1-marine-metagenome-genome-assembly--contig:-NODE-7188-length-10032-cov-8.815871_pt1 | contig 10032 bp, 11 predicted proteins | sample MGYA00237868_ERZ511482 | MGnify/ENA metagenome assembly ERZ511482
CGCCACCGCAATCCGCTCCTTCAATACCAGATCCACCACACCCCACGGCCTGAGATGCCTGAGGGTTGCCGAGCAGCTCTATGAACAGCATTGGGCCTTGACCTTCGGCAACCCTGCCAACGCCCTCCCCCCACGCGTCACCATAGCTACGGCATGCAGCTGCTGGTGCCCTGACGGGGTATCCACCGGCGCCGCCTCGCCTGTCCGCCCAAAATGCCTGCCCTCACCACGCGTCGCACTTCCCCCCAGATAACGTCCATCGTTGCCACGAAGCTAAAAGAAAGTCCCGTCGTGTATGTCCCAACGCTCTACTCCTGCCGTCCCCCCTCCATCTCCCTTGTGGACACAGGCGCCCCACCAGCACGGTTACAGGCCTCGGTCGCGTCTTTGGCAGCGGAAAAGAGCTCTGCAATCGGAATCGCCGAGTGCATCTGGCCAAAGATGTTGAGCTGCTTCTTGTCCACCTCCACCCGCGCCAGCATCGTCTCCAAGCTGCTTCGCTTATCCGCCACGGACGCGTTCTTATCCTCCACCGCAACAGACCGCTCAGCCAAGACCAGATCGGCACTCTGGCGCCTCTCGTCCACGTCCATCTGGCGAGCAGCCTTGGTGGCCTCGTCTGCGGCGCGCCTCTCCGCTGCAGCTTCGTAGACCTTTCATTCTTTCACGTCCACCGCCGCTTTCTTCTCAGCGACAGCCGCACTCGCAGCAAAGGCCTCAGGCATCACCATCGCCAGAGCATCACCCGCCCCCAGCGCCGCACGGCCCTCCTGCTCCGCGGCAGACATGCGACGCGACTGCCCGCTTGACCCACCCCGGGAGCTAGGAAGAGGCAAAGTCCGCTCCGCTGCCTGGGGTTGCCGGTTTGCCGCGGTCGATGGCCGGTTTGCCGCGGCAGAGGGAGTGGCAGTGGCTTGGGAGGTCCGCCGAGACGCGACCAACGGGCGAGGGTCAAGACGAGCAGGAAGCTATCCGTCTTCAATGTCGCCACTGTCCTAGTCGAATGTCTCTTAATGGGGGCTACTTGAACGCACAGACGTACTTGATTCGCTGCCCACGCTGTCCTCATCCGCTTCCTCATTACCGGCAAGAAGATTGGTTGTCTCCCTGCTGCCCGACCGTCGCCCGCGCATGCGCGATACGCCGCCAACGCTCCGCCGACGGTCTTGCCTGCGTGCCCCGCGCGGGCTGTTACCCCGCGCGCCAGCCCCGTCTCAATCCGACAACGACTCGGAATAGCGGGAGCTCGGCTGGGGAATATCGGCATTGAGGCGTTGACTGGGAAGCGCGGTAGCCCTCTTCGCCAAGGCGGAAGCGTCGAGTTGAATAACAGAAGATGGGAGTGTAGTACCCCCTGCAATCGCGTCGGCTGGGGTGTCTTCCTCGATCTCAAATGGTAAACCACAAGGGTGGGGGGAAGAGGAGTCTCGATAGACCGTCGCACCTTCAGAGGGTACGCCCGAAAACGAGAAGTGGTCACCCAATGTTGACGACTCACCCTCCTCGGAACTATTGAACGACTGCTGCGTAAACCCCAACGGGTTAGTGAAGGCGCCAGCATTGGCCGCAGCTGATCGACTGGACGACGGTGGATCATGGGAGGGGCTTGCACCCCACGAACGATGCGGTGTCCGTGAAGCAAGAAAGGTGGGTAGTCGCGAAAGGGGAAAAAGGAGGGGGGGAAGGGCGTGTCGACGGGGTGGTGCGGCACGCCTCCCTTCAATCAAGGACGACAGTAGGACGAAAGGGATTTGGGGCAACCGCGGAGATGGCGGGTATGACATGGCTGTGGATCTGCATGGGGAATCACAGACAAACAAGCCGCCATCACAAGGCCACAGAAGAGCAACCACCGCAGGCAAGCAAGGACTGATGGATACCAAACCAGGTGGGACAGTGAGAACCTTGTTCACCGTGTGAAATTGGGGTCATGCTATTGCGCAGGCTCGAACGTGCTCCCAGATAGCTGCCTAGAGAACGTTCATGTACAACTCCGCACGCAGTCGACACGTGCACTTCAAGATACCAGTGCAACACCCGCCACTGCCCCGTGCGGAATTCGTAGAAGCACAAATAGATACGTGCGCGCCGTCTCGCTCGGCCCGCCAGGGAGCACCCGGTGCCCGCTGCTGTGAGGTGTGCATGCGATCACCAATCACCGCAAGGGTCACGCCTCCCATGCCATATATAGCGGTGTTGCGGGAACAAAAAGCACGCTATTCAGGCGCGTACTGGCCACCCCCAGCGCCGCTGCCGTGCGTGTGAGAAACAGAGGGGAGCTTTGCGATGGGTCGCGCAGCTGAGAGAACCACTTGGGCCACCGAGTTCTGCCCCTCCTACGCGAATGCCTGGTGTTCTCAGCAGCTGACTCTGATACGTGCTGGATAAAAAGGGACTCGGCCAGCAGCGCTGTTTGCTCCACGTCTGGCCAATCGGTTCAAAGAACTGGTCAGCACGAAAAATGCTGGCTACCATGCTCGCCCCTTTTCGTCCTCAGAACACCCCGCCGCCACAAAAATGAAGACGTGTGCGGAGCCGGCTGCCCAACGGGTCAACGTTGGTCCCAAGGGCGCGTTCGTCCGGAGAACTCAGGGAGCATCCCTTCCTGGGCCTCTTGATATATGCGATTTTGACAAACGCCACGACGTGGCCTGAAGTATGCCATCGCTACACCCGAGCAAACGTCTTGGAGAAGCTGCAGCCGCTGGCGCCGTCTTCAGCGAGAGACGCTGTCCTTGTGACAGGGTTCCACTGCCACCACTCCGGACATTGTTATGTTTGGAAAACAACGGGAGTTGCTGGTACCATGCACCGCCGCCGGTCTCGAAGAGAAGGACAGCGGCCGCGCGTAGGCCATAGTCCTGCGCGCGCGGCAGGAAGCTGGATGCGGGAGTGTATAAATGATGCCTTCGCAAACATCACAGCGGCGCAATCAGAAAAAGGCCCCATCTCTTTGCTATCCCTGCCAAACACCTCCCACAAGCGAAGCGACAGACAAACGCACGTGTCATGAAAATGTGGTCGCAACTTCATCAATGTCTCCCATTGTTCCCGATTGGCCATAATGCAAAGTGGACGAGGCGTACGCAATGACTTGTTCTGTATGAGCCGCTGTCTGCGAGCGAGCCACAGGGAACAGCGCAACCTGCCACTCAATCCAGTCCCCCGCAACGCCAACTGCGGCCAGCTCTTCGATTGCTGCGTTGGATACTCGCGCCGCCCCCACCTCGGAGCGCGCAAATGCAAAGGCTCTTGACACGTCGACCATAGTCTTCCTGCAGAAAAAACGGCGTTCCAGACAGAGCACGTACGTGGTTTCAATTGTTCAAGAGCACGTCGTCGGCAGAGAAGAAGAAGGGAAAGTGCCGTTAAAAAAGACCCCGGAGTACGACACAGTGTGCGGACGCTCACTCGCCCACTTTAAAGCGCGACAACAAGGCGGCCGCGTCCTGCACGCGTGACATACGCTGAGCCAGAAAACCTGCTCCACTGACAGCGGTTCCGTCGAGGAAGGCCCGGGCCGACGCGCCGAGCTGCAGCATTAACACCGCCCACCCAGTCTGGAAATCAGTATGAGACACGGTGCTCGTTTCAGGAGGACATCGCGTAGGGGTAAGGACCAGAGGATTGTAAAAAGACAACCAAAGAGAGAGTTTGCCTTGACGGCCTCTCCGGCATATATGTTAAGCGCATGAGTCAATGGAATCGGATAAAGTATGTAGATCGATACGAAGTTGACTGCAGCAAAAGATCAGTACTTCTGATGTCGTCGAGATTTTGCCACCAAGACCCGCGTTTGAAAACTTCTTCCATTCCTCCCCCTCTCTTCGTACGGTGACTATCTCACCCGGGCGCAGAGCTGCAGTTTTAGCGTTAGCCCGGGAGCAGTTTGAGTTTGGCAACAGGCAGCACAACGGCCCAATGGGCATTCCACGTCGACACCTTCGTTGGAGAAGTGCCGATTGATGGCATCGTGCGGGTCATTGCTGTGTCCAACTCGATTTCATTTACCCGACACGCTCTTCCGAAGCTCACCCATCGTCCCCCATCCACGATGACGGACTGACGGATTCCTAGCCGATGTGGAGCATCCATCCTCATCAACCCCAGGAAATCTACCTCCTCCTCTGCCGCAGCACCCGCAGGCCGTACCATCAGAGGCGGCGGTGGCGGGCCCGGCTGGCGTCACCCGCCGCCACAGTTGCTGAAGGTGACCGGCGACTGGCGCTTCACGTGAGCATGAGTATCACTATCTTGGCGAGAGGGTCTACAGACACAGTGATGAGGACAACAAGACCGAAGAGGGCTGTTCCCCAATATGTACCAAGAAGCAATGATGGTGTCCGTGGGATCCTCAGGCTCCGAAAAGCCCTGAGACAGCAGCAATTGCTGTTCTCTCAATATTGGCCGACCTGCTCAAAGTCTTGGTCAAGAAGCGGACATGACTTTTTGTGAACATTTCCACATTTTGAGATAAGTCATGAAAGTTACTCTCAATTCTTGACGGTTGATCAGATCGTCCCGAATTGGGCAATGCACAAATTTCATCAACTACGACGCCGTCGCACGCCGTCGGCGACCAGCAGATGGAATACCGAGCAATGCGCTACGTCCCGCGTTGCTGACCTCAACCGTAAGGGCTGACGTCGAACGACGACACTCGGCGCGTCATTGCCGGTTGGTGCCAACGCCTTGTAACGCTCTTGCGCTCGCGACCGCGTGGCAACTGAGTGAGTTCGTGCTTCAATGTCATGGGGTCTGGAGGCGGTGACGGCGAGCAATCCACTGGTTGTTCCTCTTCACCAACAGGTACGGTGTGGTCAGCGATTATTGGAGGATTTTGGCTATCTCGCGGACCTACTGGGAGGTTGCTCTGCGGTGGAGATACGAGGGATGCCTTCGTTTAATCAAGCTCGCCCACGAACTTTGCCTGACCCCTGTCCTTCTGTTTGTACGGTTCCTGGTTCTGGATTATGGCACGTCTCTTCCGTTTTTTCTTTCCATTCCTCACAGATATTTAAAACGGCCGTCGGTGCGGCGTACAGCGGCTGCCCAATCATGACTTTTGGCACTGCCCGATCGCCACCGCACCGGACATTTTGTGCGGCTGCGGTCAACACACGTGCGGCAAGTGCTCTGCTGCGTGCCCAGTCTGCGGTAAGAAAGGGCACGCAGCGGACACGTTGAGGCAGCAGTTATATCTGGGCATCGTGCCGAAATGGGCATGCCCAGAGCACAAGATGGAGGATCTGAACTTCCCGAAAGACCACGCCCAGCGCCGCTCCGCCGCCCGGCCCACTCGATGGACCTCATCGACGTCGAGGCAACAGCGCAAAGGAATACGCAATTTCATCTCCACCCAGAGGGCTCGCTACTCCTCATTGCGAGTTAAGAACGCACGATCAATCACCTTGCGGGTGAGTAAACTCCTGGAGAGGACTCGTCCGACCGTAACGGCCGACACCTGCACGCCCACCCCCACCTCTTGCACCAAGTTGTTGACCGCGTCGGCCATCTCTTCGAGGGAGTGCACTAGTTGCTCATATACGGCCGTCAGAACGGCAGCACCCAACCAGGGGTCGCCGCAGAAGTTATCAGCATGACGATTCTGCCGGTTCAGCTCTTAGTGAAGCTCGCCGCCTGTATCGCCAAAGTAGCCCAGGGACCGCGACACTAACCGCACAGACGAACCCAAAGACCGGGATACCGCAGCCACGGTTGTGCCCTCCACCAGCACCATGCGAACAAGGTGCCGCCGCGTCTCAGGCGACTTTATTGGAAAGAGGAAAAGGGGAGTAGTGGGCAACAGGGGAGCACAGTGCCGACACAGGAGTCAGCAGGGAAACCAAAGGGCAGGGTGGGGAGCAAGGTAAAAGCTGAGAGCAAGCGCCACATTTGATCAGAACGAGAGTGCGTCGCGAGATGGCGCACATGCCCGATGGCGTGATGCACTGTGAAGAAAAAACTGCACAGGCGGGGCCACGCTGCCCGAGAACAGCGGCACAATGCTTAGATCTGTCTGGTTGCCTCGCATTCGCTGGTGCTATTGGACTGTTTTCAGGCCTACCCCTTGTTGGCCCGACTTGTTGCTTCAGAAGACGCCTGCTTTGGCCCATTGCCCGCTTTGTGTGCAACTCGGACGCACGAACGATTGGCAAGTATGCAGCCACGGTACCTAAGTAAGGAGTTGGAGTGGACTTCACAAGGACAGGTGAGCTTAAATACGTTACGATTATGTCCATAACGACGAAAGTGGAGCAAGATCTGCCGCAAAAGATGATTCAAGCAGCCTTTGATTGGAACAGTTCAGCATACGAGCGAGGCCTTTCACCGGAATTTACACCTTTCGGAAAACCGTAGTTCATCCACCCCCTGTTGACTTTGATCCGATCGGACAAATTTGGGAAGACAGCAATGCAGAAGCATTCTGCAGTGCTGTGTCAGAGAGGGGTTCTCAGCATCAGCATGAAAAGCATCGCACCTGAATACAGCAAGGCACCCCACCGGCACTTGAACCACACACAAGACTCCTCAGTTGCCGGTCACGTCGCCTCCATATCGGCCCCATGGACCGCCGAGTCGGTACTGCCCTTGCTCTTGTCCTTTTTCCTCTTCCCCCCGCTCACCCCCCTTCTGTAGAGCCTCCCGTCGCCCGCTATTTACTCTTTCCGGGCACCTCCCCCATCGACTTCCCTCCTTCGCGCTCCACGGTGGTCAACTAGAACCCAGCCATGCAAGCCGCCGAGTCTTCTCCTGGATAGCCAGGAGGCCAACAGGAGACCGGCGAGGACTCTCGCCGATTGAGCGACGGGCGCGGCGTGGATCTGTGCAAGATGTAGAGCGGCACCTGGCTATGAAGCATTTAGTGCAGCAGAGTGCGTGAAGTAGGGGTAGAGGCCAAACGCATGGCGTCCACGACCGCCGGACCAGCCTGGGACTCGGACACCAACACAAGCGTGAAGAGACACCAGGAATCCACTACGAGGTGTCAGCGATCGCAGGAGCCGTCGAGGCCTCGCGCTGTCACCTCAGCCACTCCGATCATTTTGAAACAGATATCAAGCAGTATACGTACCGACCGCTCGCAATACACACAGAATCCGGCGCTATTCTTCCATAGCGCCTTGTGGACCACCTCTAGCGTCCACCGAGCGCTTACGTTCTGTACGCATGGCCCCGACGCAACGAGAAGCAGCCAGTGCAGCGTCGACACACTGCATCAACAATGCTTGGGGATATGGCACTGGCTAGCAAACTGCAAGGGCGCGTAGAAGAATGCGCGCACTCGCCTCGCGAAACAATGCAAAATATGTCAAGTCAAGCGCATTTGCGTCCGAAAGGGGCACCGCTGTGGTTAGTATCAAGCGGTAATCGGGGGGATGCGGGGAGGAGGGAGCGAGGGGAGGACAAAGAGGCGGAGCTATCACACCACTAAGCTCCGAGAACGGGGGGCTACGAAACAGAAATTAGGGGACGGCTGGGGTGGCGGTAGGCGCAGTGGATGCTTGGGGGAAACGGTGACATGCCGCCTGAAACCAGAAAAGTATCACAAGAGCCGCGGCCTTGGCCAGTTCATTAACAATGGGTCGTAAACTCGAAGCGCTTCCAACAACTCCACCTCGACGTTCCTGGCGTTCCACTGCCCTGAAGGCATTGAGCCCGTTATCCAGGCCCGCTTGTCAGCTGCGCTCCACGCGCGGGCCCAGACTGCCTTCTCTTCTGGACTCAGGTCTGCCACAGTAAGTATTTGTCCCTTCTTCATATCCCGATAGGCACAGGCCCAACGAAAAACGACGTCTGGTCTGCAGCTGAGTCCACTGGTATGACAAGAAAAACCGGTGGCGCCCCAGTCGCTCAACCGCATTCTGAGCGCTTCATCCACACGTGGAGCACGTAAAATCTCAATGGCTTCAACTGAACGTCTGACCACGGACTGCTCTCTCACTGAGAATACATTTTGGACTCCTGGGAGCCGCTGATAGTCCAGAAAAAGCGTTGTTATAGCGTGCCTCACAGAAACGTGCACTATCAGGTAACACAGGTTCTTGTTGTAGACGCAAATTTTGCACGCGCGTTTGAGACAAGAAAGATGCGCCTTGAAGCTCACAGAGGCAGGCCTCTCGTAGCTCTTCGACAAAGCGGCACCATCCACAGCTCTCGACGAGAACGTGCATCTTGTGCGTCTTTCGTGCATCTTATAGCAGTTTGCCAAACTTTCGCCGATCCGAACAGGAACACGAGTGCGAGAAACAATTATTCAATTCGGGAGTTAGAGAAGAAGTGAGGCCTGCCTGAGGCCTGCCTGTGTCATGAGGTCTGCAGGCACAATTGAGTAACTTGCCATTTTCTCGTGACCACACTCGGCGCAGCATTGAAAGCTTTTTGTGCCTCTGTTGGATGTCATTCCAACGGCTGTCCCGCCTTTCGCCCCTTGGATGGTAGAATAGTCTGGAGTTGCTGATCCACGATTCCCAATGAGACTCTCGCTCATGCGACCTGTGATGCGCTCTGGGCGTCTCTCGCACACTCTGAGGTTTTCTTGAGCGTACCCATGCAAGAACGCGTCGCAGGGCAGAAATTTGACCGCTTCTGCTGCGGAGCCAACCTGAGATGCAAAGAAACTGGCCGCAAACACCGGCAAACTTCGGGCGCTAGGACCCACCTCAGGTGCCTTGCCTTTGACACCAGACTGCGTGACTCGCGTATTCTGTCAGCTGACTTTGCTTGCTCGCTCCGATAAGGTCCTGTGCCCCCCCAACGCCAACCCTGAGGTCTTGTGCCCCCCCAACACGCCCATCTCTCCGCACCTTCTTGTTCCCCTCTCAGGTCGCACGGCCTCTCACTCAATAAATTCCTTGGAGACAAGGGAGCACCTGGTGCTCATATTTCAGGAGTAGGGGCGTAGGGTCGCATCGGCCGCCCGCGATCTGAACACTTCTGTGCGCTCCGCCACCCGAGTTTTGACGTACTTTCGGAACACAACTGTTCAGTATTACTGCCACTCGACACAGTGGAAGCGCCAATTGGACGACCTTCACGATACCCCGCGGCTGCGGGACGCTGTGCTGTCAGATGTCAAGGAGCAGCCGGAGCTGTTTTTGGACGAGCTCGCCGACGCTGTGAATGTCGGCGCCGTTCAGGTGACCAGGGCGGTCGAGGTCTGCCCGTTGACTGTGGCACGGGTGCTTGCCCACAACTGGTAAGCGGGAAAGGTCATTTGACACGCCGTAATCATGCGAAATGAGGCGCATCGGGTGGCGTGGGTGGCAGCGCAGTGGCAGATTCCACTGCGCTATCGTGTCTACATCGGCGAGGCCCACCGAGTCGGGCCCTCGGCGCGGCGTCAGTGGAATTGGTCTCTTCGTGAGGAGCGAGCGGAGCGGTATGCCGCGTCGTCCGCGGGGGTGCGAGCGAGCCTTTTCGTGGCTATGGCATTCGACCGTTTGCTATTTCGGTGTATCATCCGTCCTTCCCGGGGCAGACCGCTTTTTAATTTCTATTGTTTGTGACAAACTTTGTGCTGCCTCGATATGCACGCGGTGGAGGCCGGGAGGGCGTGGAATGTGCAGCCGAATCGATGTATGCTTGTGCTGGACAACGCTCGCATTCACGTTGCAGAGGCTTTGGCAGCCGCGAGAGCCGCTGGTGTTGTTGGCTTGTTCCTCCTCGCATATTCAGCTACATTGAAGATGTGATCTCCGTCGGCAGCTGCTGGCCGAAGCGGTGATCTAGCCACGACCAGTTTAACGCCTGGTATATGCTCACAACAAGCTCTATGCTAGAGCACATCACAAGAGACATGTGCCGTGGGTTCGTGCGCACTTCAGTTCGCAGGTACAACGTGTACGTCCTGTGAGACAGTAAACGCATGCAATGGAAAAGCACATCTCCTGCTGTATTGGGGCTTCCCAATTACAAATGGTCACGACAACCCATGTGTGACAGTCCGTCACTCGGCCCCCACACTCCGGGATCCAGATTCCCCGGAAATATGCCCCACTAACGCATATTTCAAATTGTTCCGTTGGCGAC
>ENA-ORXT01007190-ORXT01007190.1-marine-metagenome-genome-assembly--contig:-NODE-7190-length-10031-cov-2.765622_pt1 | contig 10031 bp, 7 predicted proteins | sample MGYA00237868_ERZ511482 | MGnify/ENA metagenome assembly ERZ511482
TTAATTAAAAGGATTTGGCTTGAGCGTAGCTGAAAGATCAAAGAATATTCAGAATTTTGACTCTACTTAAAATTAATCTCACCCTCAAACCAAAAAACTTTTTCACACCCTTGCCCGCAGAGGGCACACACCCTCTAACACCTGCATGAAGTGCTAAAACCCTTCCATATACACTGTCAACCCCAATACCATTTTTCTATTGTCAAACATCTCGTCTTAAATTATACGCATCGATGACCCCCGCGTGAGGGGCAGTAAGGGAGCCGCAGGCTGTCACCGCAAGGGGACGGCACCCCTGGATGACCCGACTCCGATGCATATCGGAGGCACGCCCAAATCCTTAACCTAATTTCCTAACCCAAATTATTCCTTATTCCTTATCAATTATTCCTTATCATTATTAGTACATTTGATATATGTCTCAAGAACGAATATATGGCCTGATAGGCTATCCGATAACGCATAGTTTTTCGCCCGGATATTTTGCAAGTAAGTTTATGCAAGAGGGAATTAAAGACTGTAAATATTTAGCATTTCCGATAGCTTCTATTTTAGGGTTTAAAAATTTGCCTAAGGAGAATTTAGTAGGGCTGAATGTGACAATTCCATTTAAAGAAGTAATTATTCCATTTTTGGACGAGATTACTGGAGATGCGGAGTCTATACAGGCGGTAAATACGATTGTGTTTAAGGCGGGTAAAACGGTAGGGTATAATACGGATGTGTATGGATTCGAGATGTCTTTACGGCCATTTTTGGAAGAACAGAGTCATACGCATGCACTAATTTTGGGCAGTGGTGGAGCAAGTAAGGCTGTGAAATATGTTTTGAATAGATGCAATATAGACTTTGAGGTGGTATCTCGGAAAGGACCTCTGACGTATAAGGATTTGACGAAGGAATATATTGCTAAGCATACCTTAATCATAAACACCACACCGCTAGGGATGAGCCCAAAGGTTAAGGAAAAGCCAAGAATTCCATATGAGGCATTAGGGGAGAAGCATTTACTGTTTGATTGCATATATAATCCTGAAAAAACTTTATTTTTGAAGACCGGAGAGGAACAAGGAGCGCGCATTAAGAATGGTTTAGAGATGCTGCAGTTGCAGGCGGAGAAATCTTGGGAAATCTGGGAGAACAAATGAAGGAAAAACGCATGTCGGAACCTATAGTTAGCAAAATCGATTTTTCCAATACGGAAATTGCATTTTCGAACAAATCGGATAAGGAGCTTAAGCGTATGGCATTCTTGTTTAGAACTATGAATATGTCATGGTTAGTAAAAGTGGGATCGCCCTTGTTAATACTTGCAATGAAAATGCGTCTACCGTTTGTAGAACGGATTGTAGAGAATACTATCTTTCATCAGTTCTGTGGTGGGACTAACCTTCTGGATTGTCAGGAAGCAATCGATAAATTATATGCACAGAATGCATTGACTATTCTAGACTATGGTGCTGAAGCAAAGTCTACCGAAGAAGAACTAAATAGTGTTAAGTCTGAAATTGTGCGTGCCATAGAAATGGCTGCAGCGAATAACTCTGTTCCAGTTGTATCTGTTAAGATTTCTGCATTGACGGATAATGCATTGTTAGAAAAAATATCTTCTAAAGCTGAACTGAATATAGAAGAGCTAGATGAACAATCAAAACTAATAGATCGGCTCGATGATATCTGTAACATGGCATTTAAAATGGGTGTAGGTGTCTTCATAGATGCTGAAGAGAGTTGGGTGCAGCTTGCAATTGATGATCTGGTGGTCTTGATGATGCAGAAGTATAACAAAGAGCAATGTATTGTGTATAATACCTACCAGATGTATAGGCATGATAAGCTTACGCAATTAAAATCTGATCACGCTACTGCACAGGAGAATGGCTATATACTAGGTGCTAAAAATGTGCGTGGTGCGTACATGGAAAAGGAAAGAGCGAGAGCTGAGGAAGAGAACAAACCTTCATTTATACATAAAGATAAATCCTCTGTCGATGCAGATTATAATGCAGCGATACGGTATTGCGTAGAACATTATCTGTCAATAGGATCTTGCTGTGCCACGCATAATATAAAAAGCAATCTTTTGCAGGCGCAGCTTATTGATGAACAAGGTATACAAAAAGATCATCCACATTTAAATTTCTGCCAACTCTACGGGATGAGTGATAATATCACATTCAATATTGCTGAACAAGGTTTTAATGTTGCAAAATATGTGCCTTATGGTCCTATTAAAGAAGTGATTCCATACCTGATAAGGCGAGCGCAAGAAAATACTTCGGTTACAGGTGAGGCTAGCAGAGAGCTTAATCTCATATTGTCAGAAAAGAAACGTAGAAAACTTTAACACCTTTCTTACTCCATCAGGTCTTAAAGTTATCTAAAAAACGTTCATAGATATATTAATTGTTGTTAACAACACAACATCAAGGCATGTTCTTGGATATATTAGTTGCACCAAAGACTGTAGAGTAAAACTAAACCAATGATAATTTCAAAGTATTCAACTATATGGGGAATGGCGATGCTTCTGCTGTGGCCATTCCTTGTTACATGCCAGGCCTACACAATAAGTGGGTATATCGAAGATGATGACACTGGAGAAAAATTAATTGCTGCAAATGTTTTTGACGAAGTCTCTTTGGATGGGACTATCAGTAATACATTTGGCTTTTATAGCATAACTTTACCAGCAGGTCAAATCAATCTTAAGTTTTCATACATAGGTTACCAAGATCAAAGTAGTTACTTCGTCTTACAGAGAGATACTGTCATGAATATTTCTTTGTCGCAATCCGTGGAGCTAGAGACAATTACAATTACAGCTGAAGAAAGTAAGAGTATTGCAGAAGAGACGCAGATGAGTGTAGCGGAAATTCCAATAGCGCAAATCAAGAACGTCCCTGCACTTCTAGGTGAGGTGGATGTGCTCAAGGCGTTACAACTCTTACCAGGCGTTCAGTCAGGTGGAGAAGGACAGAGCGGCTTGTACGTCCGTGGAGGAAGCCCCGATCAAAACCTCATTTTGTTAGATGGAACTCCGGTGTATAATGCCTCTCATTTATTTGGATTCTTTTCCGTGTTTAATGCGGATGCAATAAAAGATGTCAAGCTCATAAAGGGTGGTTTTCCCGCTCGATATGGTGGTAGACTCTCGTCTGTGCTCGAAATAAATATGAAAGAGGGGAGTAACAAGGGATTTCACGGGAGTGGTGCTATTGGTTTAGTATCTTCTAAGCTCACCTTAGAGGGTCCTATCATGTCAGAAAAGACGTCTTTTATAGTTTCGGGACGAAGGACTTATATAGATATTTTAGCGAGACCTTTTATAAAGAGAGGTTTTGAGGATGAGGGGCAGGAAGGCAATACGGGTTATTATTTCTATGATATAAATGCTAAGATTAATCATGTGTTTTCTTCAAAAGACAGAGTGTATTTAAGTATGTACACTGGAGATGATAGGTTTTACTTTAATTCCAGAGAACAGGATGATGCAATTACAAATGACTATACTGAAAACAATTTGGGTTGGGGAAATCTAACGAGTGCGCTGCGATGGAATCATGTATGGAGCCCAAAATTATTTAGTAATACAACTGCAACACTGAGCAAATACGAACTGGATACGTTTGTATCTTTTGGTGAAGAAGATGTAGCTTCTCAGGCATATCAAGAAATCTCCTTGGACTATGTATCAGGGATTAACGATGTGTCTGTAAAAATAGATTTTGATTATTTACCTAACCCTAATCATTTTATACGTTTTGGTGCAAGTGTAATCTTACATGAATTTAAGCCTGGGACTTTTGGTTTACGGGATTTTAATTCTGGTTCTACTAATAATTTTGAATTGGAGGTTGGCCAAGATGATATTCGCGCCAATGAATATGCGATGTATATAGAAGATGACTGGAAAATCAGTGATAAGTTTAAAACCAATGTAGGTTTGCATGCCTCAGCATTTCATGTAGATGGTAAGTTGTACAACTCGCTGCAACCTAGGATCAGTTCGCGTTACTTGATCAATGATGAGTTATCTGTAAAGGCGTCTTTCGCTACCATGCGTCAGTATATTCATTTGCTATCTTTGGAAGGTATAGGCTTGCCAACAGACTTGTGGTTGCCCACTACGGAGAAGGTTGCTCCACAAAATTCGTATCAATTTGCGGCGGGTATTGCTAAGAATTTTGGTAAAAAGTATGAGTTTTCTGTGGAGGGGTATTATAAGAAAATGGAGAATCTGATTAGCTATAAAGATGGTTCAGGCTTATTCGAATTTACGGATTGGCAGGATAGGATTACACAGGGCGATGGAGATTCGTATGGAGCTGAGTTCTTTTTGCAAAAGAAGCAAGGAAGATTTAGTGGCTGGTTAGGGTATACCTTAAGTTGGACAAATAGACAATTTGATGATTTAAATTTTGGAGAAGAATTTCCATATCGTTATGACAGAAGGCATGATCTCAGTGTTGTAGGTCAGTATAAGTGGAAGGATGGCATACAGTTAAGTGCGGCTTGGGTATTTGGGACAGGAAATGCGGTCACGTTAGCAAATTCTCAAGTAGTAGGCTATTTTGGAGATACTCAAAATCAAACTGGAACTTTTGGAGATTTTGATTCCTTCTTGGAAAACTTTTATGCGGAGAAGAATAATTTTAGAATGGGATCTTATCACAGATTAGATGTGGGTATAAACTTTATAAAAAAGAAGAAAAATTACAGTAGGACTTGGAGTATTGGTGCGTACAATACGTATGCGAGAAAAAATCCATTTTTCTTATACCAAGATACATTTTACGATGGGGTAGAAGATCAATATAGATTAAGACGCGTTAGTCTTTTTCCTATGATTCCATATGTCACTTACAGTTTTGAATTTTAAATAAGAATAGAATGAAAAAGTCAATAAATTTATTTTTGCTTATTACGGTGTTTTTATTTGGTGGCTGTGATGACTTTTTTGAGTCAACAGTAGCTCTAGATCCTCCTGAAGCTGAAAATGTAATGTACATTTCAAGCACCATAGGTTTAGAAAAGGAAAGAATAGATGCAGCTATAACAAAGACTGTTTCAATTGCTGATGTCAATAATCCATTTGGGAATTCTTTATTGACGGATGCGGATGTACGCATTACCAAAGAGGGGACGGGTGAGGAGGTTGTTCTTAATTATGATGCATTCGCGGAACAACCTGTTTTGTATAATGCTGAGATTCCAGAAGGATTTTATACAGCGGGAGAAACTTATACGTTTGCTGCAGAACATGCTTCGTATCCTCGTGCGCATGTGACTGAAGTATTTCCGCAAATTGTTGAGATTGATGACATTCGATTTGAAGAAGAGGGGGGAATAAATGCAGAGGGTGATGAAACAAGTAAGGTTTCTATTAGTTTTCAGGATCCACCTGGTACACAGTTTTATGAGCTAAGGGTGTTTGAAGATACTTCAAATCCTAGTACGACCGTACTTCGCTCTACCTATTCTGATTCTATCGACCCTTCAGTCGGGCGGGGGGCGTTACGACATACAAATATTGTTAGTGATAATTTGTTTGATGGAGAGTACAAGACAGTTGACTTAAGAGTGTATAGGCATTCTGAGGACCGTGCTAAGGAGCGTATATGGATTTCTTTAAAAACGGTTACTGAGGCGTATTATAATTTTTCAAAAACAAAATTTGCCCGCGATGAATTTGGAGACGATAATCCGTTTCAGTCGCCTGTGCAGTTGTATTCTAATGTGACGGATGGTTTAGGGATTATTGCTTTTTATGTGGAAGATTTAGAGAAGTACTAGGGTTAAAATAACAGTTAGCAATTAGCAAAAACTGCGCATATTTTATGACAAAAAAGAGGCTATCTACGTAAGCTTTGGCTGTCTTATTTGTGAGCTGTTTCACAATTTGATTTAGAAACTTGTAGGAGATCAATAACTGTTTGGCATAGTGTCTTGCATTTTTAGTTGTTATAGACTGCCTTTCTAGCAAGTTCTTAAGTGCATTACATATTTCAAACCAATAAGGTTTCACTTCTGCATTTGAGTATGCATCCTTAGAGCGTTTTGCTCTTAGTAATAATATATGAAGCAGGGTTCGCAACATTTCGAATTTAGCAAAATCATTCTCTTTCTGATATTCATCAATCATAAGGTTTCCAATATCCAATAACGAGTCTTCACCTAAATCTGCGGGCGAGATAACGGGTGAACCAACGTGACAATTAAATAACCTATTTAGCGTAATATAGTCTAAAAAAAAATTGTATTCTTCGATCATATCACTATTGATAGCGATGCTTACTCCTTGAGCATCATTTATATTTGTAGTGAAGTGATGCGCTTGGTTTTTTGCTATAAAAATTGCAGTTCCGTTTATTAAGTCATATGATTTAAAATCAACAAAATGAGAATACTATTTTTTCTTGACGATTAGAATTAGATGAAATTCAATCTTATGGGCTTTGTACGGATCATGGCTAACTGCTTACGAAAGATTGCCTCTGAGCTCAGCAAAACTCATAACCTGAAGATCAGGGCTCCTGTTTTTTGCGAACTTAAATTTTGGTATTTTTTGCTTCATTTGTTAGCTAGATTTAAGAAACAATTCAAAAGCTCATCCGTGCCGCTGGTATATGAGCCTACCTTTCACTGATAATCCTTCGACCCAGTGGTCTCTGGTGTAATTTCCAAGGTAAAATTTAAAGTCCGTATCAGTACAATTTGATCAGATCTAACAATTAGAAATATTGATTAAAGATTCACTAAATATTTCACGAATACCGTACCTGCTGCAGCCAAACGACGAGCTTAAATAAAACTAATAGCAGAGTATGGCATATTGAGCGTATGTTATGCTGCGCGCTATTTTAAGGTCTCCATCAACCTGTGATTAATGTCCAACTTCTCATTCCATACTGTTTTCGATTCTAACACTCCAAGCTTCGCTAATTCAATCAAATAGTTCCCTACAGTTTTGGGTGTTCCTATTTTCTCCTTAATTAAATATTTTCTCTTTGTATAAGTAAGTTTAAATATTATCTCTAGCAATTATCTTATTCGATTTTACTAACTTTAACTTCTAGCCTGAGCAAGCATACAACGCATATGCACCAGTCAAGCCTCATATTTAAAATGAGGAAAGTTTAAAGAATAAAACGGAATATTAATGTATGTCTAAAAACTCGATTAACGCAGAAGATATTATTCAAGTGGTAATTGGTGCTTCGGCTTTGACTGTTCCTGTGGCATTCTCTGAAGAATCATGGAGGCTCAGTGAAACATTGCCAATATTAAATGTGATTATGCTTTTGCTCTTGTCTTTAATATTTATTGGCATATATTCCATTCAAGGAATCTTCCAAGGCAAAGTTAAACATCGTCTGTACCAGTTTGCTCTTCGTATTGTAATTGTATATGGAGTTACTTTACTTGTAGTATTGATTATCTTAATTGCATTGAATAGAATGCCTTTATTCGATGAGCCATTAATTGCATTAAAAAGAGTGATATTGCTTTCTTTTCCAGCATCGATGGGTGGAGTAATTGTTGACGGTTTTGACAAAGAATAGGTAATATTCTAAATAAAAAGTAATGTCAGAAAAAGCTGATAGATTTAATTTGTTTTATAAAATACCATAACATGATGACTAATATATATATAGTTTTTCTCAGCGTATTATGTTTAATCGGTTTCCAAAACCAAGGGCATGCACAAGTTGATAGAGTGTTGACTTACAATATAAAATATGATAATCCTAAGGATAGTGTTAATAATTGGACGAATAGAAAAGAAGAGGTAATACAGCTCATTAAGCATTACGAACCTCAAATATTTGGAATACAAGAAGGTTTATTACACCAGCTCCAGGATCTTGATAGTGGTCTACCAAACTACGCAAGAATAGGAGTAGGTAGAGATGATGGAATTGAAAAAGGAGAGTTTAGTGCTATTTATTATAGGGGGGACGAGTTTATTGTCGAGAGCGAATCCACCTTTTGGCTTTCTGAAACAAGTGACATTGTATCCATGGGTTGGGATGCTTCTTACAAAAGAGTATGTACGTATGGTTTATTTAAAAATAAGTTGACCGATCAGAAATTTCTAGTTTTTAATGTGCATTATGATCACAAGGGAAAGATTGCAAGAGCTAAATCGTCCGAACTAATATTAGATAAAATCAAAAAGATAAATACACATAATTATCCTGTCATCCTGATGGGCGATTTCAATGCTCAAGAAGATGATTTACCGATAAGAACCATAACACAAGATTTGGATGACGGATCAAAATTATGCACCAATGGAATTTACGGACCTACTGGAACTTTTACAGGATTTGTGCCAAACGCAGTTCCAGATAGAAGAATTGATTTCATTTTTGTGAAAGATTTTGAGGTTACCAAATACTCACACATTGATGACAAGAAGAGGGATAACAATTACTTGTCAGATCATTTGCCAGTACTCATAGAATTCAAGAACAGATAAGATAAGGGGTATAGGCGATGTCTATTTTCTGGGTTAACTATTCTTTTTTTTGATAGTTTAGATTATTCTTTTTGAAAAACTCGTACATAGTCAATTTGCATCTCTGATGGAAGCGCAGTATCATCTATTCCCTTTCTTCCTCCTAGCATACCACCTACTGCAATATTAAGTTTTAGCAGATTGTCAGGCAAATATATAATTTTGGCCCGTTGCAGTAAAAAGAGATGTGTACGGTCTGCCCAAGTCGTTGACAAGGGAACCATAACTTACTCTTAATTTCATGTCTTGTACAGCTGTGACATTTTCCATAAAACTCTCATTGTGCAATTTCCATGCAAATGATGCTGCTGGATTGAAACTCCATTTATTATCAGCAGAATTTACAGAAGCACCATCACCTCTAGCTGTGGCTGTAAAGTAATATCTGTTGGCAATGCTATATCGCGCTCTGGCCATAAATGAAGCCAACCTTTGCTGGTTTTCATCCCTCTCAACAAAGACGTTTCCAATGGCATTTGTAATACCATTAAATCCTAAACTCTTATTTGTAAATCCTTGCCTTTCTGTAAATGTTCTTGAGAATGTATTTTCTTGAATAGATTGAACGAATGTAAGATCTAAATTATCTGTTTCGGTAATCGCTGTGTTATACGTCAATATATTTTCTACAAGGTAAGACTGATTTTGTGTGCTTGTAATACGTGCAATGCCTCCCACATCATCACCTGCAGAGCTTAAGGAAGATTGGTATTGCCCGCCTTGATCGTTCCTCCTTGTGAAATTAGTCTTGAGCTGATATTTAAGTTTGTCATAAATCTGCCAGTACGGAGTAATGTTGACAACAAAATCATTTGCCTCGGTTTCATTGTTTTGTTCCCTCAAATTCCATAAAGGACTTACCGCAAATAATTCTTCACCGCTTGGAAATTGAAGAATATCTCCATTCATGTCGTATGCACTCCCTAATGGGGAGGTCGTAATTACATTTACATTTGCAGCTCTATCTGTATTGTCATTAAGGAGATTCAAATCAAAATTGACTCCAAATTTTTCATTAATAGTTTGATCAACATTTAGACGTAACGTATTTCGCTGATACGTAGACGTTGGAATAATACCAGTTTCCTTAAAGTAATTTAGACTGCCAAAGACTTTAGTCATTTCATTTCCTCCATTAATACTTAATGCTTGACTATTTACCAAACCACTTTCTACTAATTCATCTTCCCAATCTACAAATTCATTAGCGGCTATATTTTGTAATTCGATCTCCGAAAAAATATCTTCATCATTGGGAAAAGAATCATTCGGAAATGTGGATCTTACTGCTTCTCTTTTTAATTGAGCAAATTCTTCTCCACTATATACATCGAAGTTTCGCTCCAAAGTTTTTGTTGTCAGAAACCCATGATAGTTTACACTCATTCCTCCTTCTTCTCCTCTTTTAGTCGTGATTAAAACGACACCATTGGCACCACGAGAGCCGTAGATTGCCTGAGCAGAAGCATCCTTCAAAAATTCTATGGATTCTATGTCATCTGGGTCA
>ENA-ORXT01007192-ORXT01007192.1-marine-metagenome-genome-assembly--contig:-NODE-7192-length-10029-cov-5.916700_pt1 | contig 10029 bp, 9 predicted proteins | sample MGYA00237868_ERZ511482 | MGnify/ENA metagenome assembly ERZ511482
CCGAGGCGCTCGGCGAACTGACCCAGGTCTACTTCGAGCGCGAGACGCCGGAGCACGATCCGGTGATCGCCAAGCTGTCCGGCATCCACCGCGACGTGCGCGGCCAGACCATGCGCATGTCGGCCGATCCGTCCAAGGTGCACGTGTTCGCCGACGGGAAGTCGCTGTTCTACGCCTGATCGGCCGGCAGGGTGGCCTCCTGCACGGGAGGCTGCCGCAGCGATGGTCGAGGCCAGGGGACGGTGCCCCCCTCGTGCCCTGTCGGAGCATCGGTACCCTGACGGCCGTGACCGGAATGCCGGTCGCCGGCACCCGCTCGTGAGCCCGGCCGGATCGGCGATGGGAATAAGGGCCGTGTCGCGCGGGCGCAAGGATGACCGTGCACCGCGCGTTGCCGTCGAGCAAGCGTCAGATGGTCGGTCCGTTCATCTTCTTCGACCAGATGGGACCGGCGGAATTCCTGACCGACCAGGGCATCGACGTGCGCCCCCACCCGCACATCGACCTGTCCACCCTCACCTACCTGTTCGAGGGCGAGATCCTGCACCGCGACAGCCTGGGCACCGATCTGGCGATCGAACCGGGGGCGGTCAACTGGATGAAGGCCGGGCGCGGCATCGTGCACTCTGAACGCACGTCGGAGAGGCGCAGGCGCGACGGGCAACGCCTGTTCGGCCTGCAGACCTGGCTGGCGATGCCGGCGGCGGACGAGGAGTCGGCGCCCGAGTTCGCCCACCACGGCGCCGATGCGCTGCCGATCGTGGAGGCGGACGGGCTGCGTGCCAGGCTGATCGCGGGTGAGGCCTTCGGTGCGAGCTCGCCGCTGGTGACCTCCTCGGACACGCTGTACGCCGACGTGTCGCTCGATGCCGGTTCGCGCGTGCCGATCGAGCCCGGTGTGGACGAACGCGCGGTCTACACCATCTCGGGCACCGTCGCGATCGGTGGCGCCACGTTCGAGCCGGGTCAGCTGGTGGTGCTACGTCCCGGTGCGCAGATCGTGATCCAGGCTCGTGACAGCGCGCGCTTCATGTTGTTCGGCGGGGACCCGTTGGAGGGGCCGCGCTACCTGTGGTGGAACTTCGTGTCCTCGCGGCCCGAGCGTATCGAGCAGGCGAAGCAGGAATGGGCGGCCGGCAGGTTCGACACCGTGCCCGGGGACGAGGAGGAATTCATTCCCCTGCCGAAGGACAGGCGCGCGGTGCAGCGGGCCGAGAGGGGGGTTCACTACCCGTGATGTCGCGCCGCCGGTCCGCGCGCCCCGGATCGCCGAGGGCGCGCGGCGCGAACCCTCACCGCCCCTTCCAGACCGGGTCCCGCTTCTCGGCGAAGGCCCTCGCTCCTTCCTGCTGATCCTCGGACCCGTACAGCCGGTCCACGGTGGCGAACTGACGTTTCGTGATCCGGTTCATCGCGTCCTGGAAGCGCATCGCCTCGGCCTCGCGCACGATCTCCTTGATCGCCGCGTACACCAGGGGTGGCCCGTTCTCGAGCGTGCGGGCGAGCGCCCACACCGCCTCCTGGAGTGCCTCGGGCGGCACCACTTCGCGAAGCAGCCCCCAGCGCCGCGCCTCGTCGGCATCGAACCACCGCCCGGTGAGCAGCAGGTCCATCGCCACGTGGTACGGGATGCGCCTGGGCAGCTTCAGGGAGGCGGCATCGGCGACGGTGCCGGAATTGATCTCCGGCAACGCGAAGGTGGCCGTCTCGCTCGCGATGATCAGGTCGCACGACAGGGCGAGCTCCAGCCCGCCGCCGCAGCAGATGCCGTTGACCGCACAGATCACCGGCTTGTCCAGGCATGGCAGCTCCTGCAGCCCGCCGAAACCGCCGACGCCGTAGTCGCCGTCGACGGCGTCGCCGTGCGCCGCGGCCTTCAGGTCCCAGCCCGGGCAGAAGAACTTCTCCCCGGCGGCGCGCAGGATCGCCACCCTGAGGTCCGGATCGTCGCGGAACGCCCGGAAGGTCTCGCCCATGATCCGGCTGGTGGCCAGGTCGATCGCGTTGGCCTTCGGCCTGTCGAGCGTGACCTCCAGGATGCCGCCCTCGCGGCGGGCGCGGATCGGGCCGTCGGTCGAGCCGTCGATCGGCTCGTCGTTCTTCGTGCTCGTCATCCGCTATCTCCTGAGAACCGCATCCACCGCGATCGCGCCGTGACGGCGCAGGATCAGCGGGTTGATCTCGATCTCGACGATGCGCTCGCGCACCATCGCCGCCTGCAAGGCCATCACGACCTCGACGGCCGCATCGACATCGGCGCGCGGCCGCCCGCGGTAGCCGTCCAGCAGCGGCCACAGCTTCAGGCGCCGCAGCCCGGCGCGGACCGCTTCGGCCGTGACCGGCAGTATCAGCGTGACGGTGTCGGCCAGCAGCTCGGCGGCCGTGCCGCCGGAACCGAGCGTCAGGCTCGCACCGTAGCAGGGGTCCTCGCGCAGGCCGACCAGCAGCTCCGCCACACCGCCGGTGACCATCTCCTCGACAAGGTAGCCGCACACCCCGGGCATCGGCGGCTGGCCCTCGAGCGCATCGATGTGCAGGCGCACCGCACCCGCCTCGGACTTGTGCAGCAACCCGAGCCCCTTCAGCGCGAAGGGCGGTGTCAGGATCTCGGACGCCGTCGCGAGGGCGTCGAGCGTGTCGCCGGTGACCAGACGCGGTACCGGCACGCCGATGCCGGCCAGCCACGCCTTGGCCGAGGCTTCGTCGTCGGTGCGGGCCGGACCGTCGCCGACCTGCCCGACCTGCCCGACCTGCACGGCCAGCGGCCGCCAGCCGGCGGGGCCGGCCGGCGCAGCGGCGGCGGCGATGCCCCGGATCGCGGCATCGAGCCCGCACAGGGGCACGGTGCCACGCTGCAGCAACTCGCTCGCGCTCGCCTCGTCGAAGCTCTCCGGCACCGATGCCACGGCGAACGCGGGACGGCCCGTCGCGCGTGCCGCGTGCCCGATGGCGTTCAGCGCCGGCACGAACGAGGCCGGGTCGCAGCGGTCACCGCGCGGTGGGTCGATGACGAACAGGCCCGCATCCACGCCGTCCAGCATCGCGCCGAACACGGCCGCCGTGGCCCCCTCGTCGCCCCAGACGAACGTCTGGTAGTCGAGCGGATTGGCCAGCGCCACGTCGGGACCGAGCGTGGCGCGCAGCCGCGCGCGCTGTGCGCGCGTCGGCTCGGGCAGGTTCAGCACGCCCTCGGACAGATCGGCGACCAGCCCGGCCTCGCCGCCGGAGCAGGCCACCGCGCAGAACCGGTTCGCGGCGAGCGGGCCGTGCACGTGCAGGATCTTGAGCGCCTCGAGCAACGCCTCGGGGGTGGCGACCTCGCCGATGCCGGCCTGCACGAGGAACGCGCTCGAGGTCGCGCCGCCGCCGGACAGCGCGGCGGTGTGGGTCGCGGCGGCAGCCGCACCGCGCGCGGTGCGACCGCCCTTGAGGGCGACGATGCCCTTGCCGCGTGCCCGGGCGCTCTCGGCCACGGCGGCGAGCGCGGCGGCATCGTCCACACCCTCGACGTAGAGCCCGAGCGCGGTGACGCGCGCATCGTCCAGCAGTGCTGCGGCGAGTGCGGCCAACCCGATCCGGGCGGCATTTCCAAGGCAGGCCACGAACGCGACCGGCAGCCCGCGCCGCTGCATCGTCAGGCTGATCGCGATGTTGGAGGACTGGCTGATGATCGCCACGCCGCCGCTCACGCGTCGGCCGCCGTGCTGATCGGGCCACAGCAGCACGCCGTCCAGGTAGTTGATCAGCCCGTAGCAGTTCGGACCGAGCAACGGCATGCCACCGGCCGCTGCCACCAGCTCCGCCTGCAGCGCGCTGCGGCCCGTCTCCGCGAATCCGGACGCGAAGCACACCGCCCCGCCCGCCCCCAGCGCCGAGAGGCTGCGGATGCAGCCGATCGTGGCGTCGCGGTTCACCCCGACGAAGGCGGCGTCGGGCGGGGCGGGCAGCATCTCGATCGAGCGCAGGCAGCGGCGCCCGCCGAGCGTGTCGCGCGTCGGGTGGACCGGCCACACCGGGCCGTCGAAGCCGATGAGGTCGAGCTGCTCGACGACGTTGGCGGCCCACGACCCGCCGAGCACCGCGACCGAACGGGGCCGCAGCAGGCGATCGAGATCGCGCACCGCACCGTCCATCAGGCGCCGAGCGGGCGCAGCAGGTCGCGCGCGATGATGTGGCGCTGGATCTCGGAGGTGCCGTCCCAGATGCGCTCGACCCGCGCGTCGCGCCAGAAGCGCTCGATCGGCAGGTCGTCCATCAGCCCCGCGCCGCCGAACACCTGCAGGGTGGCATCGGTGACCCGCCCGAGCATCTCGGAGGCGTAGAGCTTGGCCGAGGCGATCTCGCGGTTGGCCGGCTCGCCCCGGTCGAGCTTCGCGGCCGCAGCCAGGGTCAGCCATTCGGCGGCATCGATCTCGGTGATCATGTCGGCGAGCTGGAAGCCGACGCCCTGGAAGCGCCCGATCGGCTGGCCGAACTGGTGCCGCTCGGCCGCGTGCGCCAGCCCGAGCTCGAAGCAGCGCCGCGCGCGCCCCACCGCCATCGCCGCCACCGTGATGCGGGTGGCGTACAGCCACTCGTTCATGACCTGGAAGCCTGCGTCCACCTCGCCCAGCACCTGCGCATCCGACAACCGGCAGCCGTCGAACTCCAGCACCGAGTTGGCGTAGCCGCGGTGGCTGACGGAGGCGTAGCCGTCGCGGACCGTGAACCCCGGCGTGCCCCGGTCGACCAGGAAGGTGGTGATGCGCTTCTTCGGCCCGTGCGGCGTGTCATCGCTGCCGGTGGCCACGAACACGATGACGAAATCGGCGTGCTCGGCGCCGGAGATGAAGTGCTTGGTGCCGTCGATCACCCAGTCCCCGCCCACCCGGCGCGCGGTGCAGGCCATGGCGCGGATGTCGGAGCCCGCGCCCGGCTCGGTCATCGCGAGCGCATCCATGCGCTCGCCGCGCACCGCGGGCAGCAGGTAGCGCTCGACCTGCTCGTCCCGGCAGGCCATCAGGATGTTCTGCGGCCGGCCGAAGAAGTGGGTCAGCGCCATCGAGCCGCGTCCGAGTTCGCGCTCCACCAGCGCGAAGTCGAGGTGGCACAGCCCACCGCCGCCGACCGATTCGGGGAAGTTGCAGGCGTGGAAGCCGAGCTCGAGGGTGCGCGCGCGGATCCGCCCGGCGATCTCCGGCGGCACCCGGCCGGTGCGTTCGACCGCCATCTCGTGCGGGTATATCTCGGTCTCGACGAAGTCGCGCACCGTCTTGACGATGAGGCGTTGCTCCTCGCTCGGTTCGAGGTTCATGCGGGCGTCTCCACGTTCAGGGCGGCGGCGTGCGCGCTCTGCAGGGCCTTCAGGCGGGCGGCCACGGCACCGTCCGGATCGCAGGACCTGCGCGTGTCCAGGTTCACGTGCAGCAGGAACTGCTCGCAGCGGGCGAGCGGGGCGCCGCTCGCACCCGGGCTCGCATCCGGACCGGCATCGCCGTGCGCGCCCGCGTCGCGGTGCATCTCGTGCACGAGCCGCAGCTTGCGCCCCTCGGCAAGGTCCACCCGGGTGCGCACGAGCACCCGCTCGCCGGCACGCGTCTCGGCCAGGTAGCGGATCGTCGTCTCGGCGGTGAACCAGCTGTGGCCCCGCGCCACGTAGTCCGCATCGCAGCCTGCGCGCACGAGCACCGCATCGGCGGCGTCCGAGAACACCTGCCCGTAGCGGCTCTCGTTCGCGTGACCGTTGTGGTCGGTCCAGTCCACCGGCACGGTGCGGCGCACGGTGAGCAGCGATGCGGTGCCGTCCTCGCCGAGCGGCGGCAGCCCCTTCTCGTGCGCCGAGACGAGGGCGCCGGCAGCCGCTCCCTGCCCCTTCAGCGCGCGCAGTATCGCCACCAGGTTGTCGTCGCGCAGTCGCTCCAGCTCCCGGATGCCGAGGTGGCCGGACTGCGCGTCCGACTGGCCGGCGATGAGTGCCACCAGCTCGCCGGTCAGCTCCGGCACGTCGGTCAGCCTGGTCCACGGCCAGGCCAGGCACGGCCCGAACTGCTCGACGAAGTGCGCCATGCCGCCCTCGCCGCCGGCGATGCGGTAGGTCTCGAACAGCCCCATCTGCGCCCAGCGCAACCCGAAGCCGTAGCGGATCGCATCGTCGATCTCCTGCGTCGTGGCACGACCGTCGCGCACCAGCCACAGGGACTCCCGCCACACCGCCTCCAGCAGCCGGTCGGCGATGTGCGCATCGTTCTCGTGCCGCACGCGCAGCGGGTACATGCCGATGCCGCGCAGGAGCTCGCCGGCACGCTGCACGGTCGCCTCGTCGCCGCCCACCAGCTCCACCAGCGGCAGCAGGTAGACCGGGTTGAACGGGTGGGCGACGACGATGCGGCCCGGGCGGGACGCGCCGGCGGCGAGTTCGGACGGGCGGAACCCCGACGTGGACGAGGCGATCGGCACGTCGGGCCCGACCACCGCCTCGAGCGCGCGGTAGGTCGCGAGCTTGAGATCGAGCCGCTCGGGCACGCTCTCCTGCACCCACGCGGCACCGTCCGCCGCCGCCTCCAGAGAGGGCGCGAACACGATGTCGGCCTCGGCCGGCAGGGCGCGCTCGTAGAGCATCGGCAGCGTGCGCCGGGCGTTCGCGAGCACCTCGCGGACCCGGCGTTCGGCACCCGGTGCCGGGTCGTGCACCCGCACCCGGTGGCCGTTGAGCGCGAAGCGCGCAGCCCAGGCGCCACCGATGACACCGCCCCCCACGATCGCGACGTGGCCGTGCGTGGCGACGGCACCCGTACGGGCGTTCATGCCGGCGCCCGCTTGACGAGCCCGAGCCGCTCCCGCACGGCATCCGGGCCGGCCACGCGCGCCCCCAGGGCACCGATCAGGCCCACCGCCCGCTCGACCAGCTCGGCGTTGGTGGCGAGCCGGCCCTTGCCCAGCCACAGGTTGTCCTCCAGCCCGACCCGCACGTTGCCACCGGCGAGCACCGCGGCGGCGACGTAGGGCATCTGGTGGCGCCCCAGCGAGAAGGCCGACCAGGTCCAGTCCGGCGGCACCGCGTTCACCATCGCCAGGAAGGTGTTCAGGTCGTCCGGCGCCCCCCACGGCACGCCCATGCACAGCTGCACCAGCGCCGGCGAATCGAGCACCCCCTCCTCCACCAGCGCCTTGGCCAGCCACAGGTGGCCGGTGTCGAAGGCCTCGATCTCGGGCCTGACCCCGAGTGCCGTCATCGCCCGGCCCATCGCCCGCAGCATGCCCGGCGTGTTGGTCATGACGTAGTCGCTTTCGGCGAAGTTCATCGTGCCGCAGTCCAGCGTGCAGATCTCCGGCAGGCAGTCGGCGATGTGCGCCACGCGCTCGTGGGCCGCTGCCATGTCGGTGCCGGTGGCCAGCGGCAGCGGCGCCTCGGGCGGGCCGAACGTCAGGTCCCCGCCCATGCCGGCGGTGAGGTTCAGCACCACGTCCACGTCGCTGGCCCGGATGCGCTCGGTGAGTTCGCGGTACAGCGCCGCGTCGCGCGAGGGTGTGCCGGTGTCCGGGTCGCGCACGTGGCAGTGCACGATGGCGGCCCCCGCCCTGGCCGCGGCGATCGCGCTGTCGGCGATCGCCTCCGGGCTGCGCGGCACGTGCCGGGACCGGTCCTGCGTCGCGCCGGAGCCGGTCACCGCACAGGTGATGAAGACCTCGGGGTTCATGGTCAGCGGCATCGGTACGGGCCCTTGCGTCGGAGCCTGGAGACTAGTCAGACTCGGCGGTATCGATCGTGCCGCCCTGGTCGCCGACCATGCCGTTCTGGAAGATTCCCGAGTTCCGAACCTGCCGGGTCGAGATGCTGCTGTTCGAGCGCTTCTCGAACCACTGCCTCGCCAACACCGTGGAGCCGCTGCGCGCGGCGAACGACGTGCTCGGTCGCACCGCCTACGAGTGGCGGTTCCTGACGCCGGACGGTACGCGTGCGTCCTCGTCGAGCGAGCTGGCGGTGGTCCCCGCCGCCGCGCTCGCCGGTGCGCGGGCGGGGGACGCGCTGGTGGTGATGCCGAGCTACGGCTACCGCGCGCACACCACGCTCGCGCTGCGGCGCGATCTGGGGCGCGTGGCGGCACGCTTCGACACGCTGATCGGCATGGACACCGGCGCCTGGCCGCTGGCCGCGTCCGGGCTGCTCGACGGGCGCCGCGCGACGATCCACCCGAGCGAGCTCACCGCCTTCGCCGAGCGGTTCGGGCGGGTACGCGCGGTACCGGATCGCTGGGTCGAGGACGGCGACCGGATCACCGCGGGCGGGGCCACCGCGGCCTTCGACCTGATGCTGCACCTGATCCGTCAGCGCCACGGTGCAGCGCTCGGGCTGGAGATCGAGGCGCTGTTCCTGCGCAGCGATGCCCCCCTGCCCGTCGCGGGCGGATCCCGCGTGCGACGGGCCCTGGCACGCATGGAGGCGAACGTGGAGGCACCGCTGCCGATCGCACGGATCGCCGCCGAGGCGGGCTGCAGCCAGCGACGTCTGGAGCGGGCCTTCGCCGACTGCTTCGGCGCCACGCCGAGCACCGTCTACCGGCGCCTGCGCCTGGCGGCCGCCCGCCGACGGGTCGAGACCGGCGAGATGGGCGTGGCGGAGATCGCCGTGCGTTCGGGCTACGCGAACGCGAGCGCGTTCACGCGGGCGTTCCGGCGCGAGTACGGGTGCGCGCCCCGGTTCCTGCCCGAGCGCTGAGCGGCGGGCCGGTGGAGCGCCGGCCGACGGGCAACCGGTGCGAGCGTCGCACATCGGCCCGTGCCGTCCTGACGGCGCAGAAGGGTCCGGGAGCCGCAACGCCCCGGCGACCCCACCCTCCGGGAGGACACGTCATGTCCGAAGCGATGATCGATCCGGGCCACGGATTCTGGAACATCCGGGGCGAGCTGAACATCGCTGGCGCCCTGAACATCGCTACCCGGTGCTCGCTGATCAGGTTGTCCGAAGGGCGCTTCGTCCTTCGCTCGCCTGCGCCGCCGCGGCGTGCCCGGCCACCGTGCCGAGCCCAGGCCGTGGTCCCCGCCGAGATAGATCGGGATCGTGTCCTCGCCGGCGAGTCCCGCTACCCTCGTTCGCAGCGCCTTGCGGGACAAGCGCACAGGGCCGGCAGGATGCACCCTTCATTCCTTCACAGGCCCTTAGGATAGCGGCGCATGAACACCCCCGCAGATCCTTCGCCGACTCCCGCCATCAGCCCCGAGGCCGCCTGGCAGCGTCTGCAGGCCGAACCCGGAGCGGTGCTGGTCGACGTCCGCTCCGACATGGAATTCCTGATGATCGGCCACCCGAAGGGAGCGGTGCACATCCCGTGGATCGACGCACCGGACTGGACCGTGAACCCGGGCTTCGTCGCCGCGGTGCGCCGGCTGTTGCTCGGGCGGCGCAGCGGCCAGCGTCGCGACGCCCGGCAGCCGCCCCCGCCGTTGCTGCTGATCTGCCGCAGCGGCAACCGTTCGGCGGATGCGGCCGCGGCGCTGACGGCCGACGGCATCGATCACGTGCTGATCGTGGAGGGCGGGTTCGAGGGACCGCTCGACGAGGCCCACCAGCGCAACACGCTGGCCGGCTGGCGCCATGCCGGGCTGCCGTGGGAGCAGTGCTGATGGGTCGATATGCACGGCGCCCGTGTGCACGGCGCCCGCATGCACGGTGCCGCCCGGCATGATCGCCCTGCTGCAGCGGGTCAGCGAGGCGCAGGTCTCGGTCGCCGGCGAGTCGATCGCCCGGATCGGCCCCGGCGTGCTGGCGCTGATCGGCATCGAGCGTGACGACACGTCGGTGCAGGGCGAGGCGCTGGCCCGACGCCTGCTCACGCTGCGCCTGTTCGACGACGCCGACGGGCGGATGAACCTGGACGTGGCGCGGACCGGCGGCGAGGTGCTGCTGGTGTCGCAGTTCACGCTGGCCGCCGACACGCGCCGCGGCCGTCGACCGGGCTTTTCCACCGCGGCCGCCCCCGAGCGTGCCCGCGAGCTGTTCGACCGGTTCGTGCAGACGGTGCGGGCGGCCCATCCCGCCACCCGTACCGGTCG
>ENA-ORXT01007193-ORXT01007193.1-marine-metagenome-genome-assembly--contig:-NODE-7193-length-10028-cov-11.838710_pt1 | contig 10028 bp, 11 predicted proteins | sample MGYA00237868_ERZ511482 | MGnify/ENA metagenome assembly ERZ511482
AACAGTAAATTTGATAAAACTAAAACGACATGAAATTAAAAGAAGCTCGTTCTGAATTTGAGCAAACCCTACAAATATTTAATCAGACTTATGTGTTAGGTTCGGATAATAAATTTTTAGAGATTACCGAAGAACTAGTTAAAAGTAACGATTTGTTAAAACTAATGTCGAGGCGATTGAAAGAGGCAGCTACAGATGAAAAAATAATAGATCGGATATTTATAGAACAAGAAATAGAAGAAATAATCGACCAACATATACGAGATAAAGAAGAATTAAGGGAGGAGAAAGTTCTTTAACATGCCAACCATTAATTGAATTTAAAGAAAACCAACTACTTGAATTCAATGGTATTGTCGATAGATATGGAGATAATATTTACAGGACAAGAATTGCAGGTAGTAATAATTTGCAAGCAGAATTGTTGACTTCCTTTACAAAAAGAGGAGACAAAGGCAACGCTGTTTTACAAAAATCAGTTCCATTTGTAACGAATAAGGAGATAAACGAAATTACATTACCTCCTGCTTTGCAAGAATATAAATTAGTCAGAAAAAGCCTTGTGGAAGAAATTATTGTAGCCGAAAGAAAATTTCAAATATCTGATGACTTATTATTTGAATATGTCCATCCTATTATACCTTACTATGAAATTAATGGTGTTGAGCTATTATATTTTGCTGCTTACCCAACAATTAGCGATATTGGAGAATTGGAATATTTGAAGACGATTCGAGATGCTTTTAAACCAGCAACAGCATACTTTACTATAGGAAGAAAAGTATTTTATTTAGCAAATTGTGATAGTACTGATAGGGTAATCTATCAGCTAAATAGCTTTGAAAAAGAGGGAAATTATATGAAAATCCAAAGTAGTTTATATAGACAATCTGATAGGAAAATGATGGCGAAAATTTTTACTGTGAAAGAGAAAATAGACTAAGTAGTTACCTTCATTTTATTTTCATTTATCGTTTCAATTTTAGGGTTCAATAAATTCATAGTTGATTTTATTTTTGTTAAAGGTAACTATTTTATTGATTTCCTATTATCTTTCAACTTAAAATAGATTCTTTAGCAAAAAACAAAATAATTACAGCCATGAAATTAAATGATGAAGAAAATAATAAGTACTCGGAAATTCATACGAAATTAATTTACTATGTAGGGGGAAAAGAAAACCTAATCCCAGCGAGTACGAGTTTTGAAGCGTTTATGGATTATTCACCGGAAGAAAAATTTCCGATTAGAAATGCCTTATATGATAATATTCACTTGCTAGATGATTTTATAAAAGAACATACAGAAAGCTTATCAGAAGAGGACAAAAGCATTATTCAGGAATTTAAACATTTCAAGCGAGGAACATTTTATGTAGTAAAACTTACAAAAAAGTATGCGCACTTTTTAGGAAAAAAATATGTCTATGGCGTTTATGCCCTAAACGATCCATTTCAAATGTTTTGGGGTAATAATGTACCAGTAATGATACAGGCTGTATTATTGCCTTTTAAAGGAAAAATTATTTACGACGGATTAATTTCAAGTTATCCTATTCGTTTTGGAAGAGGGATCAAAAATAACATTAAGAACGATTATGCCCTTTCAGAAGGAAAGTATGGGATTATAACAGAACTGCCTGAGAAAATAGATACAAGCAACTTGGAAAATAGCGCAGAAAAAGAACTATTGATAATGATGAAAACCAAATCTTCAAGAGAACATAATTGGTATGATATTGAGCGATTATTAGAAAAGCATCCAGAATTGAACGCTATTTATATAAGAGAATGGGGTAGGATAAATTCCCGAAAAAAGAAGAAAGAACTAAAAGAACTAGGCATAAAGAAACGACACTTTGCCATGTATAATGATACCATACTAGTTTCAGGCAAAACAGAAAAAGTGGTCAAGGGGGAAGTAGCAGAATTGATTGGAGACGATGAAAAACGCAAAAGCGTTTATTATTTTAAACTGTAAAAAATAGACATGAATCACTTCGATAATCCATTCTTTAGTATCGGATTTATAATAAGTACCTAACTATAAATAATCGTCACTTTTGAAGAGACTATTTTTTCATTATACAACTAAAAAAATCGTTGAATAATCCCTTTATTGAACTATTTTTTTAGGAAGTAGAATGGAAAAAGAGTCCTTCATAAAGTGACGATTATTTATAGTTAGGTACTTAATTCTTATTACTGGAATAATACCAATAATACTAGGCGATGATAAAACTTCAGATATAATGGTTGCAATTATAGCAGTCATTGGTCTTATAATTATGTTGTACGGATTTTTTACACATGGAAAAAAGAAAGCTAAAAAAAAATAAGCTCAGTAGACACTACAAAAAATGAAAAAAATAAACACACACTACCTATCAACACCTAAATCAGTTGCCTTTCATCCGTTGCCATTATGCGTACTGGCAACGGATAAAGGGCAACTGATTTAGGTGTTGATAGGTAGTGTGTGTTTATTTATACGCTCCAAGCGTCAAATCACAAGTGATCTACATACATAAGAAATTGGCAGGTTCTCTATTTTTTCATCCATAACTAAGCAATAGCAAAATCAAAATTATGCACATTCTAGAAAATAACCACTTACAAATAAAAGTCAAAAACGAAGGCGCAGAATTAACCAGTATCCAAAAAAAGAAAACTAATACGGAGTATCTATGGCAAGCAGACCCGAAGTACTGGGGTCGTCATGCCCCTGTCCTATTCCCGATTGTTGGTCGATTAAAAGAGGATGCCTATAAGATAGCAGGTAAAAAGTTTTCCATGAAGCAGCATGGACTTGCTAGAAATTTGACCTTCTCCTTATTAAAGCAGGATTCCTACTCCATTACCTTTGAATTGACTAGCGACAAAACAACCTTAAAACAATACCCTTTTCCTTTTCACCTACATATACAATATGCTTTAAAAGAAAAGGACTTAATCGTCTTTTATAGAGTCATTAATCCCGTCAAAGAAGTACTCTACTTTTCCATAGGTGGTCATCCTGCTTTTAACTGTCCTTTGAAGAAAGGAGAAAAACGGTCCGATTATCAGTTAGTTTTTGATAAAAAAGAAACAGCTTCCACACAACGCCTAGCAGCAGGTATCAGAAATGGCATCCAAGTCCCGATACTAAAAGGCAATAAGAAATTGACGATTACGGATGATTTATTTGTCGAAGATGCGTTGGTTTTTCAAAACCTAAACTCTGAGAAAGTCAGTCTGCAAAAAGGAAAAGAAAAAATCCTCAGCTTTGAGTTTAAAGGCTTTCCATATTTAGGGATTTGGTCCAGTAGTGAAGATTCCTCTTTTGTCTGTATTGAACCGTGGTACGGGGTAGCAGATAAGCAGGAACATAACCAAGAATTGAAGGATAAAGAAGGCATCATCCGATTGGAAGGAAAGAGTAGTTTTGATTGTTATTATGTGGTTACGATACATTAACAGGCTTGTTTATTTGTTTAAATTGTTTATTTGTTTGACTGATTACTTATCCTTTTTTGGATACAAAAACAATTTTTTCAACCCGCTTAATTAAGTAATTTAGCATGGCACTAAACAAAAAGAAATCTAGAGTAATCACTATAGACAATGAAAAATTTAGATGGACCATCTCACTTGGTAGTGGGTATTTAATTTTTGTAGCAGAAAAAGAAGCGATGAAAGGTAGAAAAATAGAAGTGTATATAGCCTCTGATATAAATGAGTATTGGGTTGATTTTCCAAACGTTACTGATTTGAATTTGAAGATAGTGACACCAAAAGATGCTGCATCAATTATTCAACAGGTTTTAAAATTAGGTTGGAATCCGGAAGAAAAGGGAAGCCTTATTGTTTTTGATTGGGTAAACGACCAATTGGAAAAGAGAGGAAAACTTGGCAACCAACGAAAATGGGCAAATAAAAACAACCAACTGTAAAACCAACTCGCAAAAATAATGAGCGCTATCGTATTCTTTGTTTTTTTTGCCAGCCCTCACAAATCTAACCCACCACTCAAGGGGGAATAAAACTACTCATATTATGAGATAGTAAAATTTTATAAGTAACTTGGTGATTCATAACCAATAATTCAAATATGAACAGAATTAAAGAGGTTTTGGAACAAAAAGGATTGACTCAAATTTGGTTAGCTAAAAATTTGGGTAAGAGTTATAATATGGTTAATTCTTATGCTCAAAATAGAAGGCAGCCTAGTATAGAAGTTCTCTATAGCATAGCTGAAATATTGTCAGTTGATGTAAAAGAATTATTAAAAAGTAATCTAAATGTATAACAACATAGAAGACGAGTCAACAATCCATTATATATCTGAGCCACAACTAGATTTATTTAACTATACATCCGAAAATAAGTTGAAAGATAATTTTGACCTAGTTTCCAAAGATAAAGCGATTAAATTTGAATCTCTTGGGCAAAACACTCTTATAGGAAATGGTAATTGTATAGAGTATTTGAAATTTCTGAAAACTGATACTGTTAATCTGATACTAACTGATCCACCTTACAATCTGGGTAATTTCATGCATAAAAGAAACACCAACCTCGTAAAAATGCGTAAAAACCAGTTTGCCTATGCAGGCTGGGACAACCTTTCACAAGAGGACTGGGAGAGGGAAATGGAAATCTTTTTCCAAGAGAGTAATCGGGTATTGAAGAAACGAGGAGCTCTATTACTATTTATGTCCTTAATCAAAATTGAGACAATAATACGAATTGCATCGAAGTATAAATTTTATTACAAGACAACAGGAATTTGGCATAAGACGAATCCTATGCCTCGTAATATGAATATACATTTTGTTAATTCTACGGAAGCTTGGGTTTATTTTATTAATGATGGAACCTCAGGCACATTTAACAATGATGGAAGACTGGCTCATGATTTTATCGAAACTTCATTAACATCTTCAAAGGAAAAGAAGTTTGGTAAGCATCCAACTCAGAAGCCTACAAAAGTAATCTCACACTTTGTTAAACATCTTTCAAACGAAAATGATGTCGTCTTAGATCCATTTATGGGTAGCGGTACAACTGGTGTGTGTGCAAGAAAAATGAATAGGAAATTTATAGGTATTGACTTAGATGCAAAGTATTATGAAATATCAAAAAATAGAATGTTAAATGAATAAATTAAAAGTTGTTGATTTATTTGCTGGTGTTGGTGGTTTGTCGCAAGGTTTTATTTCAAAAGGTTTTGAAATAGAATTTGCTATCGAATACATTAAAGATATAGCTCATTCTTACAAATTAAACCATCCTAAAACTACTGTTTATGATGAAGATATTTCGCAAATTGATTTGAGTAAACTCAAACAAAAACATCCAAGTATAGATGTTATTGTTGGTGGTCCACCTTGTCAAGGTTTTTCACAGAAAGGAAAAAGACTTAGTATTAATGACGACAGAAATTTTATGTTTAAAAAATTTATTGACGCAGTTGATATTTTTAAACCTAAGTACTTTGTTTTAGAAAATGTTCCAAACGTTCTTACAACAGCAAACGGGTTTTTTAAAGAAGAAATAATCAAAGGTTTTGAAGAATTAGGTTATGTAGTTAACGCTAAAACTCTTAATGCTTCTAATTTTGGAGTTCCTCAAAATAGAAAACGTGCATTTTTTATAGGTTCCAAAAATGGAATTTTACTCGAATTTCCAAAACCAAAAAAGAAAAAAACGACAATAAAAGAAGCAATCTACGATTTGCCGTTTATTGCTTCAGGAGAAGGTTGCGAGTTTTTTGAATACGAAAAACCAGTAACTTCAGATTATCAAAAAATGCTTAGAAAAAATTCTAAAGGCATTTACAATCATTTCGCTACAAATCATTCCAAAGTAGCTTTAGAACGTTTAAAACTTATACCAAAAGGAAAAGGCAGAGAAGTTTTACCAAAGAAACACAGAACAAAATCAATTTACAGCGGTACATGGTCTAGATTATTGGAAGATGGACTTGCATCAACCATTACAACTCGTTTTGACACACCTTCTTCTGGGCTTTTTACTCATCCAATATTAAATAGATGTTTAACTGTACGAGAGGCGGCACGAATTCAATCTTTCACAGATACTTTTATTTTTCACGGAACAAAAACATCACAAATGAAACAAGTTGGTAACGCAGTTCCGCCATTATTAGCTAAAGAAGTTGCTACAATAATATTAAATGATTATAACACATGAACCTACCAAATAAATTAACAGAAAGAGGAGCGATAGATCCCAAATTGGCTGTTGGTTCATCATTATCTAATCCAAAAGGGCTATTGTCTATTGTTCTAGCTTTATATTTAGTGATTGACGAAAAAGATTCTTTAGATTATTCGGATAGAAGCGGAAATACTATTATTCTAAAACCAAGTTTAATAACTTTATTAAAGACTTTCTTCAATGGAATAACAGGTTATAGCGATACAGAAATTGATTCTTTGGCTTCTGCCAATCCTCTAGTGAAAATGCAAATTGAACCACTTCAAGTTCCACTTCAATTATTCTGGAAAATTGCGAAAATAAATATTTTAGGTACTGATTCATCTAGTGGAGAAAGAACTGGTGGTGTTAGATTTCCAAAAGAATTGCTATTCACTACTAATATGGACATTCTTAAAAACGTAATTTCAGATGAAAATGAAACCGTAACCAATATTGGAAAAGAACTAATTTACAGTTGGCTTACAAATAAAGTTACACCTCCATCATCAATTAAAATTGAACAAAAACTAGCAAAAACTTTATCGGTTTTTTCAGAAGAAACTTTATTCAAAACTTGGAACAATACGACGGAAATTATTTTTCAGCAAGAAGGTATTTACAATGCTTTTGATACTACAAATAGAACTGTCGATTTAAAAGGAACTAAAGAAATTAAGGGAACTTTACGTAATCTAAAATCATCAATAGAAAAAGACATACATCCTTATTTGAAAATTTCTAGCAGCAATGTTGAGTTAAAGAATTTAAGCCTTGCAACTCAATTCGAAAATTATCAGAAAAGAGTATCACACTATCTTGATTTGAATCCAAAGTCTATTGAAATCAAAACAGTAGAAGCAGAAGATGCTATCATTTTAGATGATGTTGAAATTTTAAACAAAATCTATTATGGAGCACCAGGAACAGGTAAATCGCATAAAGTTAACGAACTTTTAAAAGGTAAAGAAGAGAGGACTGAAAGAGTAACTTTTCATCCAGAATATGACTACGCATCATTTATTGGTGGTTTTAAACCAATTACTGAAATAGATGAAGACACCAAAAAAGAAGAGATTAAATACAAATTTGCACCTCAAATATTTACAAACATCTATGTAGATGCTTGGAATAATAAAGACAATGAATATTATTTAGTGATTGAGGAAATTAATAGAGGAAATTGTGCCGAAATTTTTGGAGATATATTTCAACTATTAGATAGAAACTCTGACTACAACATTACGCCATCTAACGAATTAAAACAGTATTTAATAAAAGAACTTACATCTGAAGATGGAATAAAAGGTATTACAAATGGCAAAATGAAATTACCATCTAACCTTAGTTTATTAGCTACTATGAATACTTCTGACCAATCTTTATTTCCTATGGATAGTGCATTCAAAAGAAGATGGGATTGGGAATATATACCTATTTGTTACACGCCAATTGACGATTTTAAAAAGAAAAATGTTTCATTCGATTTCAAAATTGATATAGCAGATGGCAATGAATATAGCTGGATTAAATTTATTGAAAAAATAAACTTAAATCATATAAAAATCAATCAGTCATTAGGTATGGATAAATGTATAGGTAATTATTTTATAAAACCAGATACAGTTAATACAATATCATTAAAACCATTTATAAATAAGGTAATATTCTATTTATGGAATGACGTTTTCAAAGATGAAGAAAATAAGGTGTTTGAAGAAAACACTTCTTACGAAGATTTCTTTCCTATGGATACTAAAGGCAAAACTAAAATTAAAGAATTATTCGCCAGAATTGATTTAAAACCAATCCAAAACTATCAAATTCAAGAAAATGATGTTCCAGTTAGCCTAGCAGCAGAGGCTGATCCAGATTATGAAGCATAAATAATGAAAATTCTAATTGAAAACGAAATATATCCGATTGAATTACTCCAAGAAGTATTCGATGACCCAAAGTTTTATAAACAAAACGGTTTAGATGGGACAATTACCTCTGTAGGATATTACCATTCTTTTGAGAAAAATAGCTTGGTTTTTATGTTGCCAAAAGTATTTATGAAGGAAGATGCTAACACAGTTTTTGGTTGTTCAAAAAAAGAATTGGTAAATTTAATTTTAGATGAATCAATAAAACATAAGACGCAATATAATTGGGTTAGACAATTATCCGTGCATTTTTATAAAAGTCTAATTGAATTTAGAAAGAGGTATGATGATACAAGTATAATTCATAATATCGAAACCTTTGAATTAAACACAAATTTAAATAGTAAAGAGTATTCTTATCTAGACTTATTGTTGTCTTTTGTGAATTTTTACAAAAAAAACAAAAACCATATTTTATATAAACATTGTGAGTTCAAGTCGAACCAAGCAATAAAACCAAAGTGGGAAAAAACAATCAGAAAATCATTACCTATCTTAAATTCAAATAATGCACCCATTTATATTTCAATTAGAAATAAAAGAAAAACTGTAAATACAGAAGAAGAACTATTGACATACTTTTTTTCAATTCTCAGTAACTTCAATCACGAACATAAACTTAATTTAAGAATTGATAATTCGTTTTCTATAATAAAGGGTAAGTCATTTAGAAATCTTCAATCAAATGGTCTTTCCAAATTAAGAAAAATTAAGTATCGGTATTTTAATGACACATTAAAGAGAATGTATGTCTTATGTGAGATTTATTTTACTCGCACTGATAAGAGTAGCTCAAAAAGAAAAAGGGAAGATTTTTTATCGGTCAACAATTATAATATTGTATTTGAAGATATGGTTGATAAATTATTCTCTGATGAATTAAATGATACTACAGTAAACAATGTATCTCTCAATGATTTGAAAAATAATGATGATGGAAAAATAATCGATCATATATATGACTACCAGTCCATTATAGACAATAGTAATATTTTTTATATTGGCGATTCAAAATATTATAAATCAAATAGTGAAGCAGGGAAATTATCAAAATATAAGCAATTCACATATGCAAAAAACGTAATTCAGTTCAATATAGATTTATTAAATAAAGATAAGGATAAACCATATAAAAAGGGAATTAAATATCGAGACGAAATAACTGAAGGTTATAATATTACGCCTAATTTTTTCATTTATGGTTATATAGAAGATGAAAATAATTTTGAAGAACACCTGATTGAAAAAAAGACAGAATTACCAATTAAATCTTATCATTTTAAAGAACGGTTATTTGATAGAGACACACTTTTTGTTCATCAATACAAAATTAATTTTTTATACGTTTTAAAAGCATACACGAGTTTTAATTCAACAAATACTCAAGAGTTCAGAAAGGAAGTGAAAATCGGCTTTAGAAAACATTTTATTGACTTTTTTAATTCTAGAAGTTGCGAATTTGAGTTCTATAAATGTAAATCTACAAGAGAAGAAGATTATAAATCTATTGTTTCGGACAATTTTAAATCCTTAAATGGCAAATGTTATGTGAACATGGAAAATGATTTAATTTTAGCAAAACATATTGAAGACACTATAGTTAAATCTATTATGGACGAGTTTGAAGTAATGACTGAATTACTATAAATAAGCCAACGCTCAAAGCCATACACATTCGCAATTCGCATCAGCCAACGCTACGCCAAAAATTGCAAAAGAGTATGTCTCGCCAGCGCTCAATTCCGAACTAAACAAGAAACATCGGAAAACCAAGCAGAACGTGAAAAGCACTATGCACAACAATGTATATAAAACATAGCTATTACAGGCTTTCCGAGAGGTTTTTGCTTATTTATTAAGTCCGCCAAATTTTTATTTTTGTATATTTAGAAATTAAAAG
>ENA-ORXT01007194-ORXT01007194.1-marine-metagenome-genome-assembly--contig:-NODE-7194-length-10027-cov-8.697588_pt1 | contig 10027 bp, 10 predicted proteins | sample MGYA00237868_ERZ511482 | MGnify/ENA metagenome assembly ERZ511482
CACACGGGTCAACGCCTGCGCCACCGCTTAGCGGTGCCGCTGCCGAGGACCCGTGGGCCGCTCGCCCCCCGACTCGTTGCTGTCGTCATAGACGAACCGCTCGTCGGCAGAGGCCACGCGGTCCGCTGCCCGCACTTCGTCCAGGATACGACCTAAGTCGTCCTCCATGTGCGTCGCGCGGCGGAGTTCCTCGACGACCTTGACGACGCCGTCCATCGCCTCCCCCATCGTGCGGTCGCTGGACGTATCCTACACGCAGTGCAGGGAGTTGATAAGCGACGCCGTAGCCGGGCGAAATTTGGGAGGGGCCCGGTGCCCGGGCCGGCGGCTGGATCCGGCGCCACGCCCGCGGCGGCGCGAGCGGGCCGGCGGCGGCGTTTTCTGGGCGCTCGCGGGCGCGCCACCGCCGGGCGTCGTGCCCGGCACGTTTGTCTTCCTTGTTCGGGTTCCGCCTTGTTCCTGTCCGTTGTCTCTTTCTGGAGGCTCGGGGTGGCGGACCTCGCACGTGGGGGCAACTCGTGCGGTTCTTCGCACGTCCTTGTTCGTCGGATCGCTCTTCTGTCGTTTGTGATTGGTCTGTTATATATTTTTCCGACGCGCCCTCTGCCCTGCATGGCCGCATTTCAGGTCACTACAGTATACAGCCTCCCCCCTGCAAAGGGGGGGACCCATGCCGTCGCGCGGCGCGTCTGTGGCGCCCGCAGTCTACCCCGCAGGCTCTGGAGCCGGGGTGAGTGCCGCGGGTGCTGACGATCGCCAAACCTTGCGGCGGCAGCGTGGGGACCCTCCGGGTCCCTTGCCGCCCGCTCCGGCGGGTACGGCCGCGACCCCCGGATCGGCGGCCGCTGGGGTCCTTGCACCCCCTTTCGGCGCCTCTCCCGCGGCGGGCGCCCTCGGCGCGCCTCCGTCCGCGGGCGCGGGCACTGCCGCGGCGGTCGCGCCGCCTGGCCTGGCAAGGGCGCTGGCCGCGACCTCCGGGCCGCCCGCTTCCAGTGACGCCCCCCTTGGGCCCCCTGCGGGCGGGGTGCCCTCCCCGGCTCTGTTGGCCTCGCTGCATCAGGCCGCTCTGGTCGCCGCGCACGCGGCCGCCGGCGTTCCTCCGCCCCCTCCGGTTGGCGAGGGCTTGCCCCCGTTGGCGTCCTTTGCCCTGCCGCCTCACGCGCCTCCCGGCTCTGGCCTGTCCTCGGCCTGCGCCGGCCTGCACTCTTTCCCGGACCCTTCCTACCGGACGTCGCGCCGCGCGCCGGTAGAGCCGCGGGACTCGCAGCTGTCCCTGCTGCCGGACTACCACTTCGCGTCGGGGCTGCGCTCCTTCCTCCTTGCTGCGGCGGCCGCGCGCGGCGGCGCTGGCGCGCACCTGCCGCGGTCGGCCACGGGCAGTTTGCCCCGCCCGGCGGCGTCCCTCGGCCTGCCCAGCGGCCCTTCCGATGGGGCAAGCTCGGCGGGCCCGCCACCGCACGTTGGAGGCGGCTCGCGCTGCCCCGGGGGCGGTTCCGCGGCGGCCGGTGGTGGCGGGCGCGCTGTCGGGTTTGCCGGCGCCCCCGTTCGGGGGGCGCCCGTCGTTGATATCCCCGTCCCCGGCGGCACCAACTGCCTCGAGAGCCCCTTTTCCACGGCGAGTGTTGCTTGCCTGGGTCTTTCACGGTCGCCCCCGCATCGAGGAGTTTGAACTCCGGGGCGACTTTCGCGACGCAGGCGTATTTCCCCAACCTTTCGCCCTCGATGCCGAGTGACACCGGCGGTTCCCCGACAGCTCGCGCGCCTGCCACGAGAGGAACGTGGTCCACCAGGCCTGTGCCTGGATGGCCAACGCCAACAACCGCCTGGCGGGCGTCGAAGCGCGCACCTTCTCTGACGGGCTCTTTCTCGACGCTGCTGTCGAAGCGCTCGCGGCGCCCGCACCCACTTTTACCAAGTTTACACCATGCTCGCCACCCGCTACCAAGCGCTCGAGAAGCAGCGCCTGCGGCTTGACCACGCCCATACCATGGAGGACGCCATTTTGTCCGCCCCCGGGCCTGGCTACTCCAACCCCGCGACTCCGGGCTTTTTCGAGACTGCGGCCGCGACCCGGCTCTCTTCCGCCGCCCTCGACCTTGGCCGCGCCTGCGCTTCCGGCCGGGACCGCAAGTCGCGGTCCGACCGCCCGACCTCGCCATGGCGGCCCCGCGGCGGGGGCGGTCACCGCAACCGCTCGTGGCAGCGGGACGACGCCGACCGGGAGCGCCGGCCCAAGCGCTAGCGGCGTGCCGACGCGGCTCGGGGCCTCCGCCCCGGCCGAGGCGACTCTTCCGCCCGTGGCGACCGTGGCGGCCACGGCGGCGGCGGCGACGGCCGCGGGCGTGGACGCGGCCGCGGCGACGGCGGCGGTGGCGGCCGCCGGGACGACTCTGAGTCGTCCTGACCGGCGCCCCGCCTCCGGCGGGTGGCCCACCTGGCCCGACGTCAGGCCGTCCACAGGTGGAGCGGTCGGTGCGATTTGCGCCCGACCCGTGCTTAGCCACGGTACCGCGCGTTTTGGAACCCGCGTGGTGCCTTCTAGCTCCTTGCCCGCGACCCTTCCTGCGCCTTCCGTTGCGTGCTTCGTCTCCTGCCCCGCCGCCGTCCCCTCCCCGGTCGGTCGGCGGCGGGCCGCGGCCCAATCGACGGCAGCGTCGGTCAGCGCTCCAGCCCAAGCCGCCGTTGGTCGGCCCACCGCCCCACGCGACGGCGCGTCGTGCGAGGCGCGAGTGGCGCGCTCTCGGCGCCAGCTGGTGGGTGCTCCGCGTCCTCACCGAGGGCCTGCTGCTTCCTTGGCGCCGCCCCCCTCCTCCGTTCCGGGCACCCTTCGTGCCGCAGCCGGCCGCCACGACGGCGTGGGCGGCGGCGGAGGTCCAACGCTGGGTGAGGAACGGCTACTGCCGTCGGGCCACCTCCGCCGAGGCGGCGTCCGCCCAGTGGCAGTCGGCCTTGTTTGTGACAGACGTCGCGCGGCGCCCGCGGCTGGTGGTCGACCTGTCGCCGCAGAACGCATGGCTGTACAACCGCAAAATTCGCTGCGAAACCCTGCCGGCGTTCACGTCCGCGCTCAAGGCGGGCGATCATATGGCGAGTTGGGACGTCAGCGATGCATTCCACCATATCCGGCTGGCCCCGCGCGAGTGCGCACGCCTCGCCTTCCGCGTGGCGGGCGTCTTGTACTTCCCCCTGACGCTGCCGTTCGGTCTGAAGCTGGCCCCCTGGGCCCTCACGAAGCTGCTGCGTCAGGTGATTGCCCACCTCCGCTCGCGCGTGGACGTGGTGATGCCCTACATGGACGACTTTGGCATCTCCGTGGACAAACCCTCCCCAGTGACGGCGGACGAGGCGACGGCGGCGCGCGCGTACGCGGTCGCTCTCTTCCACCGCCTCGGCCTCCACGTGCACCCCTCCAAGGGCTCGGCGACGGGGACTACCCGTATGGAGCTACTCGGATTTGTTGTCTACACGGTCAGGCAGATGCTCATCCTGCCGCCCGAGCGCCGCCGCAAGCTCGTCGGCTCCGCGCACTCTCTCCTGCGGGCGGCGGCCGCCGACCGTCGCTGGGTGCGTACACGGGCCCTGCAGCGGTTTTGTGGCCGTACCGCCTCCGCGGCCCTGGCGATATCCTTGGCACGCTAGCGTCTGCGCGCGCTCTTCGCCGCCGTGGCCGCCGACCGTGGTCGCTCCCGCCTCGACGCTCGCGCGCTGTCGGACTTGGTCTGGTGGGCGGACCTCGCGGCCGCCGTGGGCATCGGCCGCACTCTGTGGGAGCGGCCGACGGTGATGTCCCTGGACACCGACGCGTCCCCCTTCGGGTGGGGGGCCGTCCGCGACGAGCTCAGGCCTGCCCAGGGCTTCTTCTCGCTGGCGACACGGGCGTACCACATCAACCGCAAGGAACTGTTGGCGGTGATCTACGCGATCGAGTCGTTCCCGTCCATCACGGGGCCCGGCGTGGTGCGCGTCCGCACGGACTGGCGCGTGACGATGGCGGTCGTGAACTCCCTGCCGTCCCGGTCACCCCGCCTGATGGCGGAGGTGATCGTCTGCACGCCCTGCTCCGTCACCGGGGCCTGGGCATCGAGGCCACCTGGTTGGCCTCCCTCGAGAACGCCCACGCCGACCGCCTGTCGCGGGAGCCCGACTCCACGGGCTGGGTGCTGACCCCCGCGGCATTTGTGACGCTGTCGGCGGCGTGGAGGCTCTTTAGGATCGACCGATTTTCGTCGACTCTCTGCGCCAAGCTCCCCCGCTACAACTCGGCGCGTGCGTGCCCGGGGACGGAGGCGGTGAACGCTTAAGCGCAGCCTTGGAGCGGAGAGCTCAATTACTGCGCCCCCCCTTTCTCGCCGGCGGCCTCCGCCCTCCACAAATGCTACCTCGAGGCCGCCACGGCGGTGTTTACTCCTCCCGCCTGGCCAGCGCAGGCATGGTGGCGGCGGGCCGTGTCACGCGCCTCCGCCTCCGTCGCCCTCCCCGATGACGCCGTCGTCTACTCCCGCGGCCCTTGGGCCACCTCGCCCACGTCGCCACCTTGGCGAATTGTCGCCCTGTTTTTTTGGCGCGGTGGGACTCCGCCCACGCGGCACGCTGGCGCGGGCTTGCCGCCAATTCCCCCGTGGCCGCCATCGGCACGCGGTCGGCCGGCGCCCGCACTGGCGTCGCGCTCCTGACGGGCGCCCTCGCTGCGTCCACCGCCGACAAGTACGGCCGGCATTGGGCGGAGTTCGAATCCTTTTGCGCGGCCAACGACTGGCCCGCCCTGCCCACTTGCCCGGCCGCCGTCTTGTGTTTCTTCGCCACCCTCGTCGAGCGCCGCCTCGCTCCTGCGTCTCTCCAGGGCTACCTGACGACCATCATCAACCGGCACGCCGACGCTGGCTTCCCCCGTCCGGCCGCCGGCGCGCTCCTCAAGACGCTCCGCGCGGGCTACAACCAGCTACTGGCCGACGCCGCTGCCGCCTTTCCCGCCGCAAGGGCGCCCTTGCCGGCTCCCTTGTGCTGGCGGATCACCTGCCTCGCCGCCGCCTCGGCAGACGCGGCCGCCGCGGCGCGCTTCACCGCCGTTGTGTGGCAGTTCGTCCTCGCGCACCGGAAAGCCGAGCTGCTCACCTTGCAGCTGCGCGACGTCACGCTGCCGGGCGCTGGCGGGGCGGTGATCCAAGTCCGCCGTTTCAAGGGCGGCGAGCGCCGGACCTTTCCGCGCCGCCTTGTCATCCACGTCCCTCCTGCGCCGCCGCCCGTGCCGGTGCATCTTCCCGTCGCCCTTCTCCGCCGCCTCGTTTCCCGCCTGCGCCGTGACGGTGCCCCACCCAACCGCCTTCTGATTTTCGACCCGGCGCTCGACCACGACCCCACCGCAAGAGACCTCACCGCGTGGCTGTACGACGCCCTGGCGCAGCTGGGCGTGTCCCCCCCCCCCAGGGAGCTTTATGCATCCTAATCTTGCCGCAGCGGCGGCGCGACGACGCTGAGCGTGTGCGGAGTTCTCCTTCCGGGCATCGCCCGTCTGCTGGGCCACTCGGGCAACAACCCCGCCGTCGCCGATGCGCATTATATCGACGCTCTGGCTCCCGCGTCGGTGGAGGCCTTCTACCTCTCCGAGCGGTTCTCCCGATCGGTCCCGCCCGGGCTCGCCGCCCTCCTCTCTTCGCGTGCTCCATCCTGATGACAGCCCGGCGTCCAGGCGAGCGCCGCAATATCCTACACTCAGTGCGGGGAGTTGTTAAGCGACGCCGTAGCCGGGCGAAATTTGGGAGGACCCGGGGCCCGGGCCAGCGGCTGGAGTCGGCGCCACGCCCGCGGCGGCGCGAGCGGGCCGGCGGCGGCGTCTTCTGGGCGCGCGCGGGCGCGCCACCGCCGGGCGTCGTGCCCGGCACGTTTGTCTTCCTCGTGCGGGTTCCCACCACGGGTTGTCAGGATATGATTTTTAGGCCGTAGTAGGATACGGATACACGCCGATCCTTCGTATCTGATTACGATTAACTCCCTCAGCTGAGATCCGGATCACGATATTTGCCTCCGGAACCGGATATTTGAGTAGCATATGTTCGTATCCGGATACGATTATTAGATCCGGATATAATCCCGTAAGTCCGACGGACAGCCCAATTAGAGCCCAAGAAGAACCCCATCAAGCCGTAATTCGAGCGCCAAAAGGACGTCAGTACGACTTGAAATCCACCCTTCATTTCAACGCCCCAACGGGCGCCGTCGAGGCGGTTTCCCGCCGTTTGTGTAAACGGACGTCAGAATGACCGTTTTGAATCTCGTGTTACACTCTGGCAACAACGCAATCGGGTCAAACCGCGTGGCTGAACGGTTTCACCTGGGTCGGGCTGGATCGTCGCTTGTCGCTGCCAAATGTTCGGACATTAATTCCGCGATTGTCAGCACGCGAAAAGAGAGGTCGACTGTGTTTAACGAGAATTCGCCAGGCGCGGGAAGCCTCATAATCGTTTGTATACATGTATCCTGACTCTCATATCTGGGATACGGATCCGATATAATCTTGCAATTTCTGTCGAACAGGATAGATATATCCTCACCTCGTTTTCTCCTACTGCATTTGGGATATGCGTCCCCGGCTCGTATCCGAAGTGGATACGGATATAATGCACGGATATATTCCTCGGGGGTATATCCATGATAACCCCTGGTTCCCACCCGTCCTCCCTGGCTCCGCGTTGGCCTCGCGGCGCCACTGACGGCTCGCCTGAGCCGTCTGCACGTTATCTTTCTCTGTTGCTCGTGGGGGCTCGGTCCCCTCTTTCGCTTTGTTTGCGTGTTGCCTTCGGGTCTGTTTCCCAAGGCGCTGGTGCGGTGAACTTCCCATCGGGGAGATGTAGCCCCTAGCTCGATCCAATTAAAAATGCGTTCAATTGGCAGCCCGGCGTCCAGGCGAGCGCCGCATTCCGTAGGGACGCGTGCAGCCGGTCCACGCCATTGCGCACTACCCTGCTGATGGCCAGCCCCACGGCGCCGGACGGCGCGCCGCCTGCCGCGGCCAGGCGATTCACGGCCGCCGCCGACAGGTGCGCCCGGAACGCGTCGCCTTCCGGCGCGATGGACCCCACGCGGTACCACTTGTGGTGCACCGAGTAGGGGGGCTCCACCTCCTGCCCCTCGGACGGCCTCGGGCGTTTCCCCCGCGTGGTCCCCCCGCTCCGACGCAACCCGGTTGCCCCCGCCGTTGACCGGGCCGCTCCATCGGCACCGGCCGGCGACCGGCCGCGCCGCGCGTCGCCCGGTCGGGGCGCTGCCGCGCCGCCGTCCGCCCGCCCTGACGCTCCGGCGGACGCCGGCGGCTTCCACCGGCGTGTTGACGCCGTTTGCGGTGCCTACGACTGCTGGCTGCCACCCGAGGATTCCCCCATCGCCGCCGCGCGACTCCGTTGCGACTGCGCCGGCGGCGGCGTTGCCCGTCCAGGCGTCGGCCTGCGCCCATGGCGTGGCGTCCCGCATCCCGTCGGCGGTGTCCACGTGCGTCGTGGCGGGGGCGTTGGTGACCGCGATCGGCGCGGCCCCGCCCGCGGCGGATGGGGAGACGTTGCCCGGCGCGACCCCGTTGCCCCACGTGACGACTCCCGACCGGGCGACCGCGTTCGCGTTGTCGACGCCGACGCCGACGGGGACCGCGACGGCACCCACTGGGCGTCGTCCCGGACACGCCCCCTCGGCGACGACCGCGACGGCGACACGGCCCGCCAGGACCGCGGTTCCGAGCCTTCCGCCGCCTTGTCCTCTCGGGCCGTGTCGATGCTTCCGCCTCGGGTGTGCCCCGCCCCCACGTCCCCGGCCGGTCCCGGCGGCCCCCGCGCAGTGGAGCTCCGCGACGTCGCGCGCTCGGCCCGACCTGAGAATTCGACGCCTTTAGCGTCCAACGCTAGTTGAAGCCCGTATGGGTTCGCCGCGTCTTCCGCCTCCGCCAGCAACGGCGTTTGCCCGAGCGGCAAACCTGCCGCCGACACCACGTCTCCCCATTTGGAGAGCAGCACCGCCATGCCTTGGAGCAGCCGCTGCAGCCGGGCGTGCTCGTCCGCACTCCCCTCCGCCATGCCATCCAACCGGAGGCGTTCCAGCCGGTGGAAAAGAGCTGGGGACATGCGGTGGACCCGCCCGCCGGCAAGGTCCGACAGCAGCGCGATGGCGGTGCGCTGCACGCGCTTCACCACGTACATGTCCCACAGGCAGCTGCGGTCGTCCCCCATCATGCGGTCTTAATAGAACGACAGCACGGCGGGGTACGCCATGTGCAGCCCCCGCGGCAGCTCCAACTCGCCCAGCGCCTCCGGCACGTGCCGCCAGCCGGCGCCGTTCAGCCCTTGGCATGGTGGCCGGCCGTCATCAGGTACGGGACGTCGTCGTCCTCGCGCGCCCGGACGTCCACCCCCTTTCGCGCTTGGTTTACCGCCACGCGGTCGCCCTCCGCCAAAAGGAGCGTCAGATCCCGCCCAACCCGCTCGGGTTTCGGCCAGGAGCTGATGTCCGGGCACTCGTACGGCGGGACCGCCCGTGGCGCCGCCCCCGCGTCCACACGACGGGCGTTCTTGTCCGCCGCCTCCCCGTAGTAGTACGCCGCCGCGTTCATCGCCTCCCGGTGCTGCGCCTCGGCGGCCTGCACTTACTCGAGGTCCGCCGACGTCCGTAGATACGAAAGCGACAACTCCGTCAGGTACTCCGCCGGCGGGGTCACCGCGTCCGGCATGAGGCTCATGAGGCGGCCCCAGCAGTGCGCCACCCACGGCACCCCCTCGCGGAGGACCGCCACGTTCTCGTTCACCCTCACGAAGGCATTCGACGTCCGAACGAACCACGACGGCAACGCCGTCCCGAAGCGCGCCACCTCGCGGCTGAAGCGGACGGCCAACTCGTCATCGCACCGCTGCGAGTGCGCCTCGTGGACGCCGCCGTGCCAGTACGCCATGCGTACGCCGGCCTACACGCGCTCGACCGCCGGCTGGTTCCGCGGGTCTGGCCTCGGCACCTGCACCTGCTTCGGCACCTCGTCTTGGTCCGCCAATACGCCCGCGGCGTACCGCCGCAGCCCCGCCCTCAACGCGTCCCGTAAGGGAGGCGCTTTGTAGGCCATCGCCGCCGCTTCCCCGCTCGCCGCCATCCGCCCAAGTCGGCAGCAAGCCCACGCCGATGGCGTCCGCGCGTGCCGCCTCCGTCGCCGCCGACTGCGTCTTCGTCCCCGTCGTTGCCGGCTGCCGTCGTTGCCGGCTGCCGCCGGCGTCCCGCGTTCTTCAACGCTGCCCCCGCCGGACCCCGCACGGCGGTATGTCCACCTCGCCGCCGCGCGCCGCGCGCGCGCCCCCACGCGGTTCGCGTCGCCTGGTGACCCCGCCCTGCGCCCTCGCGCTGGCGACCCCCCGCGGCTGCTCGGCCTGCGCGGCCCCGCAACCGTCCTTGCTGGCGGGTGACCGCCAGGTCTTGGCCCGAGGGGGGTGTTGCATTCGGCAGGGGCAAAGTCCAGTACTCATGCTCCTACCGGGACTTGCGCTCGTCTCCCCGTACTTCGAATTGCGGCCTGTGGGACGGCTGTCCCTCCCTAAGTAGCCCCCCTATTCGGGCCAGGGGTGACTCTTTCGTCTCTCCTTTTCGTTTGTTTCCGTCTTGTTTTTACGGCGCCGGCCTTGCCTTGCGCCGCCCAGTCTTGCTCGCCATCTAAATCTAGGCGTCACTGTCGAGTCCTAGCCTTTGCGCGACATTGCGCCGTCAAGGTCCTCTCGGTAGGTTGACCCTTTGGGTCCTTCTCTTTTGAACTGTGAGTGTGGTTATAGGATACTTGTTCGCGCCTTCTTTATTGCCACACCTGACAGCTGCCACACCTCCACAGCCACACACAGCCCACACGGCATAGACGCGCGCCTGCGCGGCCGCAAATATCGCCCTCTGTATCCATCATGCGCGAGTTCGTGACAACTGCTCCTGCAATCGAGCTTGAGCTCATGCCCAGCGAAAAATAGACATATGACTGGCTTCAGCAGTCTCGCACGAGGACGGCAATGATCTCCGTTTCTCA